>JAEEGL010245723.1_pt1 | contig 17670 bp, 11 predicted proteins | sample 9134231 | NCBI WGS metagenome assembly JAEEGL01 (sample SAMN16246548, study PRJNA631951) | gut metagenome | biome: gut microbiome; feature: rumen; material: fiber-attached | host: Bos | place: Iran: Karaj | collected 2018-10 | reverse complement strand
GCAAGGACATTACCCCCGAAAACATTCTTAAGCTCTACGAAGCTCTTGGCGTAAAGCAAGAAGGCAAAATCGGTCTTAAAGTACATTTCGGAGAAGAAGGCAACCAGAACTTCCTGAATCCCGAACTGCTTAAGCCTCTGGTAGAAAAAGTAAAACCGACCTTTGTGGAAACCAATGTGCTGTATGTTGGAAAACGTCGTTACACCGACTCTCACATAGCACTGGCAAAGGAACACGGATTTACCTTCGCTCCCATCGACATACTTGACGACGAAGGCGAAACCGAGATTCCAGCCGAAGGTTTGAAGCACTACACAAAAGTAAAGACTGGCAGCCACTTCAATAATTACGACAACTACATCATATACTCGCATTTTAAGGGCCATGGTTCGGCTGGTTTCGGCGGTGCAATAAAGAACGTATCTATGGGACTTGCATCTCCTGGTGGAAAGATGGCAATGCACGCAACCAACTTCCCGACAACTGTCGACCCCGAAGCCTGTGTAAACTGCCAGCGTTGCGTAGGTCAATGTCCTGCTAAGGCCATAACAATCACAGAAAACGGTCCTGTAATCGATACAACCAAGTGCATTGGCTGTGCAAAATGTATTGCAGAATGCCCGCTCAAGATTTTCAAGCCGGACAGAAAGGAAATTGAAGAAAGCGTATTCCTTGAACGTCTCGTCGAATATGCAAAAGTACTATGCGAAGCCAAACCTATGGTTTACATCAACGTAATGGACAACATTTCAAAGTCGTGCGACTGCTCGTCGAAGGCACCTGCTCCATTTATGGAAAAAGTTGGCGCTGTGGCATCTACCGACATCGTAGCAATTGAAATGGCATGCCACCAACTTACGGCAGCAAAATACGGAAGCGAAGATGCTTTCAAGGATGTAAACGGCATTAGCGGTTACGGACAAGTTCAATACGCACACCAACTCGGAATGGGTAACATGAAATATGTGCTTGTTGACGTTTTGACCGGCGAAAGAATTAGCATTGAGGATGCGATAAAATAGTTTGAAGATTTGAAGATTCAATGCAAAAAAAATCACGGCGAATATGCCGTGATTTTTTTTGTTATTATCGATGGTTATTCCTTGACAAATTTCGTAGTCAAACCATTGCTACGGACTACATACAAACCAGAAGTGAGGTTAGCAACGTCAACTGCTCCTCCATCATATTTGAAGCTAGCCACAAGTTTACCTGTCATGTTGTATATTTCAACGTTTTCTCCTTCAGAAATTCCTGTCAGATAAATATGCGAACCAGCCGGATTTGGATATACATTTATATCATTAATCTCAACATACTCTTCAACATCTTCTGTACCTTCGTACGGAAGTACTGCCTTAATCATCCATGCGCCATACGACTGATGTCCCCATGTGCCGTTACCCTTCCACCATCTGCCATCGGTTCCTGTTTCGAGTGCAGTAGAAGCAATTGCTGGATGTGCAACAGTATCGGTGCTTAATATAATCCATAGTGGCTGAGTTGAGTCGATTGCTACTGTAGATATTTCGAAGCTAACCCAATGACCTTCATCTGCTGCTGCAACGACAACCGAATCTCGGTAAATTGGCTGCGACGGAATTGTATCAACACCCTGATATACAAACAACTTGTAGTTTCCGCATGCATGTTGGCCATCACTATAGAACGATACATCGGTAAGTCTTGGACGGTCTTTCAAATTCTGCGGAAGTATTCTTATACCCCATTCAGCAGCATTTCCATGATTACCAATAGGAGTATTATATGTATCGTTGTCGTATCTTACAGTATCCGATAAATTAGGTATAAAATTGGCCACATACTCTGCATCTCCTTCAACGACAATGAATCTTGGATTGTCTCGCACACCATCGCTCCATCTGTCAAACTCAAAACCAAATTTGGGAGTTGCTGTTATCGTTAAGCTATTACCTGGATAATATTCGCCAGAGCAGCAAGCCGTTCCTCTCAAAGTATCGCTTGACGACACTTCTATATTTGACTTTTCTACAAACTGAATGCCAAAACGGACATTATTTCTTATCGAGAGAATATCCCCCTGTACATCAGCAATGTCATCTATTTCATAATCCCCGTTATCACTATATACACGAATAGTTCTATACTTGCTAAGTACCGAAGTTTTAAAAAAGGTAGTGTTATCTGAATAATATACACCGCTATTATCATCAATAGCTATTACGAGGTTGTCGGTACCATTGTACTCGAACGGAGTGTCCAAAGGTATAAGCAACCAGGTATTCATATTCGTCACCTCCAGCATTCCGTCATACACCAAAGTTAGCTGTGACGCCGGGATCCAATCATATACGTCGGTAAATTCCTCTGCAGATACGTGCCCCATATAAATTTTCACAGGTTTTGCAAATTCTATACTCGAAGTACAATAATATGAAATTGAATAAATAGTATGACTTCCCTCAAATTCGTATGACATATAAATTTGCTGTGAATATCCATAGTTATAAAATGGATGTATAGGTAAATTCGAACTTTCAGACGAACCTGTTCCAATTTGAACATAGCTGCTAGTCACTATGTTGTCGATTGTAAAATCTTCTAAAGTAATATTATCAATCTGAAATCCATGTCCGTATCCAGGAATACCGACAAAACCTATTTTAAACTCGGCAGGCAAATCATTTGTATCAATAGTAATTCTCTCATGTGTCAATTCTTCGTGAGGTTCGTTGTACTCGGCAAGCACAGTGACTGTTTCTCCATCACTGACAACAACTTGCATCTTGTCGTAATCAGAAACCCATATTCTATTTAAATAATCAAAGGAAAGAATCATAGAGTCTGCATTAGATGGACGAATAAAGGTCGGTGTGTACAATATGGTAGTATCTGGCCAACTATTATCTGTATTATTTATTACAGCATAGTGGTTTTCGGAACTTGTCTCGATATTCCACAAAATATTACCTGAGACATTTTCCTGCGTAAAACCATATAATTCGAATGAATTTCCTTCGAAATCCGCCATCCACGGATAATTGCTAATAGAAGACAGTTCTGCATTATCGATAGCAAACTTTACTGTATTCTTTAGGGTTTCGTTATAGTCGGAACCTATAGAGGCTAACGGATTATAATCTTCATCATCTCTATGGTATGCTATTGCCTGAGTTATACCAGCACCGAATACTGCAGCCTGCATACTGTAGACATAAGATCCTGTATTGTCGTCAACTGTCAACAATATGTTCCCTCCTGTATAATGGAACGGCTGAGTAAAAGTAATTGTAGTCCAATCGTCAGCAACAAAATCAACAGTTCCGCTGAAGACAAGGTCCGATGACGTAACCAGTACGTTATTATATGGATACTCAAACTGGGAAAGTGACGTTGACTGCAGATACACGTCAATATTTCGCGTCGGATTGGCTGATATATAGTAAAATGATACTGAAACAATATCGCCAGAAGAAACAGATAGTTCTTCTTCTGTATATATCTGCTGCGATAATGAATAATTATAATTCGGATCTACTGGTAATAATCCGTATCCTTGTTCGTTAGAACCAATAGTTACAACATATTGTGAAAACGAAACAATAGAAATCAGCACAAGCAATGCCGACATAAAGATACCTCTAAAAGTCTTCATAAATCAAATTCTTTAACTCGGCAAAGATATATATAATTAAGGTATCTGCCAAATTTATTGTATACCTAGCACTATAAAATTATATGATTTTTCTGCGGCGCATTTCCCAGAAACATTTACAAGTAGCCTCTACATCTGCTGCAGAATTGTGAGCACCATCAAACTCTACACCGAATAATATCTTATGCAACTCTTGTAGTTTTGGCCACTTGTAATGTCCATAACGTCCAGGCAACTTGCAATAGTCAGTTCCTGCCAACATGGTGCAATATGATTTCATCGATGAAAGCTGAACATCTACGCCTCGTCTAAAAAACTCCGAATCAACTACATGAATATCAAACGAAATATTATGCCCAACTATATATTCGGCAGAATCCAACGTGGCTACAAACACAGCAAGCACCGAGTCCAATGGCAAGCCTTCAGACATTGCTTTTTCTGTTGAAATTCCATGTATCGAAGCCGATTTCTCTGGAATTTCATAGCCGTCGGGACGAATTATATAGTCGTGGGTAGAAAGGACATTGCCTTTGTTGTCGGTAAGTATCCAGCTCAACTGAACCATGCGCGGCCAGTTCAAGGTATCAAATGCCGGTGCTTCGTAGTCGCGCGGCAATCCTGTAGTTTCCGTATCGAAAAACAAGTAGTTAGAACCTGCATAAGCAAATCCAACCGACAGAAACAATATTACAGAAACTACAAATTTCATATTTCAAATAGTCGCCAATTATTAATTATCAATTGACTTTATGTATTCGTCTATAGCTTTTGCAGCCGTCTTTCCTGCGCCCATTGCAAGAATCACAGTTGCAGCGCCGCTTACAGCATCACCACCAGCGAAAACACCTTTGCGCGAAGTTGCACCCTTGTCATCAGCAACTATGCAGTCCCAACGGTTGGTGTCAAGTCCTGGAGTTGTCGATGAAATCAGTGGATTCGGTGATGTTCCGATTGACATTATAACCATATCGGCATCAATAAGAAATTCGGAACCAGGAACGGCTTCTGGACGTCTTCTGCCCGACTCATCAGGTTCGCCGAGACGCATGCGTACGCATTTCATTGCCTTTACCCACGAATTATCGTCACCGATAATTTCAACTGGGTTGCAAAGCAGGTCGAAAATTATGCCTTCTTCTTTTGCATGATGAACCTCCTCTGCCCTTGCCGGCAATTCCTCTTCGGAACGACGATAAACTATATGTACTTCAGCACCAAGACGCAAGGCTGTACGCGCAGCATCCATAGCAACATTTCCACCACCAACCACAGCAACCTTCTTGCCAACGTAATTAGGAGTTTCGTAGCCTTCCTTGTATGCGAAAAGCAAATTGTTACGAGTCAAGAATTCGTTTGCAGAAACTACACCGCAGAGATTTTCGCCCGGAATCTTCATAAAATTAGGCAAACCAGCACCTGAGCCAATGAAAACAGCTTCGAAATGCTCCTTGTCCATAAGTTCGTCGATCGAAATCGAACGACCTATGATGACATTCTTCTCAAACTTAGCACCAAGTTTCTTCAAATTCTCAACCTCGTGCTTTACAACAGTATGCTTTGGCAGACGGAACGACGGAATGCCATACACAAGTACGCCACCATATTCGTGCAAAGCCTCGAAAATAGTAACATCGTAGCCCATTGTCAGAAGTTCCTTTGCACAAGTCAAACCAGAAGGACCGCTTCCGATAACAGCTACCTTGTGTCCGTTCTTCTCGATCTTTACACCAAAGTCAAAATTATTTTCGCGCGACCAGTCACCTACGAAACGCTCAAGTTTGCCAATTGCAATAGGTTCGCCCTTTATGCCAAGAATGCATTTGCCTTCGCACTGGGTTTCCTGCGGACAAACGCGACCACAGACAGCCGGCAATGCCGAATCCTCGTTGATAATCCTTGCTGCGGCAGCAAAATCACCCTCAGCAACCTTTCCAATGAAATCTGGAATCTTTATTGACACAGGGCAACCCGAAACGCACATCGGCTTCTTGCAACGGCGGCAACGCTGAGCCTCAATCATTGCTTCCTCGGCATTGTATCCAAGGCAAACCTCGTCGAAGTTTGTTGCACGCACCTTTGCATCCTGTTCGCGCACAGGAACTCGCTTGCTGGCATCGCGCGGCTCGTCGATTATACCACCTATGTGACATTTGTGACCTTCAGCCTTTTCCTCTTCCTCAAGCTGCTTGTGACCTTCTATATTATTGTACATCGCCTGACGCTTCATACCTTCGTCAAAATCAACGAGCGAAGCATCGAATTCCGGTCCATCGACACAGGTGAACTTAGTCTTGCCACCAACACTAACACGGCATGCACCGCACATTCCCGTACCATCGACCATAAGCGAATTGAGGCTGACTGTACATTTTATGCCTAGTTCGGCACAAAGTTTAGCCACGAACTTCATCATTATCATTGGTCCGATGGCAACAACCTCGTCGTATTTCTTGCCCGATTCAACGAGTTTTCTCAGTACGTCAGTTACAAGACCTTTGTATTCGGATGTTCCATCTTCGGTAACCGAGTAAAGTTTGCCTGCCATCGAGCTGAGTTCGTTCTCGTATATGAGCATCGACTTTGTCTTTGCTCCTATAATTACATCGCAGTCGATACCTTGTTCGTGCATCCACTTCACCTGTGGGAAAATCGGAGCAATTCCGACACCGCCACCGACAAAGGCTACACGATAGTCCTTCAGTTTATCTTTCGGTATATGGACAAGCTCCGATGGGCGACCGAGCGGTCCGACCACATCGCAGAAGCAGTCGCCAACATTGTAGGTCGCCATCTGCCGAGTCGAGTTACCAACGACTTTAAATACAATTGTCACAGTACCAGCCTTTGCATCGTTGTCGCTGACGGTCAAGGGTATTCGTTCGCCTTTTTCATCCATCTTGACAATTAGGAACTGACCGGGCAATGCCGATTCTGCAATTCTTGGAGCCAGTACGTCGAATAGTACCGTGTCGTTTGTAAGGTCAACTTTCTTTAAAATCTTATACATATACCAAATAGTTTTTATGTTTCTTGTTTCTAAGTTTCTGGTTTAAAGTTCAAAGATTTGAAAATTTGATGATTTGATAATTCTGTAACTATGTGGCACGCCGCGTCGCCACTATTATCAAATTATCAATTGTCCATTATCAATTGTTAATTGTTAATTATCCTTTTACCTCCTCAATTCAAAGTTTGCACCCAAATAAACCTTCCTAACCTGCGGGTCGTTGCTCAAATCCTCGGCAGTACCGCTTTTCAGAATTCCACCTTCGAACAACAGATATGCACGGTCGGTAATAGCCAAAGTCTCGTGAACATTATGGTCGGTTATCAGCACACCGATATTCCTGCCTTTCAGGTGCATAACTATTGTCTGAATATCATCGACAGCAATCGGGTCGACACCTGCAAAAGGCTCATCAAGCAGAATAAATTTTGGATCTATTGCCAAAGCCCGTGCAATTTCGGTACGCCTACGCTCGCCACCCGACAACTGGAAACCTTTGCTCTTGCGGATATGCTTCAAAGAGAATTCCTCGAGCAATTGTTCTGTAATTTCGTTACGGGCGCTACGATTAAGTCCCTTTCTGAACTCGAGAATGGACTTTATATTATCTTCGACCGAAAGTTTCTGAAATACAGACTCTTCCTGCGCCAGATAACCAATCCCCAGACGAGCTCGTTTATAAATAGGAAGTTTTGTTATTTCTTTTTCATCAAGAAAAATACGACCGCTGTTCGGCTTTATAAGTCCGACTATCATGTAGAAAGTTGTAGTCTTGCCTGCGCCATTAGGACCCAGCAAACCGACAATCTCTCCTTGATTTACCTCAACATCAACACCTTTGACTACGGTTCGCTTTCCGTACTGCTTGACCAACTGTTCTGTATAAAGTCGCATTTGTTCAAAAAATTTCAGTACGCAAAGATAATAAATTCATGTTATTTTTCCGATTGAAATTTCAATAATTTTAGATTTTCGCCATCAAAAACTGCAAAAGTAAAGTTGAAAAGCCAGTCACCGACATTTGTAAACAATGATTTTTCATTAAGTGAATACTGATACGGTATATGGCGATGTCCAAAAACGAAATGGTCAATGTGTTTTTTTTCAAGCACTTCGCGCGAATACATGACAAGAAATTCCTTCTCGTAGTCGGGAGTTTCGGGCAAGTCGTGCTTGAGGCGGCTACGATGCGAGCACCACAATGCCAGACGGCAGCCCCAGTCGGGATGAATCCACTTGAACATAAACTGGAAAAACTTGTTGTGGAACATCCATTTCATCATATTGTACTTACGGTCGTACTTGCCAAGTCCGTCGCCATGAGCAATATAGAGTACCTTTCCTCCTATCTCGCGTTCTTCGGGAACTTTGTGCAATTCGGCGCCAATCTCTTTTGGCAGATAGTCGAACACCCACATGTCGTGGTTGCCAGTGAAATATTTTATCTTCACGCCAGCATTCGAAAGTTCGCGCAACTTTGCCAAAACCTGCACAAATCCACGCGGAACAACGTATGTATATTCAAACCAGAAATCAAAAATATCGCCCAAAAGATATATTTCCGAAGCGTCACTCTTTATAGAATCCAGCCACTCAACGAATAGATTTTCACGAACTTCGGAAGAAAGTCCGCTATCTACACCGAAATGCGCATCGGAAACGAAATATATCTTAGTGCGTTCCAAAATATTTCTTTTTTTGCAAAAATAAACAAAATATCTAATTCATCACTTCTGCAACTGCTTCCTTTACTGCATTAACAACCGTCTGCATCTGCTCGTCGGTAAGGTCGTAATATACAGGCAAACTGATTTCGCACTTGTAGTTGTCGTATGCCTGCGGATAATCGCTCATCTTGTAGCCCAATCCGCTGTAGAACGACAGCAATGGCAAGGGCTGGAAATGCACGTTTACCGATACTTCGCGAGCCATTATGCGACGTATGATTTCGTTGCGCTGCTCCTCTGAAGCACCTTTCACACGAAGCGTATAAACATGATACGAAGTGCGCTTGTCGGCAGTTTCGTATACAGGTAAGACAAACCTATTGTCATTCTTGAACTGCGAAGTGTAGAAATCGAAGATTTTCTTCCTTTTAACAAGTGTATCGTCATCGTAGCGAGCAAGTTCCACAAGTCCCATCGAAGCCATTATGTCGGTCATGTTCATCTTGAAGCCAGCAGTAATGACATCGTACTTCCAATTGCCTTTGGTTTTTGCCAAAGCATCTTTGTTTTGTCCATGCAACGACAACACACAGAGGAACTTATATATTTCGTCATTATCAAAAGGTTCTGGCAAATTGAATATAACAGCACCACCTTCGGCAGTCGTCAGATTCTTGACTGCATGGAACGAAAATACAGTGACATCGGTCAACGAACCTGTATGTTTTCCTTTGTATTTTGCACCAATCGAATGCGACGAATCGGCAAGAACCATAATTCTGCCAAGCTGCTTCTGGATTTCGTTGGTTGGCGAAAATTTGCGTTGTATGCCATCCTCGTTTACAAGCGACATAATCTCGTCGTAATCGCAAGGCATACCGGCAATATCGACAGGCATAATAACCTTTGTGCGGTCGGTTATTGCAGCGCGTATTTTATCAACATTAATGTCAAAGTCGTCTGCATTTACATCAACCATAACAGGTTTTGCTCCGCAATGTACAACCACATTTGCGGTAGCGCAATATGTATAAGCAGGCACAATCACCTCGTCGCCCTGTCCTACACCAAACCAGCGGAGAGCTATTTCAAGTCCTGCTGTAGCAGAATTAACACAAAGCGTTGATTTTCCGCCTGTGTATTCGGTCAGTTTTTTCTCGAACAGTTTAGTCTTTGGACCAGTAGTTATCCATCCCGATTTGAGAGTGTCAACGACTTCTGCAATAATCTTATCGTCAATGCGTGGTGGTGAAAATGGTATCATTTTATTCTAAATTTTATCCAAAAAACAAATATGCAACAAAAATTGCGGCAATAATACCTGCAAGGTCGGCAATAAGTCCGGCGACTACGGCATAGCGCGTCTGGCGGATACCAACCGATCCGAAGTAAACCGCTAAAATATAGAAAGTTGTATCGGTAGCACCCTGGAAAGTACAAGCCAACCTTCCGACAAACGAATCGGCGCCATGAACATTCATTGCATCGACCATAAGTCCGCGGGCGCCGCTACCGCTCAAGGGTTTCATAAAGGCAACGGGCAAAGCGTCAACAAAATCGGTAGGCAGTCCGCACTTGTCGAAGCACCATGCGATTCCCATCATCATAGCCTCCATAGCACCCGATGCACGGAACACGCCTATTGCAACGAGTATAGCGATAAGGAAAGGTATTATCTTTATGGCAGTTTGGAAACCGTCCTTTGCTCCCTCGATGAATGCATCGTAAACATTAACCTTATGCTTGAGTGCAAGGATTATAAAGCTGACTATCAGCGTGAAAAGTATCACATTTGAAACCATCGAAGCAACCGTACCCTGAGATTCTGCCGACAACAAGGTAAATCCCCAGATTGCAAGCGAAAGCAAAAGCGTAAGGCCACCCAGATAAAGTAATATTTCCTTCTGGAAAAGGTTTATTTTCTGCCATAGCGACACTGCAATAATTCCGACCAAGGTACTTACGAAAGTGCTTATAAGTATCGGTAGAAATATGTCGGACGGGTCGGCGGCGCCAAGCTGTGCACGGTAAACCATAATACTGATTGGGATTATGGTTAGTCCAGATGTGTTGAGAACCAAGAACATTATCATCGAATTCGATGCGCGGTCCTTGTCGGGATTCAAGTCCTGAAGTTCTTTCATTGCCTTGAGTCCCAGTGGTGTCGCGGCATTGTCGAGTCCTAGCATATTGGCGGCAATATTCATCACCATAGAGCCGTGAACGGGATGATTCTTGGGAATATCGGGGAACAACTTGTTGAACAGCGGCGAAATTCCTTTCGACAGCAAGTTTACAGCACCGCCCTTCTCACCTACTTTCATAATTCCAAGCCACAATGTCATCACTCCCGTAAGTCCGAGCGAAAGTTCGAAGCCTAGTTTTGCCATATCGAAGGTGGAACTGACCATCGAGGGAAAAACTTCCATATCGCCAAAGAACACAGCCTTCACGATTGCCACGATGAAAGCTATGAGGAAGAATGCTATCCAAATGTAATTCAGAACCATTTGCTTATAGTTTATCTATGCAAAGATAAGGAAAGTGAACGGAGAAATTATTGTGAGTGGAAAAGAGTTTTTAAACGGAAGATGTTAATTGCATGGGAAAAACCTACCCAAACAATATATCACAAAGATCTTGCTTTATTCCCCTTCACAATACTGATAATACATCTCCGCAGCTTCGCGCGACTTGCCGGTGGCTGCCCTGCGCCAATAGAAACAAGCCTTCTCGTAGGTTGCCTGATAGTAGCGGCACATTCCCATAAGGTAGTTCAGACGAGCATCGTCGGGAGTAATGTCAAGTGCCATTGAAAAATCGTATGCCGCCAAATCCCACATTTCGTAGCCATAATACAGCTCTCCTCGCATCTTGAAATACTCGGCATTGGAGGAATTTTGAGCAATAAGTTGAGAAGTCTCTACTAGCGCATCATCTTTGTACTCAGACAACAACGCCAACTTTGCATCCAAATAAAGTGCCTTCTCGTTGTCGGGGAAACATTGCAAGTAACGACCTGTGTATCGACGAGCTTCCAGATATTTCTTCAGATTCAAGCAGACTTCGGCAAAATCAAGTAGATTCTCTGCATTGTACCTGTCGATAGCAAGCAAAGCCTTGCCAGTTTCGTATGCTGACGAATAGTTGCCCGATGACTTTTCTATATTAAATTTCAAGGCCATAACGGTGGCATCCTTCGAATTTATGTTTTCCAAAAATTTCGTTGCCTGAGAATATTTTTTTGCTTCATAGAAAGCCTTGGCATATAAATAGTTACGTTTCAAAGATTTTGTATTCGACATTCCATCAAGCATTTCGATGGCATAGTCGCAATTTCCAACAGAAATATTGTATTCGATATCGGCAAAAACCTCGTCGGACTTGGAATAACGCTGTGTTTCCCAAAATTCGCGCCATTCAGGAGTGCGGTTTATGCTTTCAAACTCCTTGCATCTAATTATCTGCGAGTATGTCCTTGCCCCCTTTACTTCCAAATGTCTGCCTAAATATTCAACCGACTCTTCGGCAAAGCCCATACCAGCATAAACTCTTGCCTTAAGAAACTGAGCCTCAGACGGATTAATCACTTCAAGTTTACGCGAAACTTCAAGCGACTGTGAATACTGTTCGTTGGCTATCAAATGTTCGGCAAGACAAAGCAAAAACGCCTCTGTATCCTCATGGTTTTGCCATATTGCCACAGCCGAATCTATTTCGCCATGCAAGACAAAGTTCTGTGCACGGAAATAATCGCGCTGCAAATCGTCAATCTGCGCATTACTGCAAATTGCAATAAGAAGCATTACAGCAATATGGAAAATACGTTTCTGCATCAGTCGTGATTTTGATTAATTTCATCAGCACGGAAAACATGTATAAATCCTTTCAAGTGGCGAGCTTCAAGCCCAGTCAACCTTTGTTCGTAAACCTCGCAGATATAAAAATATACGCCAGGTGCAACATACGACCCTGTCATCTTATTGCGCCCGTCCCACATTATGTCGGGATCGTTGGTCTCAAACATCACCTGTCCCCAGCGGTTAAGGATTGTCATATCAACCTTCTCGACAAACTTGTATTCGCCAATCGGATGATAATAGTCGTTTACACCATCTCCGTTGGGCGTAAATACATTGGGCAAATTGTAATAGGAACATTCGTCGACACAGGAAACCATCGAACTTTCGCTAATATTTCCGTATGGATCCGAAGCACTTATATAATAACATCCAGCCATTCTGTCAGCAGGATAATGCCTATATTCAGTGACATCGGATGAAAACACCGACAATAACCGATATTCTCCATCGAGAACAGGAGTATAATATAAAATATAGGTATCGACATCATAGTTACACGAATCGGGCACAGACCAGCGTACAAGGTTGTATGCCGAGTCGCAGACAGACGATACTGAAATTTCGGGCCGACAAGGAGCCACAGTATCTACAGACAACTTGCACACCTGCTGCGACAAGTTTTCGAGCGGCTCGGGAAATCCCGACAACGAATAGCGTCCGTACGACTTAACATAGTAGCAATACTCATGCCCATTTTCAACGGTATTGTCAACTATATTTTTTTCGGCAGTAGAAGATATTATATTATATGTATCAGTCACAGAATCGTACCTATAATATTCATAATTGTAGTTTGTCCAAGGCACATTATTTCTTAGCCTTATTTTCACCGAGTTTTCCTGTTGCGTCAAATCAATAAATACCGAAGATGCATAACTAGGAGTTCCGATCAAGACACTTTCTCCATTGTCTGAGCCATAAAACTCAATCTTATAAGTATATGAATAATCAACTGTATTTACATCAATATCAGTATATTCGGTATTGTCCAAACCTTCAATTTCGGCAACTTGGACAAAATTATCGCCAAGGAAACCTCGTGAACGGAAAAGCACATACTTGTACGGGGCCGATGAGCTTGCGAGTTCTGCATCATCGGGTTTTACCCATGCGACATAAACACTACCTGTTGACCTATCGGTCGAGAGCACGCTCACGTTTGTCATGGTTGGCAAACCTTTTGGCAACGATGCGCAGACTTCGTCGGATGCATAGCCTTCTGCTCCATCGGGAAATACAGCACAGACCATATAGCAATATTCATGTCCTTGAGCAATGTCGCGGTCAACGTATGAAGAATTGCCTCGTCCATCGACATGTCCTACTTTTTCGTAACCTGTCGACGCAGGCACGCCAGTCTGGCAATAATCGTGTACGAATCCAGAAGGTTGAATTTTGCGGTAAATATTGTATCCGACAACATTTTCGCATATCGACTGAGACCACGACAATGTAATGAAATTCACCGACGGATAAGCCTGTAAATTTTCAACAGCAGGACCAACAACAGTTATGTAAATACTTTTCAAATCAACCAAGTTGACAATAGCATTATCATCCTGAGCCTTGATATTCAATATATATGGTTGTTTTCTTACAACTCCGCATGTTGTCTGCCACTCGAAATGTCCCTTTGCATATCCAGCCTGTGATACCGTCTGTTCGAAATGTGCAGGAGCATCGGAGCTTGCAACAAAGGGTGCTCCATATGCCGAAAGAGTAATGTTGTCATTGTTTACATCGCTGGCCTCCACATCAAACTCCAGACGAGTGCCAGCTTCAATACATATACTGTCGTGACTTCCGTAAGTCGTATCGAGCGATGTAAGGTCTATCTGCGGAATAGTATTTCCGCTGTCAAAGACCTCGATCTGCATATCGCGAATTATCTCGCCAATCTTCACACCGTCGCGCCATTCCTCGATTAGCATAGCCACGTTGTAGACGCCCGCCAACATTGGAGTATTCCATATAAGGTCGCCCGTAATCGCATCCACCCTAATATAGTTCGATGCTGGCGGATATGAATAATTAGGAATCGGCGCACCGTTTTCTTCTCGGCAAGGGGTAATCTTGTACGAAAGACTGTCGCCATCAGGATCGTAGGCTCCCGGATTATGCACAAACACTTGTCCTATAGCAGCTTTATCTACAGGGGGTTGCGTCAATATTGGCGTATTATTCAATCCCAAAGTCGGGTCAATTATCATTGTTGTAGATATCGCAAAAAGCGTATTTACCGAATTGGGAATGTTCGCCACATTGGCATTTCGGTTCGGATCTTCCACTGTTATGCAAAATATGCCTGGACCGCTGTATGTATGCTGCCCCACATATTTGTTACGCCTATAACAATCAGGCAGGTCGATCTTTTCAGAACGAGAAAGCGTAGATATTGTATTGTCGCCCCAAGCTATTTCCAGTTCTGGTCTATCAGCCGTCCACGCCGGACAAGTATTTGTTGTTATTGCTGTGTAAGTTATTACAGTCACCTCGAAGGTCAATGCCGAAATCTGCCTATAAGTTATCTCGCCCGCCCTATTGTGCGTGGCAAATGCTCTTATAGGAAACAGCAATGTCGCAGCGAACAAAGCCACCGCGACAAGCATATATCGACAATAACCCCTCACAGACATAAATTTCTAATAGTTGAAACCGCCAAGCTTAACTATGTCGGTACGAGGATTTACACACATTACCGGAATCTTCTTGCTAAGTTCGATATTACGCGGATGCTTGATGCTTGTGAAAGCCTTCTTGTAGTTTTCCGACATATAAAGCACTAAGTCGGGCGAAACACCGCGCATATAGTCGTAGAGATTTTCGTAGAAATCGTCTTCGGGAACGCCTTCCACGTCAAACTCTATTGCATTGTCGGCAAACAAAGTGGTTGCAAATGCAAGGTTGCTGTTGATTTCGGCCTGACGGCTTTCGCTGTTGGTCTTAGGATATACCACATATACATGGCTTTCGAAAATAAGGTTCAAGTATTTTGCCCACATGAACTTAGCACGCGATTTCTTATCCCAGTCGATTGGAATACAAATACGGTCGTATTCGCCAAATGCCAACGGGCTCTGAACCAAAATGAAAGGAACTTTTTCAAATTTCTGTATCAACTTCACCTGCTTCTCGATGGTCTTGATTCCATGAACACCCATAACAGCAAGATATGCATTCTGCTCAATTCCATATTCATGGATAACATCGAAAGCCGAACCTTTCTTAACAATTGTCCTTACCTTATCGTAACCAGTTTCCTTTACAAACCTCTCGGCAACCTTTTCCAATTCAGCCTGCCATTCGTCAATCATCTTATCCGATTCGGCAACATAAAGTATATGAATAGGAAGCTTCTCAAACTTGGCAATTTCGTAAGCATGATTAAGTGCGAAATTTGCCTCATTACTAAACTCATAAGGTACTAAAACACATCTTTCCATAAAGCAATATTTTTATTAATTATAATCTACAATTTTCTGCAAAGGTAAAAAAAATCCTGTGAATAAAAAACATAAAAAATTTCGCAGCGACAACATACAGATTTCGGGTGTTGCATTGAAATATATTTTCTATTTTTGCAGAACGAATTTAACTAGTACACGATATGGATTTTGATCTTATAGTATTGGGCAGCGGTCCTGGCGGATATGTAGCTGCCATAAGGGCATCACAGCTCGGAATGAAGGTTGCAGTTGTTGAACGTGCACAGCTTGGCGGAATCTGCCTCAACTGGGGTTGCATTCCTACAAAGGCCTTGCTGAAGTCGGCACAGGTTTACAACTACATGAAGCACAGCGAAAACTACGGCATCGAACTCGAAGGCACGGCAAAGCCAAACTTCGAGAAGGTTATCGCACGTAGCCGCGAAGTTGCAGCAGGAATGAGCAAGGGCATAGAGTTCCTTTTCAAGAAGAACAACATCACCGTTATCAACGGAACAGGAAAACTCGTTGAGGCTCACAAACTTGCAGTAACAAAGGAAGATGGTAGCGTTGAAAATCTTACCGCCAACCATATTATCCTTGCTACTGGCGCTCGTTCGAAGGTTATGCCAAACATTCCGCAGGACGGCGTAAACATCATCGGATACCGCGAGGCTCTCACCTTGCCAAAGCTTCCAGAATCGATGGTTGTCGTAGGTTCAGGCGCAATAGGTTCCGAACTCGCATTCTTCTATCATTCAATGGGTTGCCAAGTTACAATCATCGAATTCCTTCCCGAAATAGTTCCGCTCGAGGACGAAGAAGTGTCGAAGCAACTGGCACGCTCGTTCAAGAAGATGGGCATAAAGGTTATGACTGGAACAGCCGTACAAAGTGTTGAAATAAAGGATGGCAAGTGCTTAGTTAAATACACCGACAAGAAGGGCGAAAATTCAATCGAATGCGAAAAGGTTCTTTCGGCTGTTGGCGTTGTTACCAACATCGAAAACCTTGGTCTCGAAGAACTTGGCATTGCAACTGAGCGTGGCAAGGTTATAGTTGACGACTACTACCGCACATCATGCGAAGGCGTTTATGCAATAGGTGACATCGTTCACGGACCGGCATTGGCACATGTCGCATCGGCTGAAGGTATCTGCTGTGTTGAAAAGATTGCAGGCCTTGATGTAGAAAAGATTGACTACGACTATATTCCATCGTGCGTTTACACAACTCCCGAAGTTGCATCGGTTGGCTTTACCGAGAAGCAACTGCAGGATAAGGGCATCGAATACAAGGTCGGCAAGTTCCCGTTCACCGCATCGGGTAAGGCTATGGCTGCTGGCAATAGGGACGGCTTTGTAAAACTTCTTTTTGATGCCAACAACGACGAACTGCTTGGCGCACACTTTATTGGCGACAACATTGCCGAAATGATTGCCGAAATGTCAGCATTCAAGAAGTTGAATGGCAAGGCAAAGCAGCTCATAAAGACCATACATCCGCATCCGAGCCTTTCGGAAGCCGTTATGGAAGCCGCAGCTGCAGCACACAACGAAGTGATTCACATTTAATCAATGCATAAATGCAAAAAAGGATGCGAAATCGCATCCTTTTTTTGTTAATATTCGATAAATCTACCCTTCGACAAGCTCAGGGTGCGCCTATTCGTAAATCTTTTTTACTTCGTTATTATCAACTGCATACCAATTTCCAGTTTCATAAAGTCCTTGTAAGTTCCTGGATACAAAGACGGATTGAGCAAATCAGAGATTCTTAGCTTTGCATAAACAGAAATCATATCGTATGTTATCGCAGTCTTTACACCCCACTGGAACGGATTGATAAAGTCGTAATTCTTGTTTATGATTCTTGACTTTCTGTAATTGTCGCCAAGCGCTGCCTGCCAAACCTGAACATAACGGTCTTCGAAATTCCACATTCCGAAAACGCCCAAATCCCAAGTAAGTCCGTTGCCAAGAAGACCTCCGCTTGCAAGTTTCACACGCTGGAACAATTCAATGTTAAGGTTGGATGTGCGGAATCTTTCTCGAATTAAATTCGGATC
>JAEEGL015761472.1_pt1 | contig 17671 bp, 11 predicted proteins | sample 9134231 | NCBI WGS metagenome assembly JAEEGL01 (sample SAMN16246548, study PRJNA631951) | gut metagenome | biome: gut microbiome; feature: rumen; material: fiber-attached | host: Bos | place: Iran: Karaj | collected 2018-10 | reverse complement strand
TCAACACGGGCTTCCAGATGCCAAGGCTTGGCCTGGGCACCTGGACGCTTCGCGGCGTAGCGGCGGAGACAGCCGTTTACGAGGCCCTAAAGGCGGGATGCCGCCTGATTGACACGGCCAGGCGAAACTTGTTAAGACGAAGTGAAGACGGACTGGAATTATGAACCTACGTGATTTCATTCGGAACATGGCGATTGCCGCAGCGGAAATCAGCGCGTCAGATGTCTGGCCTGTCGGCGCAGTCAATCGTACAAAGTATCCCGAACAAGCCTATCAACTTGGAAGGAGCATTTGACATGGACAGACGTGAATTCATCAAGGGCGTGACTGCCTTCGCGGCGCTGGGGGCTCTTGGCTCCGTTGGCATCTCCTGTGGCCAGGCGTCGGAGAACGGCAGTGAAAAGTCAACCCAAAACGCCATCGGGCCGATCACGCGCCGTCCGCACAAGGGCGGTCCCTTCTCGACGCCGCTGCTTGGCTTCGGCATGATGCGCCTCCCCGAAGGCGGCAGTGGAATCGACCGCAAGAAGGCGTCGGCGATGGTTGAACGCGCCCTTGCGGCGGGCCTGAACTACTTCGACACCGCCTACATGTACCACGGCGGCGAAAGCGAGAAGTTCATCGGCCAGGCCCTCGCCTCGCATCCGCGCGAATCCTACCTCCTGACGGACAAGCTGCCCGCCTGGGAACTCAACAGCCGCAGGGAGATGGAGGAAACATTCGACGAACAGCTCCGCCGCACCCGCGCAGGCTATTTCGACTTCTACTTCATCCACTGGCTGAACGACGGCAACTGGGAGCATGCGCAGAAGCTCGGCGCATACGAGTTCATCAAGGAAAAACAGCGCCAGGGGCTTGTGCGGCGAGTCGGATTCTCCTATCATGGCGGGCCTGAGTGCCTGGACCGAATCGCCTCCTCCGCCGAATGGGACCTTGCACAGGTTCAGCTGAACTTCCGAGACTGGGATTCCGCCTCACACACCCTCTATGAGACGCTGACAAGACGCGGCATCCCCGTGTCCGTCATGGGACCTCTTGGCGGAGGCACCCTGGCAAGCATTTCCCGTGACGCGGAGGCCATCCTGCGGAAGGCCGCCCCCGAGGCCTCGACTGCCTCCTGGATGTTCCGCTTCATCGGCTCGTTGCCAAACGTGCAGGTCGTGCTATCGGGCATGTCCACCATGGAACAGCTGGAGGACAACATCCGCACGTTCACGGATTTCCGTCCGCTGACGGACGAGGAGCGCAGCGTGCTCCGACAGGCCGCCGAGGCCGCGAACTGGAAGCGCACTGGCTCGTCGAAATGCACTGGCTGCCGCTATTGCATGCCATGCCCCGCAGGCGTCATGATTCCAGACGTCTTCCGCGCCTACAACCGCTACCGCGAAGGCGGCGACCGCAGCAGATTCACCACGGAATATGCGGCTTTGCCTGCAAAGGGCCGTGCGGACGCATGCGTGGATTGCAAGGCATGCCTCTCCAAATGCCCGCAGAAAATCGAAATTCCACGCCATCTGCGGGAAATCGTCGCCGAACTCAACGGATAACGTGGCACGCATAGTTCTTCGGCCTTCAGGCCATGATTCCTCTCGTCCAAGGAACCCTCCAGTTTGAAACAAACGGGGCGTAGCCCGTCGTTGCAGCAGGCGACGACCTCCCCTGGCTTCTTCAGCCAGCCACGCCGCGCAAGCCGCAGGCGAGCGAAGGCGTCGGCTGTGAAGTGACACTGGATCGTTTCGTTCCGACTGGCGTGAAGTCTGGGCTGGCCTTCCGCCCATTTGGCTCGATACTGGAGTCCCCCTTGGACATCGTCTGGAAGAAGGGCAGTTCTTCTCTCCAGCCGCCTCCGTGTTCCTTACACGGCTTCAGGCGAGACTGGGCAACAGGAGGCACCGCGAAATGATTACCCCTCCCCCCCAAAAAAACAATCTTTCCGAGTTGCATTCCAAACGGAACACTTTATATCATGCCATAATCCCCCAAGAGGATTTTCACAACGCTTGCAACTCACATATTAAACGTGACAACTATGATTCAGCAAGGGCATATCTCGACACCATCAAGTCCAGGGTATCCCCTGAAGACTTTCAGGCGACAAGCGCGCATCGACGTGGCCATCGCCTACGCCGAGATGCTTCGGGCGAACCACAAGGTGTACGGCAAGCATGACTGGCTGGACGCCAGCAAGCTCAAGGCGATGACAGCAGTCAAACCGACCGTGACCATCACAAAGGTCGACGGCACCAAGATCAAGCCCGACACCAAGATCAAGTGCGTCAACGACTGCAACATGAGGAAGTGCCCGTCGTTCTTCAAGCGCGAGTTCTTCCACAAGATGTTTGAACCGCCGGTATGACGGCACGGGGAACGGAGACACGCATGGAAAACGACATTGCGGCAAAACACGCGGAAGCGGTCGAGGAGTAGAAGCCCCGCTTCCGCCGAACTTGAATCGGACGAGGGGCTGACGCGCTTTGTCGGCGGACACGGCATCCAGAGCCGCATGTTCAAGTTCGAGTGGCGCGAACCGGCGCTTGAGAAATCGTTCCGCCTTCCGTATGCGCGCATTCTTTCAGGCGAGGCGTCGCAGAAGGAGTGCGACGAGGAGATCGGCGCGGCCATCCGGATGGCCATGTTCCTCCTGACCCAAGGCGGGAAGCATGGAGCAGTCGACGCGGATAGGGGGCGCGTGCGACGACCACGGCACGTCGTATGCGGTTTACGCCGCCGACGGGGAACTTGAGGATTCGGACAAGGATTTGGCGCCGCTCGTCAAGCGCCTGGCGGACGGATTCGGCGACACAACGGAGTCCCTGTTCATCATCTTGCCGTAATCAATCAAATCGGTCGTCAACAAGCTTCTTTTGGCCAAAATCAACCAACCACAATGGCGCTGCACGGGGCGACGGTCGTCGGTTTTCCGTCGATGGCGAGCCGCTGCGGGCGGTCCAGGTAGTTCGCCGCGATCAGCGCGCGGCGGCCATCGGGGGCCTGCCACGTGGAATGGCAGAACGCGGGGAACTCACGCTTGCGTCCCTCGCAGTCATATTCGACGCACGTCTCGCCCGTCACGGCGGCGGCGTCCCTCTGCATCCGCCCCAGGAGAAGGTATTCTGGATACTGGCGGCGGACCTGGTTCAGGTTGCGCATCAGCGTCCAGAACATTGGCTGCGGCGGCGCGGGGCGGTCCCACTCGTAACTCCAGCACCAATGCGCGTGGCCGTCCTCCTTGAGCGTCACGCTCAGGAGGTCGCCCGCGCTGAAGGCGTAGGCCAGGCGACGGTTCAGGTTGTAGGGGGAGCGGCTGAAGTCGCAGATCCAGCGCGTCCCGCCCTGGTTCCCCGCGAAGTTGGCGCTGCGCCCGTGCAGCACATACTGCTGCATGGGAATCGGCCGCCCGTAGTATCGCACAAAGGACGCGCGCGCGTCGTTGAGCGACAGGAACTGCGCGTAGACATCCGCCGCCGCGCTCTCGCAGCCCAGCAGCATGCTTCGCCCGCGCGCCCCGATTTCCCGCGCCGCCTCCGCCATCACACCGTGCTGCATCGCCGCCTGCCAGCCGCCTGGCACGGGCGGATGGTGGTGGTCCCGCGCGAAGCAGTTGTGGACACAGCCGCCGTGGTTCTGGTCGAAGAACTGCGCGTAGTCCACCCCGAAGTCCGCCATCTTCAGGATCTCGTCCAGGACGATCTTCCGTGCGGGCGCCTCGGCCAGGCACAGTTCATAGCCCAGCCGCTGGCTCTGGAGGCCATTGCAGACCGACGCCTCCAGTTCCCCCTTGGGGCCGCGCAGCATCATCCGCTCCTGCTCTGGCGTGCAGCCTGGCGCGTATCCAGGCAGAATCGAACTGCTGCATGTCCACGCCGTCCCCGAGCAGTACAGCCCCAGCAGATTGCCGCTGTCATGCAGCGCATCGCGGAATTTCGCCAGCGCCGCCTCGCCCCCGAAAGGCGGCCAGACGAACGGCGGGGCCCACGGCGCGGTCCCCTCCCAGTGCATCAGCAGCGCCAGAATGGGCGCGCCGAACTCCTTTTGGAACCGCCGAATGTGCGGCATCGCGTTCACGTAGAGGAAGTAGCAGTTGGGCTCCATCTCCCCCACGTCGCGCCCGTGCCCGCGCACTGGATAGATCGCGACGACGGGGGACTGCCGCATCCATTCGGGATAGTCCGCCATCGGCGGAAGCCAGTTCTGCGCCTCCACCCAGTCGCGGTAGAGTTCGGCGGCGGACTGCCAGTCGCCGTCGATGCCCGCGAGGACGTAGTCCCAGTCGGGGCGGTAGTCCTGGCCGAAGTCGCAGCCCGTGAAGGTCTGCAGGCTCAGCCGCACGGCCTCGCCGCAGACCTCGTATTCGACCGCCTTGGTCGCGCAATGGGGATCCTGCGCGGCGAAATAGACGCCGTCCCCTCCGCGGCAGAAGGCCATGCACTGCAGTTGCGCGCGTCCAGGGTAGAAGGTCCCGTAGGGCTGTCCGCGCTTCGCAAAGCCGATGGGATGGTAGGGGGCCTTCCGCAAGGTCGGATCCGAGATGATCACGCCGTCGTGCAGCGGCAGCACCAGGTCGATGCCCTGACGCAGCGGATAGCACACCTGGGGCGCGTCGATCCACGACACCACCCAGTCGCCTGGCACGCCCGTGACCTGGGGGCGGAAGCGCACGAAGTCCCGATCCGCGCGCACGGCGATCGCAACCTTCAGCGAGGGCATCGCGGGATGAGCCGTGAAGACGCCGCCTTCGCGGCGGAACTCGCGGCTTCTGAGACGCAGCGCCTCCCCGTTCCGATCCAGCAGTTCCATCGTGAACGCCTCAGCCGCAGGAGCCCCCAGCTCCCGCCCATGGCGCCGAATCGACGCAATGGCGCCATTGTCCGCCAGCACAACGCCGAGCCCCGTTCCAATTGCGGTAAAATCCATGTGCGTTCCTCCTTTTGACAACGATATGCGTTTCCCCGATAATCTACACCGTCATTCAAGAAACACCCCAGTTGTCCCAGCCGTCCCAGTTGTCCCAGTTGTCCCAGTTGTCCCAGCCGTCCCAGCCGTCCCAGTTGTCCCAGCCGTCCCAGCCGTCCCAGCCGTCCCAGTTGTCCCAGTTGTCCCAGTTGTCCCAGCCCGAGGCTTCGCCGCGCGTTTTTCCACAAATTGCCATCAACTTGTCCCCATTTTGCTATTTACAAGAGCGTCGGGGTGCGCTACATTATGCCAAGCGACGGAAGGGGGGCTCAAACAGCAAACAAAACAGCGGAGTCTGAATCGCAACATGAAACGCCTGGCAGCAGTGGTCTACGGCGACGGCCGTGTCGATGCAATCGAGGAAGAGGTGCCCGAACTCAAACCAGGGGAAGTGCTGGTCAAAGTCGCCTGCACCCTCATCAGCCCTGGAACGGAAATGAATCTCCCGCGCAACCGCCGCGCCAAACCCGACGCCAGCCTCGCGCCCGCCCATTTCGGCTACTCCGCCGCGGGCACCATCGTCGCCACCTGCGGCGACGTCAAGGACCTCAAGGTCGGCATGCGCGTCGGCGCGATGGGCGGCGGCGCCCCGCACGCCTCGTACGCCTGCGTCCCCGTCAACCTGGTCGTCCCCCTGCCCGACGAAGTCACCTTCGAGCAGGCCACCTTCTTCTCGCTGGCCGCGACCTCCCTGCAGGCCGTGCGGCGCACCGCGCCCAAACTCGGCGAATACGGCGCCGTCCTCGGCATGGGCATCGTCGGCAACCTCGCGGGGCAGCTCTACCACCTCTCAGGCGCGCATGTCCTGGGCTGGGAATCCCTCCCGCTCCGCCGTGAGATCGCCGCCAAATGCGCCATCAACACCGTCGACTTCATGAACGCCGACGCGGTCGAGGCCAGCCAGCAGTTCTCCAAGCCCTACGGCCTCGACTTCGCCCTCTTCGCCTTCGGCGGCAACGCCGAGAAGTCCTTCATGGACATCAAGAAATGCATGAAGGTCTCGGCCGACGGCCACATCATGGGCCGCGCCGTCCTCGTCGGCGGCTGCCGCGTCCCCGTCGACGGCGGCGCCTCCACTGGCAACCTCGACATCCTCGTCTCCTCCCGCACTGGCGCGGGCTACCACGACCACGACTGGGAATATGGCAAGGACTATCCCCAGACCTTCGTCCAGTTCACCTCGCAGCGCAACGCCCGTGAAATCGCCCTGCGCATCGCGCGCGGGCAACTCAACGTCGACGCCCTTGTCACCCACCGCCTCCCCATCCAGAAGGTCGCCGACGCCGCCGAAATGCTCCTGACCACCCCAGGACAGGCCCTCGGCGTCCTCCTCCAGATGCCCGAATAGCGCACCCCCGACGACTGCCACCCGTGGCTGGGGCGGACCGCCCCAGCCACCTCCCTGCATCCATATTCCGCCTGCCGCGCGGGGCAGCCCGCGACGGCGAGGCCGCCGCTTGCGCCTGAGACGACTATTCCATCGCGGGCAAATCCGCCGCGCGCAAGGGCCACGGACCGTTTTTTTGCCTCGCCTGTTGGCATCTCCGTGGAATGTGATTACATTAAGGCAATTTTGCCCGACGTCGCGGGCCTGCCTCCGTTTTTCCCATCTGCAAACCACACCATTCCCCCAAAAATCCGCCATGAACTGGTACGACTACCTCATCGTCCTTCTCCCGCTTGCCTTCGTCCTCTATATGGGGTTCTATTCACGACGATATGTGAGAGGGGTGGCGGACTTCCTGGCGGCGGGGCGAATCTGCGGACGATATGTCATCTGCATCGGGGACGTCGCCAACGCGCTCGCCATCATCACCCTGGCATCGTATGTCGAGACCCACTACAAGACCGGCTTCGCGGTCACCTTCTGGTCGCGGCTCATCGCGCCGCTGACGATCATCTTGAGCCTCACCGGCTACTGCACCTACCGCTTCCGCGAGACCCGCGCCCTCTCCCTCGGGCAGTTCCTCGAAATGCGCTACAACCGCCCCCTGCGCATCTTCGCCTCGGGCCTGCGCTCCATCGCCGAGATGCTCGCCAACATGATCATGCCCGCCATCGGAGCCCGCTTCTTCATCTATTTCCTCGACCTGCCCTCCAAAATCCATATCGGCCCCATCGTCATCCAGACCTATATGATCCTCCTGGTGATCATCCTCATCATGGCCATCTCCCTCATCTGCTTCGGCGGCACCCTCTCCCTCGTCATCACCGACGCCATCCAGGGCCTCTGCTGCTACCCCCTCCTCACCCTCTTCATCCTCTTCATCCTCTTCAAGTTCTCCTGGTCCAGGGAAATCGTCCCCACCATGATGGACCGCGTCTCAGGCGAGAGCTTCCTCAACCCCACCGACATCAAGAACCTGCGGGACTTCAACCTATTCTCGCTGGTCATGCTGCCCATCGTCACCAGTTTCCTGCACCGCGCCTCCTGGATCGGCGCGGGCACCAGCTCCGCCGCACGCACCGCCCACGAGCAGAAGATGGCGCACATCCTGGGCTCCTGGCGCAACCTCCTCGGCGCCACCTTCTACGTCCTGATCGGCGTCTCCATCATCACCCTGCTCAACAACTACGACTTCCGCGGCGACGCCAAAATCGTCCGCACCCGCATCTCCACGCGCGTCGCCAACGAGGTCCTGGAGAAGGAATCACCTGAACTGCGCCAGCAGGTCATCGCCAAGGTGGAGGCACTGCCCGCCAACGATCACCGCCCCTCCACCCCGACCGCCATCCGCAACGCGAACGGCCGCATCACTGGCTGGGACAACCCCAACGGCCTCTCCCAGAAGAAGAACCTCGACACGCCCTATCTCGACACCGTCCACCAGACCATGCTCGAGGGCATGAACCCGCAGCACATCCCGCTGACCCAGCAGATCGAGGCGGCAAAGGCCGCCAAGGACGACAAGCTCGTCTCCGACCTGCAGGCCAAGCTCAAGGACAGCGACGGCGACGCCAACGCCAAATTCCAGCAGTTCCGCGCCCTCTACCACCAGTTGATGCTTCCGACCTCCATGCGCAAGATGCTCCCCGGCGGCCTCCTCGGTCTCTTCGCCCTGCTCATGGTACTCGCCATGCTCTCCACCGACGACACCCGCATCTACTCCGCGACCCTGACCATCGCGCAGGACTGCGTCCTCCCCTTCAAGAAGGGCGGCTTCACCCCGAAGCAGCACATGTGGATGATCCGCATCGTCGCCATCTCCATCGGCGTCTTCTTCTTCTGCGGCTCCTTCTTCATGGCGCAGATGGACTACATCAGCCTCTACGTCAGCATGGTCTGCAGCTTCTGGATGGGCGGCTGCGGCCCCGTCATGATCTTCGGCCTCTACAGCCGCTTCGGCACCACCGCAGGCGCCTTCACCAGCCTCATCGCGGGCATGCTCCTCTCTGGCTTCACCGCCTTCCTGAACCGCCGCTGGGCCGACGTCGTCTTCCCGTGGCTCGCCCGCCACAAGTGGGACGAGGCGGTCGGCCGCTTCCTGGTCCGCGCCTCGCGCCCCTTCAACCCCATCATCAAGTGGGAGATGAACCCGACCAAGTGCCCGATCAACTCCTACGAGTTCTACTTCATGGTCATGCTCATCTGCACGGCGCTCTACATCGTCGTCTCCAAACTGACCTGCAAGGAGCCCTTCAACATGGAACGCATGCTGCACCGCGGCAAGTACGCCGTGGACGGCGAGACCAAGCAGCCCGAGAAGTTCTCCTTCCACAACCTCTGGAAGAAGTTCATCGGCATCACGCCTGAATACACCCGCGGCGACAAGTGCATCGCCTGGGGCATGTTCTGCTACTCCTTCGTCTACTCCTTCCTTGGACTCTTCGTCACCACCGCCATCTGGAACAAGATCTCCCCGTGGCCGCTCAAGTGGTGGGGCAACTACTACCTCATCGACCTGCTCATCGTCCCCTGCGTCGGCGCCTTCATCACCATGTTCTGGTTCGGCATCGGCGGCGTCCGCGACCTGCGCCAGCTCTTCATCGACCTCAAGAAGCGCAAGGTCAACCCGCTGGACAACGGGCAGGTCGACGGAAATGTCTCCCTCGCCGACAAGGCCCAGTTCGCCCAGGTCGAAGGCGAAAAGCCCAAAGACAAGTAGCCTGGCACACAGGGTGCGCCACACGGCGCACCCTCATCTTCCGTCGCTTCCGTCGCTTCGGTCCCTTCCGTCGCTTCGGTCCCTCCCGTCGCTTCGGTCCCTCCCGTCGCTTCGGTCCCTTCCGTCGCTTCGCCTCCTTCCTCTCGTTTCCTATGACCCTCGCCGAACTGCTGCAACTCTTCCGCAGCGCGGGGCGTCCCGCGCTCACCGTCTCCAAAGGCCCGCTCTCCGCCGTGCTCGCCCCCGATCTGGAGGCCCGCATCTTCTATTCGGTGGACGGCGTGGTCGTGAGCCGCGTCAATGCGGCGGCGATCACAGGGCACACGACCGTCCGCACAGGCTACCTGAACCCTGGCGGCGACGGCATCTGGCCCGCGCCCGAGGGCACCTGCTTCGGCTATGAATACGGCACGGGCGCCTGGCGCGTCCCGCCCTCGCTCGTCAACGCTCGCTTCGAGGTCGAGTCCCAAAGCGCGGACACCCTGACCGTCTGGGCGGAGGTCGACCTCGTCAACGCCCGTCAACTCGGCATCCCCTGCATCTTCCGACGCACCGTCTCCGTCGCGAAAGGGCTCTTCGACCAGCGCGAAAGCATCGAGTACATCGGCGCGCGCGCCTTGTCCGAGGGCGAGTTCCTGCTCGCCCCGTGGTCGCTCTGCCAGTTCGATTCAGGCCCCGCCTCCACCGCCCTGCTCCCCGCGGGCTTTCCCGTGCGCGACCTCTACACCGACACCACGCCCCTGCGCACCACCGCAGACGGCGTCACCGCCATCCGCACCTCCGCGACCGACCGCTGGCAGGTCGCCCTGGGCCCCGAGACCCCGCAGATCTCGCTGCGCCTCCCTGAAATCGGCTGGCAGGTCACCCGCGCCACCGCACCGCTCCCGCCAGGCCAGAACCATATCGACATCGCGGACTCCGCGCCAGACACCGCCCCGCTCCCGCAGGGCATCCGCTACAGCGTCTACAACGACCCGTCCTATTTCATGGAAATCGAGGCCGCGGGCGGCTGCGCCTTCCCGCTGAAGCCCCACGACACCCTGACCCTCGACATCCAGACTACCCTGGAAAAACTGCCGCCGCAGTAGTTCTTCGGCATCCGCGCCTCCCTTCCCCCGCCACGTCCCACCGCCTCTGACAGGAGAACCCCATGAAGCGCCTCGTCCTCTGCCTCGCCCTGCTGGCCACGATGCTCCACGCCGCCTTCGACCAGGGCGGCGTCTCCGTCGACCTCTCCCGCGCACGCATCCCCGCCCTGCAAGCGCAGGGCGAGGACATCCTCCCGCCCGCCAATGGGAAACTCAACGACTGGAAGGACTTCTCTGGCTGGCGCTACGGCTTCAACCTCGGCCCGCGACGCGGCCCCACCCCAAAGGATCCCGACCTGAACCAGTGGTTCCATTGCACCGTCGACAATGGCAATTTCCTCATGGAGGCGCTGGAAGAGGGCATCGCCCCGCAGCAGGACGGCAAGGGCAAGCCCGCCTGCCACAGCGGCGCCTATCGCAACATCAAGGTATCTGAACCTGGCACCTACGTCCTGGAGTTCGAGATCCGCAGCCGCCTGAGCAAGAAGCCAGGCAGCAATGCCGCCTACCTATTCATCCAATCCATGTCCAAGATGGATGTCAAGGTGGGGCCGCAGACCAGGACCCTTCTCGCCCTCTCCCCCGAGTTCCGCAAGGAACAGATCGTCTTCCAGGTGCCCGAGACCACCACCATCGTGCGCTTCTCCCTGCACCTCTATGGCATGGGCCGCATCGAGACCCGCAATTTCGCCCTCCGCAAGGCCGCCGCCACCAGCGGCCTCAAGGCCACCGCCATGCCCTGGGGCTTCATCCCAGGCGGCTTCCGAATGCCCCAGGGGCGCGCCTGCTTCCTGGGATTCTGGGTCAGCAACCCCAGCCAGGAAAAGGGCGTCAGGCCCCGACTCGAACTGACGCTCCCGAAGGGCGTGCGCGTCCTGGGCGCCTGCCCCCTCTACCTGGAACCGCCCCGACAGGAAGGCGACCGCTGGATCATCCCCGTGCTGCCCCGCGCCCTGCAAATCTCGCGCTACGGCCGCGGCACCTCCGAGGTCTCCCTGGGCAACATCCTGATGCAGTCCGACCTGCCCGCTGGACACGCCCCCATCCCCGTCCGCTGCCGCTTCCAAAACAACGGCCGTTATGGCGAGGAGACCACCTTCCTGCTCTACACCGACCCCGCCCCGAACTCCCCCCAGCCCAAGCGCTTCCTCACTGGATTCTTCTTCGGCAGCAACTGCATCCTGCCTGGCGACGCAGTCGGCGTCTGGACCGACTCCGCCGCCGCCATGGGCTTCAACGCCGCCAAGGGCGCCCTGGGCGGATCAGGCTACAACCAGGCCGCCCGTGAAAACTATCAGCGCAACGGCTTTCAGACCGCCATCTGGCCGACCCAGCCAGGCCCCAGCAACGGCTACGACATGGGCGCCGCCGACAAGCCCGAAGAGGTCAAATACCGCCTGCTGGACGGCAGCCACTTCATGGCGGGCAAGGGCTACAACAAGGGCTTCCTCTGCCCCGAGGTCGCCGCCGCCAACGAACCCTATTTCCAGGAGAACGTCGCCTCCATCCTGACGCGGCGCATGCGGGACGAGCGCCACGCCTTCCTCATCTCCAACTGGGAGCCCCAGGACAACTTCCAGGGCTGCTGGTGCGACCGCTGCCGCGAGGCCTTCATCCGCGATTCCAAACTGCCCGCCGACCAGGTGCGCGCCGCCTGGCCCAAGGAGATCCTCGGCAAATGGCGGCCCCAGTGGATACGGTTCCGCTCGCGCCAGAACGCCCGCGTCGTCGTCAACACCGAACGCGCCGCCGCCGCGGGCGGCGGGCACTTCCTGCCCGCCGTCACCAGCGAAAGCCTCCGCGAGGCGACCTGGCAACTCTACTACCAGTACGCCGCCCCCGACTACATGGACCAGATTCCGTGGATCAACTCGTGGGGACCGTATCTCTTCTACAACATGTTCAACGCCTACGAACCTGTCATCGGCCAGCAGCTGAAGGCATACCAGTCGGGCCGCGAGGTCAAGGAGTTCCTCGCCGCGCGCATCCCCGATCCCGCCAGGCGCCCGAAACTCATCGCCTTCCCGCAGTGCCACCAGGTCGAGACCTGGATCACCACTCCAGAGGCGATGGCCTTCGAAACCCTCTCCTATTTCCTGAACGGCTGGGAGGGCTCCATGCTCTACTTCTTCCCCAACGGCGCCGACAACCGTGGCTTCGCCGCAATGGCGCGCACCAACCGCATCATCGCCGCGACCGAGGACATCCGCTTCGGCGGCACCCGCCTCCCCACGCCCGTCGCCATCCCCGTGAGCGACCTGCCCAAAAGCAGTTTCCACGGCAACGCCGACGTCCGCCACCCCGCCCTCAAGGACTTGGAGATGCTCCAGTGCGCCGCCTGGAAAAACGGCCATCGCATCCTCTTGGGCGTCGGTAACTTCTGGGACGGCGGAGAGTGCTTCTTCCGCCTCAAACTGCCAGGCCTCAAACCAGACGCCACCTACACTCTGCGGACCGTCGACAGCGGCGAGACCTTCGCCCCCACTGGAAAGGAACTCGCCGACGGAATCCTCCTCCAGGTCGGCGCCCTCCGCTGGAATCTCTACACCCTCGACGAGGGACGCCCGCAGGGCGCCGTCTACACCGCCGCCGACCTGGAAGCACTCCTCGCCCGACGCCGCCCCGCCATCGCCAAGGCCGCCGCGCGCACCGAGGCCGTCCGCCGACAGGCCAACGCCGACGAAATCCCGCCCGACTACACTGGCCTCAAGCCCGCCAAGGCAGGCGGCCTCCAGTTCCAGCCGCAGCCTGGCGGCAAGGCCGAAGTCACCGCGCCGAACTACCGCCTGACCCTGGACTTCGCAAACGGCGGCACCATCGTCTCCTGGCTCATCCGCGGCGAGCAGTTCGCGGTCACCGCAGACGGCATCGTCGTCAACCACGCCAGCCCCATTGGCAGCGACGCCTTCTGGGGCCGCGGCGGCTTCCTCTCCTGCCGCCCCTACGCCGTGCAGGCCGTCGCCGCCAAGGACGGCGCCCTCGAAGTGCGCCTCTTCCGCAGACTCACCAAGAAGGACAGCATCGTGCACGCGGGGCTGGAACTCACCAAGACCTACCGCTTCACGCCCGCCAAGGTCTCCATCACGACAAAGGTCTTCAACCCCGACGGCGAAAGCCGCGACATCACCTTCCGCTTCCACTCCATGCCCGCCTTCCCCGAACGCATCCTCGGCGGCAAGCGGCTCGTCCGCGACTACCAGAAGATGCTCCAGGCGAAGCCCGCCTCCATGGCCTGGCGCAAGGGCGCCCTCGCCGTGAGCGCCGCCGTCTCCCCCGCCGAACGCTGCTCGCAGTTCGTCTTCTGGGACGGCGGCGTCAAAATGCCCACCTTCGAGACGCTCTTCCAGCCCGTCGCCCTGACCGCCCGCACCAGCCAGGAATACACCATCGAATTCTCCCTGCCATAGCGCGCATTTTCGCGCCGCGTGCAGTTGCAAAATCCAGTGCAGAGGATACATTAACCAAGTTGACATTTCGGGGCGGAGACGCCCGCTGCACTTTCATCACAGGATTCGGAACAAATTCCCGCCAAGGGGGTGATTACCACATGGGAGCAGAAGTCAAACTCCGCAAGGGCGACACGATCGAGCGCGCCCTCCGTCATCTGCGCAAGAAGATGGACAAGGAAGACACGCTGGACGAACTCCGTAGCCGCGAATACTACGTGAAACCGTGCGAGGCCCGTCGCCGCGCCGAGGGCAAGATCCGATAGGATAATCCGTCCAAAGGCATTTCCAAATCGACAAGCGAACAGAAGATTCTCTCCTCTGTTCGCTTTTTTCTTGCAGGGAACCAAAATGGAAACCGCATTCAGCAACGAGAAATATCTTGAAGCGCAGGCCGCCGCGATCCGAACCCGCAGCCATTCTGGCGAGGGCCGCCTTTATCTGGAGTTCGGCGGTAAACTCATCGGCGACTTCCATGCCGCCCGCGTCCTCCCTGGCTTCGACCCCGACGTCAAGTTGCGCCTGCTCCGCCAGCTTGCGACCGCCGCCGACATCATCATCTGCATCCATGCCGAGGACATCGAGCGCAAGCGCATCCGCGCCGACTTCGGCATCACCTACGACAATGCCGCGCTCAAACTGATCGACGACCTGCGCGCCAACGGCATCGAGGTGACCGCGATTGTCATCACGCGCTTCAACGGCCAGCCCGCCGCCGTCTCCTACAAGGAGCGGCTGGAGCGCCACGGCCTCAAGGTCTTTCTGCACCAGTCCATCGACGGCTACCCCAACAAGCTCGACCGCATCGCGAGCCCCGAGGGCTTCGGCGCCAATCCGTACATCCCCGTCACGCAGCAACTCGTCGTCGTCACGGGGCCAGGCCCCAACTCGGGCAAGATGGCCACCTGCCTCAACCAGATGTACCACGAATACCAGCAGGGGCGCGCCGCGCGATACGCCAAGTTCGAGACCTTCCCCGTCTGGAACCTCCCCCTGAACCATCCAGTCAACATCGCCTACGAATCCGCCACCGCCGACCTGCGCGACAACAACGCCATCGACAACTTCCACTTCGACGCCTACCAGATTCCCGCCGTCAACTACAACCGCGATCTGCAGGCGTTCCCGCTCCTGCGCGCCATGCTCACCAAGATCTCTGGCTCCAGCGCAGGCTACCAGTCACCCACCGACATGGGCGTCAACTGCATCGCCGCAGGAATCGTCGACGACGCCGCCGTCCGCAAGGCCGCCGAAATGGAGATCATCCGCCGATACTTCCAGTACGACGCGGAATACCACCTCGGACGCGCCAGCGAGGCCACCGTCCTACGCGCCGACGAACTCATCCAGAAGGCAAACCTCAAGACCACCGACCGCCCCGTTGTCGCCGCCGCCCGCGAGGCCGTCAAGCGCTGCGAGGCCGAGAAAAAAGGCGACGGCGGGATCTACTGCGGCGCCGCCATCCAACTCGACGACGGAACCATCATGACAGGCGTCAACTCCAGCCTCATGCACTCCTCCGTCGCCATGATCCTCAACGCGGCCTCCTACCTCGCAGGCATCCCGCGCGGCCAGCATCTGCTGCTGCCCGACATCCTCGAATCGGTCGCCTCCTTCAAGACTGGCCTCGGCACCAGCAGCCGCACCAGCATCAACCTCTCCGAGGCGCTCATCATCCTCGTCGCCTCCGCCTCCCGCGACCTCTACGCCAAGCGCGCCCTCGACGCCCTCACCCGCCTCAACCACTGCGACGTGCACCTCTCCCATCTGCCAGGGCGCGGCGACGAGGCCGGCCTCCGACATCTCGGCATCTCCTACACCTACGACCCGCTCCCCCCGACCAGGAAACTGTTCCCGTAAACCAAGGGATACAAAGGATAGGCGGGATTCCAGGAAAAGGCGGGGGATGGTTTTCTATGCCGTCCCTTCGGTCCCTTCCGTCCCTTCGGTCGCTTCCGTCGCTTCGGTCCCTTCGGTCCCTTGATTCCCTGCCTATTGCCGCATGCCAGACGACGATCTCATCTATGAGCCAGAGCGCCGTCCCCGCCGTCGCCGCAATGCCGACACGCAGGTGGATGCGGATGGGAATATTGTCGAATACGAGCGCGGCTATCTGCGCGCGCAGGCGAAGGCCGCGCGCGGCGTCCCGTCCAAGGCGCGCAGGCCGAAGGCGCCGCCGTTCATGCCGCCGATCGTCCCAGGCTGCGGCATCACAATCCTCTATGTCCTGGAACTGGGGCGCACACCTGCCGCCGTCGCCGACGACCTGCGGGTCGAGATCTGGTGGCGGCCGACCGAGGGGCAGTCGGCGCTGCGGCCATTGACACTGGATTCGGAGACGACCGTCCCCGCCGCCGCCGACCAGCGCCTGCTGCAGTTGCTCCACCCGCACCTGTTGCACACGGCAGGCACGCGCGGCAACGCCTGCGCCGTCCCCGTCGCAAAGCAGCAGGAGTTCCTGGAAGCCCTCGCCGCCGCGTCGGAAGTGCGCTGGAGCGCCAGGCGGGACGAGGCGCAATGGCGCCTGCACCGCCTGTCCGTCCACACTGGCCCCACGCCGTGGTTCTTCGCGCTCCCTGACGGCCGCCCCCGCCTCTGGCTCGGCGCGCCAGAGCGCGACTACGACCTCCGCGACTGGCGTGCCCTCGGCCAGGCGGGCTGGGTCATCGCGGGCGACCACCTGTATCCCGTCCGCATCTCCCGCGCCTTCGGACTGCTCGCGTCCTGGATGGCCTCTTTTCCCGCCGTCTTCCCAGCCGCCGAACTCTCCAATGCCATCCGCACCCTGACGCTGGACGGCGGCGCCGACCTCACCGCCCTCCCCGAGACCATGCGCTGCCCCGTCGGCGCCGTCGAGCCGACTGGACGCCTCTACATCGCCGCCGCGCGCTTCAAGCACCTGGGGCAGGAGCAACTCCAGTGCGACCTCACCTTCGACTACGCGGGCGCCGCCTGCGCGCCTGACAGCGACGAGGAGCGCCTCTCCACGCCTGGCGGCGTCATCCTCCGCGACTACGCCGCCGAAACGCGCCTCGCCGAGGAGCTGCGCCGCCTCGGCTTCCGCCTCGTCACCCGCACCGGGGGGGACGAGGATCCAGGCTGGAAACTGCTGCCCTCGCAACTGGACGCCGCCGTGCGCACCCTCGTCCTCTCAGGCTGGGAAATCACCGCCGAAGGCAAGAACTACCGCCGCCCCGTCTCCAAGGACTTCACCGTCGCCAGTTTCGGCATCGACTGGCTCGAAGTCGACGCCTCCCTCGACTTCGGCACCGCCAAGGCCGAACTGCCGCTGCTTCTCCAGGCCGCCCGAAAAGGCCAGAAGAGCGTGCGGCTCGACGACGGTACCTACGGCATCCTCCCCCAGGAATGGCTTGAACGCTTCACCGCCCTCGTCGAAATCGGCGAATCCGACAGCCAGCGTGTGCGCCTCCGCCAGCGGCAGGCCGCCCTCCTCCAGGCCATCCTCGCCGAACAACTCCACGACGCCGACGGCAGATACACCGCCCTGCTCCGTGGCCTCGACGCACTCCCCGCCCCCGCCCCGCTGGACGCCACGCCCGAGTTCCACGCCGCCCTGCGCCCCTACCAGAAGACCGCCCTCGGGTGGCTCCGCGGACTCCAGCAGGCGGGCCTCGGCGGCATCCTCGCCGACGACATGGGCCTCGGCAAGACCATCGAAGTCCTCTCGCTCCTTGAAATGCGACACCACGACGCCCCTGGCCGACCGTCGCTCATCGTCATGCCCAGTTCGCTGCTCTTCAACTGGGAGGCCGAATGCCAACGCTTCGCGCCGCACCTCACAACCGCCTGCCACCACGGCCCCGGCCGCACCTTCGCGCCAGAGTGGTTCGCCCGCCACGACCTCGTATTCACCACCTACGGCACCCTGCGGCAGGACGCGGCGCGGCTCGCCGACATCCATTTCGACTATGTCGTCCTGGACGAATCGCAGGCCATCAAGAACGCTTCAAGCGCCACCGCCGAGGCCGCCCGCGCCCTCCGCGCCGAACACCGCGTCGCCATGACGGGCACCCCCATTGAAAACCACCTCGCCGAACTCTTCAGCCAGCTCGCCTTC
>JAEEGL010416112.1_pt1 | contig 17671 bp, 17 predicted proteins | sample 9134231 | NCBI WGS metagenome assembly JAEEGL01 (sample SAMN16246548, study PRJNA631951) | gut metagenome | biome: gut microbiome; feature: rumen; material: fiber-attached | host: Bos | place: Iran: Karaj | collected 2018-10 | reverse complement strand
AGGGAATATACCGGCCTTGCTGGACCGGATCACCGGCAGGTACGGAAAATGCCGGGTGGTTTTCATCGCCCTGCTGATCCTCTGGGTTCCGTGGGGAATTCTGTGCTTCCCCGGAAACCTGCCCTGGGACGCGGGGACAAGTATCGCCTGGTTCCTGGGGATCGACCGGAGCGAGGTGAACAATCCCTGGTTCCAGAATCTGATCATGGGTCTTTTTTACCGGGCCGGGGAAACCGCCGGCGATCCCGCGCTGGGGACATATCTTTACTGCTGGCTGCAGATGCTGCTGGAGGCCTGGCTGCTCTCCCGGGCAATCACATGGCTGTCGGACAGTTCCGGCGCGGGGAGACGGGCATACCTTCTGGTGCTGTTTTTCGCGCTGCCGGTCTTCCCGATTTATGCCTTCATGATGGGCAAGGATTCAAGCTACGGCCTGGCACTGCTCTGGATGGTCTTCCAGCTGGTTCGCGCGGCAGTGGAGCAGGAAGCTTTCTGGACAGATCGCCCGAACCGGATCCGGCTGATTGTGCTTCCGGCGGTTCTGAATCTGCTGCGGAATTTTGGCGGCGTGATTCCGCTGGCAGTATTTGCGGTGCTGGTGCTGATGAAACGGAAGAAGGCGGGCATCCTGCCGACTGCTGTTTCCGCGGCGCTGCTTCTGTTCTTTACGGTCGCGCTGCCGAAGCTCGCCGGGATTCCGGACGGCCAGATCCGGGAGCAGATGTCCATGCCGCTGCAGACGGTCGGGTACTATCTGCAGAAGCATCCGGACGAGGTCACAGACGGGGAGAAGGAGACTATTTCCAGGGTCGTGGACTATGATATTCTGAGGGAAAACTACACGCCGGAGATTGCTGACCCGGTCAAGAACAGGTCGGATTTTACACCGGAGACGCGGGCGGAATTCCTGCGGATGTGGCTGGGCATGCTCCGGAAGCATCCGGGAACGATTCTCGAGGGTTGGCGGCGGAGCACGGATATTTATTTCTCTTTCTTTGACATGTCGGCCGTCAAGTCGCATTATTTCATCGGGGTTTGTTATGATCCGGCACTTCAGGAGCGGCTGGGAATCCTTAACTGGGATGAGGGAAATTACCTGGCTAAGGGCGTTTACCATGTATCTATGATGATTCCGGTGATCCGGACCCTGCAGCTGACCGGCATGTACAGCTGGCTGACGCTTCTGCTGCTGTTCTGTACGCTGGTATGGCGCCGGATGAGAAAGTTCCTGCCCTGCTGCCTGCTGCTGATGATGGTGCTGTGCGCATGCCTGCTGTCGCCGGTAAACGGATATTTCCGGTATGCCTACCCGATGGTTCTCAGTCTGCCGGTTGTTCTGATTCCGGTGCTCGAAAACATAAAAAAACGTCCGGATCCATAAGGATCCGGATCATTCTTTCCGGGTTTTATTCGTACTTCAGCACGCGCAGAGGATTCCGCGCGGATTTATCCTGGTTATCCAGTTCAAAACTGTCCAGCATAACAATGATTGTACGGCCGGGCTTGAGAGAAATCTCGCTGCCGTCCTCCCCGTAGAAGATAGTGCGGTCATCGTATCCGTCACGGTTCCAGACGCCGGAATAGTGCTTTCCGCCGATGAAATAGTCAGCGTTTCCGGTACCCAGGAGTTCCGGATAGGGGGAATCCGAACGGATCCAGTGCATGCCGATGTGCTGTACGATGATGTTGGAGAAGGTAATGGCGCCGTCTTCCTCGTCCATGACTGTGACGTCACCCTTCAGGCCGAGTCCGGCGGAGGTTGCGGAACCGCCTGACAGCGGACCGGTGGGAGTTGTATTGGAGAGGCGCTGTTCGGTGAAGGGGATCGCATTGCTGTCGGGATTGTCAAGATTAGTGATCATATAGCGGTAGTACTGGCCTTCCGCCTCATCCCAGGAATACATGCTGTTGATGTAGGTGGTGCCTTCAGAGGAGTCCTTTGCTTCATAAACCTTTCCGGTATTGAAATAAACGTAGACCGTTTCGGCGTCATCGCCTTCAGCAGGCATTTCACCGAACTTCAGTGTATGGTTGTAGTTCTTCAGCGCTTCGGTGCGGTCTCCCAGGAATTCCCGCTTTGCGGCGGCCAGGTCCCACAGCACGTTTGCCTGGTCGGCATACTTCTGGAAACGGTATTTGTACGCAAGATGCACTTTGCCGCCGTCTGCACCGTTGAAGGTCATCCGTGTGTTATCCGCGACCTTGTTCCAGGAATTGGGGAGCTTGAACCGGCTGATGAAGTATCCGCAGTCCGTATGGTACTTGCTGCTGAAGTCCTTGTCCTGCGTGCCCTGGAAGAAGAGGGGGGCGTTCCATTCCTGACGGATGAACAGATACTGAACGCGCAGAGAACGGGAAGCGCCGGCGAAGCTGGGCAGCACGTCGTTGAAAAGCATAAGAAGACGGGCGACACCGGGAGAGTACTTCGGAATCTCATAATAGATATCGGCAGTCCTTCCATAGAAGGGAGCGCCGTACTGCACGGCACCGTTGATGCCTGTGTGAAGTACGAGAACCGGGTAATACTGGCCGGATACGGCCCAGCCGTCCCAGTTCGCGTTTTCTCCGGCGTAATCGGAATCCTCGCTGATAAATTCCTGGTATACTTCCTCAAAGGACCGGCCGGTGGTCGGGCTGTAACCCGCAGGCGCTTCATTGCTCCCGGCCTTGCTGATTTTGATATTCCTTTTTGCTTCGGGATCGACAACCTTCGCGGAAGCGGCATCGGCACCGGCGGCAGCACAGGCCAGGACGAGTGCGAAGGTCAGGATCAGACTGATCAGTTTCTTCAAAATAATTCACTCCTTTCAGAGGTACGGTTCATTTGAACCGTCTTTAATTCTATCATACAGGTGCGATGCCCGTCAATTGACAGGGGTCGTGCGGTGGCTTACAATACAAAAGACGAGACAACAGGAGGAACACGGATGTCGAGAATCAGAGAGCTTGCCATGAAATACAGGGGCGTAATCCTGTATATCGTGTTCGGTGCGATGACGACACTCGTCAACATGGCAGTCTACTGGCTCTGCTTCGACGTGCTGGGGATTCCGAATGTCATTTCGACTGTCGTCGCGTGGGCGCTGGCGGTAGGTTTTGCGTTCATTACAAATAAACTGTGGGTGTTTGACAGCAGGTCCTTTGACGGAAAAACACTGCGGCACGAGATTCCGGCATTCTTCGGAGCCAGGTTCCTGACAGGGCTCCTGGACGTTGGAATTATGTATGTCACAGTAGACGTGATGCGTTGGAACGCCATCGTCTGGAAGCTGACCAGCAACATCATTGTGATCATATTGAATTATATAGCAAGTAAACTGGTGATATTCAGGAAAGGATAATCCGTAATGAGAAGGATACTGGCAACAGCGCTGGCGTGTGTACTCCTTCTGGGCTCCTGTGCGATCGCGGGTGATGCCGGAGTATTCTCGTATGATTTTGATCTGCGGTTCCGCCTCAATGCGAACCTGTTTTCTTTCCGTCAGCGCGAACATATGCAGGGCTATGCGGATCTGCTCGATCTGCTGGAGTTCCGGGGAAACCTCTCCTGGAACCAGGAAACGGAATGCTCGGACCTGTACCTGGAAATTATACCGCAGTCCAATCCGTCTTCGGCTGTTTCCGTACGGATCTGGGGCATTCCGACCATGCATCGGGTGACATCACCGCTGCTGGGAGATAAGGCCGCTTGCTTTAATCCGGGTGCGTTCCCGCATTTTGCGGTTTCCGCAAGAGATGTGTTCCAGGTACCGCTGCCGTACCTGGCGCTGATGAATCCGCAGACGACGGCCACCGCCTTCCGCAGCCTTGCGGAAATCTGGGAGGATAGAGCAGGCAGAATCACGAAAAACGGTTCCATATCCTACAATAAGGTGAAGGAGATTGCGGAAGACTGGACTGCACAGCTGGAAATGACGTCAAAAATCAGCGACTGGATTCAGGCGCTGACGGATCCGTCCTATGATGACGGTCTTGCCAGGCAGGACCTGAATACGCTGCCGCAGCAGCTGCTGGATGCGGCAGACAGGAAGCCGCTGACGGTGACAAATGAAAACGGAACGACGCGTATCCGGAACGCCGCGGGGATCGTGCTCTGGGAACGGATGGAAAGTGAAAGCGAGGTTTCCTGCATTCTGAACGTGCCGGAAGAAGCGGCGCGGTATATACCTTCATTCTCTGCCCGGAAGGAGACAGCCGGAGGGGTAGTTTCCTTCACGCTGAACGCCGGATGGAATTGCGCAGAGGAAACGGCGCGGACAGATCCGGAGACAGGGGCTGCGGCAAAGCGGCTGGATCTGTGCGTTGAAGCGAAAGGTCTTCCGGCAGCGCTGCCGGCGGAGACGGCATTCTCCGGCTTGTTCTCTCAGAAAGGAACGATCCTGCCGGTGTTCAGTTTTTTGATGAACGGCAGCACAAAAGAAAACGGCACAGTGCGGATTGCCCTGACTTTCGCGGATAATCCGGATGCCGGTGAATTTTTTTCCTGCGAAGGGACGGTAACACCTGCCACCCATGAGGAACCGATGGATTACACATGGGGAGGTCTGGAGACGGATTACAACATTCTCAATCTGAGCTACAGCGCCCAGGGTGAGATGATCGACGCAATCAAGAGACCTTTTGTGCTTGGTATGATTGATTTCCTGTACGAGCTACCGGCTTCCTCCTGCCAGAGCGTTATGGACGACCTGGAAGACAGCGGCATCCTGCGTACTGTACTGCAGTAAGGAACGGCACCGCTGTTACAGGCGCAGCCGGAAAACCCCGGGATAATTTATATCTGAAAGGATATTCCCCATGTACGTATACTGCCTGTTTTGCAGGACACAGCGATGCGCCAGAATTGCCTGCCTGCTGGAAGCCCGGGGGGTGAAGAGAGCCTTTTCCCCCAGAATCCTGTTAAAACAGCGGGTGGAGGGAAAGAATGTACACCGGGAGCGGGATTTGCTGCCGGGGTATGTGTTTCTGTTCCACGAAGAACCGCTGGCGGGATGGGATATGTTCTCCGGGATCGACGGAATCATCCGCCGGGTCGGACAGGCGGATCAGGGTTATGAGATGGAAGGGCCGGACCGGGCGTTCGCTCTCAGCCTTCTGGAGAAGAACGGGCGGATCGGCGCCATGAAGCTTACGGAGGCCGGAGAAAAAGTGCGTCTGGCGGACCCTCTCTTTGACGGCAGTGAAGGTGTCGTAACCAGGATTGATTACCGCAAGGAACGCGCCCGCGTTGACTTCAGGTTCGAAGGAAATGCCTGCCATACGTGGGTTGCGATCGAAGATATCAGGAAAACGGCCGCTGATTAACGGCCGGTTTATTTGGAGGAAGATATGCCGTCGCTGGAAGCATACAGCCCGGACCTTGATTACAGCTACGCTCCGGGTATTTTTCCGAGTATGGAATGCCTGCTGTCCCGCCCGCAGAGCGTGCGGCGTCTTCTTGTGCATTCCTCCGCGTCCGGCAGGGAAGGCGCCGAAAAGCTGAAAAGCCTCGCGCTGCAGCACCGGATCCGGATCGAGGAGGCAGACCGTGCGCTCGGGCGCATCAGCGGCAAAGAGAACTGCTACGCGGCGGCCGTATTCGAAAAATTCAGCGATACGCTGCGTGACGACCGGCCGCACATCGTCCTGCACTGCCCCGGCGACGGCGGTAACGTCGGGACGATTCTTCGGACATCCCTTGGACTCGGCATGGAGGATGTCGCGCTGATCCGTCCCTGTGTGGACGTGTTTGACCCGCGCGTGGTCCGGGCCAGCATGGGCAGCCTTTTCCGCCTCCGGGTGCGGGTGTACGGTTCCTTCGGGGAATACCGCGCGGCGTTTCCGGAACGGATGCTGTATCCGTTCATGCTGGACGCTTCCGTGCCGCTCCGGCACGTCCGGGATATCCCGGCGGTTTATTCCCTCGTTTTCGGCAACGAGGGGAGCGGACTGCCTCCGGAGTTCGCCTCCATGGGTCAGCCCGTGCGCATTGAGAGCAACGACAAGGTGGATTCCCTGAATCTGGGGATCGCCGCCGCCATCGGGATCTATACATTTACGCGTTCAGCGGACGCGTCCGATTGACACCGGCAGGGCAGGAACGGCTTCCTGTCCTGTTTTGCATTACCGGGCGGCACAAGGGAAAGTATAGCGGAAAACCGGAACCACAAGGGATGGTACAGGGTGTAATTGTTCGTACTTTTTAAGGTGTTTCTATTGAAAAAAGTGCAGTTGTCTGTTAAAATGGGAACAACCTTGCGCTGAAGGGATGTGTTTGCCATGGCTGAACAGCCGAAGTATCTGCAGGTTGCGGATACACTGCGGCAGGAGATTGCCGACGGCATTTTCCGGGACGGACAGACGCTGATGACGGAGGAGGAACTCCGCATGCGTTTTGACGTGTCCCGGCAGACGATCCGGCAGGCGATTTCGCTTCTGGAAGCGGACGGTCTGGTGGACAGGCGCCGCGGCAGCGGAACTTACGTGCGCCACGGGCCGCGCCGGCGGCAGGGGATTATCCATGTCGGCGTAATCACCACGTTTATTACCGACTATATTTTCCCTTCCATCGCGCAGGGGATGGAGGCCGTTCTGAACGAGAACGGCGCCGTGCTTTCGCTCAACGCGATGTATAACGACGTTAAAACGGAGCGGAATATCCTGGAACGGATGCTGGAGGAGCCGGTGGACGGCCTGATCATGGAAGGCTGCCGCACCGCGAAGGAGACGCCGAACCGGGACGTGCTGGCGAGATTTGCGCAGCGGAATATTCCGGTGCTGTTCGTGAACGGGTATTATCCGGGCATGGAACATATCCCCCATGTGGTTATGGACGATTACAAAGGCGGGCGGATGGCCGCGGGAACCGCGCTTGACAAGGGTTATACCCGGCCGGCCGGTCTGTTCAAAACGGACGACCTGCAGGGCAGGGAGCGGCTGAAGGGATTCCTGGACGAGCTGCGCGCAAGGGGGATCGAGGTGCCGGAGGAGCGGCTGCTCTGCTTCAGCACGGAGGAGCGGAACGATCTTTGCGATTCCGCCAAAGGCTTGGCGCTCCAGGACGTACTGATGCGCCATGAGGCGGACTGCCTGATCTGCTATAACGACATCTTTGCTTCGCAGTTCATGGCAAGCCTGAAAGCCCGGGGCATGAAGATCCCGGAAGAACTGGGCGTTATCGGATTTGACAACGCGACGTTCTCAGCCATGCTGCAGCCGGCGCTGACGACGCTGGGCCACCCGAAGGACCGGTTCGGCGCGCTGGCAGCGCAGAAGATGCTGCGGATGATCGCCGGGGAACGCGAATCGAGCGTGAGCGTGGACTGGACGCTGATTGAACGGGACAGCCTCCCGGCCAAAGCAAAATGAGCACGCTGGTTCTCTGCGTCGGCAGGATGAAGGAAAAGCCGTACCGCCAGATGGCGGACGAGTACCTGAAACGGCTCGGACGCTATGGAAAGTACGAAGAGGCGGAGGTGCCGGATCTGCCGGAGGCAGCCGGGAGCGCTGCCCTGGAAGAACAGGCGAAGGCAAAGGAAGGGGAGGCGCTGCTTTCCCGGATCCGCCCGGGCGACCGGGTTATCGCGCTGACGATCACCGGACGGCAGACGGATTCTCCGTCGCTGGCAGCGCACCTGAAGGATCTGCGGGTCGGCGGCGCCGGAAGGATCGTGTTCGTGATCGGAGGAAGCCTGGGGCTGGGGAAGAACATCCTGGAGCGTGCGGACGAAGAGATGTCCATGAGTCCGATGACATTTCCGCACCAGCTGGCCCGGGTGATGCTGCTGGAGCAGCTGTACAGGGCGGAAAAGATCCTGGCCGGAGAACGGTACCATAAGTAGTGATCAGTGGTCAGTGGTCAGTGATCAGAGGTCAGTGGTCAGCGGTCAGCGGTCAGTGATCAGTGGTCAGCGGTCAGTGATCAGAGGCCGGAAGTTAAGGATTGGAAGGTGTGGGCGTGAAGAAGAAGATTGCGGCGCTGATCGCGCTGCTGCTGGCCGGACTGTTGCTCCTGACGGGATGCAGCGAGGTGCTGCAGGCTGTTACGGAGATTCTGCCGGAAGTTACGGAAGCGCTGCCGGTCGCTCCGGAGGCGCCGGCGAAGGAGCAGGCGGATGAAGCGGCCCGGGCGCCGGCTGAAAAACCGGCTGGGGCTCCGGCAGCGGAGCCGGGGCCGATCATTGAGCCGCAGGCTATCGCAGATTACCTTTTTGACCACGGAGAGCTGCCGGACAACTTCATCACGAAGGCGGAAGCGCAGGCGCTGGGATGGGACAGCAGCAGGAACTATCTCAGCGACGTCGCACCGGGCAAGAGCATCGGAGGCGACCGCTTCGGCAACTACGAGGGGCAGCTGCCGAAGAAGAAGGGCAGGACATTCAGGGAGTGTGACTGCAACTATACAGGCGGAAAGCGCGGCGGAGAACGCATCGTTTATTCGAATGACGGACATGTGTGGTATACCGGTGACCATTATGAAACTTTTACCGAGATGTTTCCGTCCAACTGACAGGTGATATACGGCAAACAGGAGAACCGGAGGGCTGAATCCAGAATCGGAGGCTGAAGAACCATGAAGCATAACACGAAGTTTATCGCACTGGCGCTGGCACTGGCTTTGTGCCTGCTGCTGACAGGCTGCTACCAGGCGCCTGATGAGGTGAACGGCGGAGAAACCGGCAAATCAGGCAGTAATCTGCCGTTCCTGACGCTGGAACCGACCGCGACGGTGGCGGTTACGCCGGATACGGTGACGGTTCCGACGACGAACCCGAACCAGGGCCAGCAGAATGTTTTCCCGGACACCTCGACGGCGACGCCGGACCAGAGCGGGAATGCCTGGAACAACTGGTCGAGCAGCACGGACAGCGGCGCGGCTGCCACACCCACGTCCGTTCCCACGGGCGGGACCATAGTCTTCAATCAGACTACGCCCGAACCCGGCGCGGAGAACACCATCCAGACGGTGACAGCCACCACGGCCGGACCGGCGGCAGCGACCACGCCCGCAGTGGCGACGCCTTCGCCCACGCCCAAGACTATGCGCCTGGGCTTCCAGGGTGAGGCTGTGCGGACGGTGCAGAGAAAACTGAAGGAACTGGGCTACTATAACGGATCCATCGACGGCGACTTCGGCGAAGCCACGGACAAGGCCTTGAAAGCTTTCCAGAAGGCCAACGGCCTGACGGCGGACGGCAAGGTCGGCGAACAGACGCTCAAGAAGCTGAACGATCCGAAAGCCAAGACTTACAGGCAATCCGTCGCGACGGCCACCAAGAAGGCCACTGCGACGCCCAGGGCGACTGCGACGCCGAACCTGAGCAAAAATTACTATCTGCGGCTGGGCACCACCGGCGCGAAGGTGCAGACGCTGCAGCGCCGCCTGATTGAACTGGGCTGGCTGAGCGGCAAGGTGACAGGCAACTTCGACGAGGCGACGGAGACGGCTGTGAAAGCGTTCCAGACGCGGACTGCCGGCATCTACACCGACGGCGTTGCCGGGCCTGATACCCTGCGCGCGCTGTACAGCGCGAACGCGGCCCGCACGAAGACGGCCGCGGCTACCAATGCCGTGGAAACGCTGGAGTTCGGCAGCGAAGGCGCTGCCGTGACGAAGCTGCAGCAGAAACTGAAGGAACTCGGATATCTGGCCGGGTTTGTGGACGGCAAGTTCGGTGTGGAAACGCAGGCGGCGGTCATCGCTTTCCAGAAGAACAACAACCTGACGGCGGACGGAAAAGCAGGAACCGCGACGCAGAATAAGCTGTATTCCGGCACCGCGAACAAGGCGACCGGCAACGCCGTGAACATCAACGGGAACAACCAGGGCGGCCGCGATACCAAGGGCATTGCCTCCACCGGCTATGAGACGCTTGCACGCGGCAGTGAAGGCTACGAGGTGCGCAGGCTGCAGGACCGCCTGAAGGCTCTCGGCTATGCGCCCGGATACTCGGACGGCAAGTACGGCGCTACGACCGAAGCTGCGGTCATGGCATTCCAGAGCAACAATAACCTGACAGTGGACGGAAAAGCGGGCCCTGCCACGCAGCGCAAGCTTTACGGCACCAGTGCCAAATCCCCCGTGACCTATGCCACACTGCGGGAGGGCAGCACAGGCGACGCGGTGCGGAACCTGCAGTACACGCTGTATGACCTTGGATACTAGGACGGTGCGATCGACGGCGTTTACGGCGCGACGACATCCGACGCGGTCCGCGCCTTCCAGATCAGCAACGGCGTGCAGCCGGTGGACGGTATCGCGGGCAACGCGACGCTCAGCAAGCTTTATTCCTCCGGCGCCGTTCCGGCCACCGTACCGTACGAACAGTACAAGACGGTACGCCCCGGCGACCAGGGCGACTCAGTCGTACAGGTGCAGGACTGCCTGGTGGAATTCGGATACCTGGAGCTTGAACAGGTGACCGGTATTTATGACGACACAACCACCCAGGCGGTCAGGAACTTCCAGGCGGCCTGGAAACTGACGGTGGACGGCATTGCCGGACCTGAGACGCTGAAGATCCTGTTCGGATTCTGATTTCAGCGAACGGCATTTTGTGATTCATGATTCGTATTACAGGATGATGAGGGCGGGGATATGGAGAAGAGTCTGCTGGCTGCGCTGGCTGCGATGCTGCTGGGCTTCTTCTCCGTATTTCCCGGCAAACCTCCGGAAACCGCCAACGGCACCTGCCGGTGCCTGGCGGTGGGAATGGATTTGTTTGTGAACGAAGCGGACACAGCCCCCTGCTCCGCGAATAACGCGGAGATCATGGCGGCGCTGTTTGCGGCATACCTGCCGGAAGGAACGCGGATAAACCGCAGCGTGAATGGGCCGGGAAGCGCGGAAGAGCTGGAGAAAAGGATTCTGGAGGTCTTTGCCGGGGCGCGGGAAGGGGATACGTCCGTTCTGTACCTGAGCACCCACGGAATCACCTGGGAGGAACCGGACGGCTCATCCGCCGCGGCGGTGATCCTGTCGGACGGAGAACGGGAAGAAATGCTCGAAGCAGTGCGGCTCCGGGAAATGCTGGACCGGGTTCCGGGCAGGAAGGTGCTGATCCTGGACTGCTGCCATGCCGGCGCGGTGCTGCAGGCCTTTCACGGCGCGGAATATTGCGTGATAGCCGGATGCGGGCCGGAGGAAGACTGCTACTTTATGGCGGCAGGCGGAGAGAACGGCAGGGGATATTTTACAACGGCCCTGGAGAACGCCCTGCGCGCATCGGACAGTACCCAGATTGATCCGGACGCGGACGGACGCGTGAATCCGGCGGAGCTGGCCGCGCGCCTTCGTGAGATTTACGGTGTATCCGGCGCAATGTTCCTGCATGACGGACCGGAGGGGGATCGGGAACCCCTGTTTTTCCTGCCTGAGGACCGCGGAGAGCAGGAGCGCCTGCTCGGCCTTGCGTTCGATCCGGCAGAAGAGGCGGAGGGGCGGATCACCCTCTCCTTTCATTTCCGGACGGAAACAGCGGTGAAGCTTGAATACCGGCTGGTGCCCCGCGGGGAAAACGGCTGGGATTTCGATAACGCGGACCGTCTGCCGGACCGGGAACGGACGGGTATGACGCGCGGACTGCTCAGCCCGGGGGAGAAGGACCGGAGCATCCGGGTCAGCCCGGAGAAACTGGGTCTGAGCGGTGACGCGCTGCTGGAGATCATCTCGATGCGGGGAATCTACCGGCAGGTACCGGTGATCGAAGCAACCCGGGTGATTACAGTGGTCAGTGGTCAGTGATCAGTGGTCAGTGATCAGTGAACAGTGGTCAGTGGCCATCAGATAGAAAAGAGGTAAAAGGAAAAAATGAGCGAGTGCACACATGACTGTTCCACATGCGGGGCGGACTGCGCGTCCAGGAAGACGGAAAGCCTGCTGGCGCCGATGAATTCCCTGAGCAATGTGAAGAAAGTGATTGCCATCATGAGCGGCAAGGGCGGCGTCGGAAAGAGCCTGGTGACGTCCCTGATGGCCGTGCTGGCCAAACGGAACGGCAGTGAAGCGGCAATCCTGGACGCGGATATTACCGGGCCTTCCATTCCGAAAATGTTCGGCGTACACGATAAGGCGATGGGCACCGAGGACGGCATCCTGCCCAACGAGAGCCGGACGGGCGTGAAGATGATGAGCGTGAACCTGCTGCTGGAGAACGATACGGATCCGGTGGTCTGGCGGGGCAGCCTCATCAGCGGAACGGTGAAGCAGTTCTGGACAGACGTGGTCTGGGGCGAAGTGGATTACATGTTCGTGGATATGCCTCCGGGAACGGGAGATGTGCCGCTGACTGTTTTCCAGAGTCTGCCGGTGGACGGAATCATTGTGGTGACCAGTCCGCAGGAGCTTGTCGGAATGATTGTGGAAAAAGCCGTAAACATGGCAAAGATGATGAATATCCCGGTGCTGGGGATCGTCGAGAACATGAGCTGGGTGGCCTGTCCGGACTGCGGAAGGAAAATCTTCCCCTTCGGGGAGAGCAAAACAGCTCAGGTAGCACTGGAACACAGTGTACCGTTGCTTGCGCAGCTGCCGCTGGATCCCGCTCTTGCGCGCATGTGCGATACGGGCGTGATTGAACTGTTCAATGAAGACTGGATGGATCCGGTCATGGGCGCGGTGGAAAGCTGCCCCAAACGGACTGTCACGGAATAAAACCGTCAGGATAAAGGAGCCGACACATGGCAAGGCAGAGCATGAATGACCAGCTGCAGCGCAGACAGAGCCGCAACGCGGCCGCCGAGCGGCTGATCAACCAGGAAACGGTCCGGAAGCGGCAGATCCGCAGCTGGATTATCCTGGTCAGCGTGGTTCTGGCGGTGGTGCTTGGAATCCATTTCCTGCGGGGATACGGCAAAGGCAAAGAGATCGGAGTGGCGCGGCTGCCCTGCTATTCCAATCAGAGCGTGACGCCCTTCCGCGACGGACTGGTATACTACGACGGCGCGTCGATTCACCACCTGTCCAGCGGCGGTACGATCCGCTGGAGTTTTCCGGCGGGCAGCGATATCAACTTCAGTACCGGACCGACGCATCTGGCCATGTGGAGCGGCCGGCAGCTGTTCCTGATTGACAGGAACGGAAACGCCACCTACAACGAGAGCCTCGAGGGAGAGGTGCAGTTCGCCCGGGTCGGCGAACGGTACGCGGCGGTTGTGGTCGGCACGGACACGGAGCCGAAACTGATCGTCAAGGACCTGAACGGCGCGCAGGTTGACGTTGAAGCGGATGAGTACAGCGGACTGATGATCCTGGACGCCGGATTCTTCGGCGATCAGGGCGAATACATGTGGACGCTGGCACTGGACGTGTTCGGGACGGCGCCGAATACGGTGCTGAACACGTTCCAGGTCGGCAAAATGAACACCGGCAAAATTTCCCTGGGCGAGGCGCTTACCTACAAAGTGCTGTATGAAAACACCAAGCTCCGCGTGTTTTCGACGCAGCAGGTTTACACCTACGACTACAGGTGCTCGCAGGATACGAACGCGACGATGCTTGTATACGGGTGGAAACTGATCGATTACGAGATTCCGGAGCGCGGACGCGCGAAGCTCCTGCTGGCGCCGACGAGCCAGACTTCCAGTGCACAGGTCATCAGTGAGCTGCGGGTGCTGGAGGGCGACAGGGACAAGCGCTATACCCTGCCGGCGAAATGCGTCGGCGCGAATATGTACAACGGAAATATTTACGCGGTGTCCGGGGATTATGTCTACCGGGCGGACACAGGCAGCCAGCGGTTCTTCGCCTACCGGATCCCCGGGGATTTCGGGGCGGTCACTGCCTGCTACGGCATAACAGGCGACGGAAAAATGCTGCTGGCTTCAGGCGACAGCATGTTTGCCCTGACGCTTCCGCAGTAGCACACCGCGAAAGGGCAGGGAACGGTTTTTCACAATCAGTTTAGCAGGTTTTGGAGGAATGAGTTATGGGCAAGGATCAGAAGCAGGAATTTGTTACACACATCACGCCGCGCAGCGAAGACTTTTCGCAGTGGTATACGGACGTTATCAAACAGACGGAGCTGTGCGATTACGCGCCGGTGCGCGGATGCATGATAATCCGTCCGTACGGCTACGCGATCTGGGAACGGATCCAGGCGGAGATGGACACACGCTTCAAGGAGACCGGCGCGGAGAACGTGTATTTCCCGATGCTGATTCCGGAAAGCCTGCTGCTCAAGGAAGCGGAGCACGTCGAAGGATTCGCGCCTGAAGTCGCCTGGGTTACGCAGGGAGGCGGCGAGGTGCTGCAGGAGCGGCTGGCCGTGCGTCCTACGAGCGAAACGATTTTCTGCTCCATGTACTCCAAGTGGGTGCAGACCTGGCGCGACCTGCCCATGATGTATAATCAGTGGTGTTCCGTGATGCGCTGGGAGAAAGCGACGCGCCCGTTCCTGCGCACAAGCGAGTTCCTCTGGCAGGAAGGCCATACCATCCATGCAACTGCCGAGGAAGCCGAGGAGGAGACCCTGAAGATGCTCGAGGTCTACCGCGAGGTGGCGGAAGACGTGCTGGCACTGCCTGTATATGTCGGCCGGAAGAGCGACAAGGAAAAATTCGCAGGCGCCCGGGCTACTTATTCCATGGAGGCGATGATGCAGGACGGCAAAGCCCTGCAGGCAGGCACCAGCCACAATTTCGGCACTAACTTCGCGGAAGCGTACGACATCCAGTACCAGAGCAAGGAAGGAAAACTGGAATACGTCCACGAGACCAGCTGGGGTGTAAGCACCCGGCTGATCGGCGCGATCATCATGACGCACGGGGACGAGCGCGGGCTCCGGCTGCCGCCGAAGGTAGCGCCGATCCAGGTCGTTATCCTGCCGATCGCCGCGCATAAGGGCGGCGTGATGGAAAAGGCGGAAGAGCTGCGGGACGGCCTGAAAAAAGCCGGTATCCGGGTGAAACTGGACAACCGCGATACCGTCAGCGCGGGCTTCAAGTTCAATGACTGGGAACTCAAAGGTGTGCCGCTGCGTCTGGAAGTCGGTCCGCGCGACCTGGAGAACGGCGTGGTAACCGTGTTCCGCCGGGATACACTTGAAAAATTCACCGTGCCGCTGGACGGCATCGGCGAAAAGGTGAAGGAACTGCTGGACGACGTGCAGAAAACGCTTTATGAACAGGCAAAAGCGTTCCGCGACGCGCGGACGGTGGAAGTACACGATATGGACGAGCTGGGCAAGGCTGTGGAGAACGGATTCGCCCGGGCCATGTGGTGCGGCGACCGCGCCTGCGAGGATGAGATCAAGGAGAAGTTCAACGCCTCCTCGAGGAATATGCCCTTTGACCAGGAAGCTTTCCGTTTCGGCGACACCTGCGTCTGCTGCGGCAGGAAAGCCGACAGGGTCATGTACTTCGCGAAAGCTTATTAAGTGATCAGTGGTCAGTGGCCAGTTGCCGGCTGCCTGTATACAGCAGCCGGCGGGCAGTAAGAGAGAACCGGAGGAATTATCATTGAAGATTTATGTGGATGCCATGGGCGGAGACCTGGCGCCGGAAGCGCCGGTCAAAGGCGCAGTGAACGCCCTGCGCCAGTATCCGGGCCTGGAGATCATCCTGGCCGGCAGACTGGATGAGGTCAGGCCTTTCCTCGGCGAATATGATGATGTGAAAGACCGGCTGACGCTCGAAGAGGAGCCGGAGGTTATCACCAATCATGAGAGCCCTGTGATGGGAGTGCGCAAAAAGGTAAACAGCGCTACGGTGCAGGGAATGCTGAAGGTGCGCAGCGGCGAGGCGGACGGCTTTGTCTCCGCCGGATCCACCGGCGCGACGCTGGCCGGCGGCATGTTCCGCCTCGGCCGGATTCCCGGCGTGGAGCGCCCTGCGCTTGCGCCGCTGATGCCAAACGGCAAGGGTTATTTCCTGCTGATTGACTGCGGAGCGAACGTGGACTGCAAACCGGAGTACCTCGTGCAGTTCGGTGTGATGGGCGATGCCTACATGCGGGGCGTACTCGGCATGGAGAACCCGCGCATCGGCCTCGTGAACATCGGGGCGGAGGCGGAGAAGGGTAATGCGCTGGTAAAGGAAACGTATCCGCTGATGGAAAAAGCGCCTTATAACTTCGTCGGCAACGTCGAGGCACGGGATATTCCCCTGGGCCAGGCGGACGTCGTCGTTACGGACGGCTTCGCAGGAAACCTGATCCTGAAGTATACGGAGGGACTTGCAAAAGCCCTGCTCGGACTGATCAAAAAGGAACTGACGGCGGATACGCGCGGCAAGATTGCCGGACTGATCGCCAAACCGGCGTTTGGCCGCGTGAAGAAAGCCATGGATTCCGACGAGATCGGGGGAGCGCCGCTGCTCGGCGTGCAGGGCGCGGTTGTCAAAGCCCACGGATCCAGCAACGCTTATGCATTCTGCAATGCTATCGGCCAGTGCGTCAAAATGATTGACGGACACGTGGTGGACATCATCCGCGACGGAATCGCGAAAATCAGCGCCGATGCCGATAAACAGGAACCTGCCGGTTAACCGGTGAAGATAAAGGAGGAAGCACTATGGATTTCGAAACTATCAAAGGTATGATCGCTGAACAGCTGAAAGTGAATCCGGACGACATCAAGCCGGAAACGCGCCTGATTGAGGATCTGCGGGCTGATTCCGCCAATATCATGGTAATGATCATGGACCTGGAAGACCGCTTCGGCATCACTGTTGAGGACGACCAGATCATGAAGCTGAAGACTGTCGGCGACGTGGCTGCCTACGTGGCGCAGGCGAAGAACTGAGACAGGATTCATCCATGCAGGAAAAGCTGAAGCGCGTCACGGACGCGCTGGGATATACGTTTCGTGACGAAGCGCTGCTTCGCCGTGCTTTAACGCACCCTTCCGCAGGCCGGGAAGACAATCAGCGGCTGGAGTTCCTCGGCGACGCGGTTCTGCAGTATCTGATGAGCGACAAGCTTTACCGGGTCCATCCGTCCGACCGGGAGGGCTCGCTGACGCATATGCGCGCGCTGCTGGTATGCGAAGCCGCGCTCAGCCAGATTGCGGCGGGAGCCGGCATCGGCGAAGCCCTGGTTATGGACCGCGGGGAGGAACTGACCGGCGGACGGACAAAGCCGAGCGTTCTGTGCGACGCGATGGAGGCGGTCCTGGCCGCGGTATATCTCGACGGCGGCATGGACGCCGCGCGCGCCGTGGTGGAACGCTGCTGGCCGGAGGAAGGCGAAGTTGCCCGCCCCATGCAGGACAGCAAGGGCCGGCTGCAGGAACTGCTGCAGAAAAACGGCGGGGAGACGCCGACATACTGCATTACCGGCACGAGCGGACCGCCGCACGATCCGGTGTTCGAGGCAGCCGTATACGGCGGGGGCATGGAAATTGCCCGCGGAACTGGGCGCACGAAAAAACAGGCGGAGCAGGCGGCGGCGCTGGCGGCGCTTTCCGTGCTGAACGCGATGTAACCGCCGGCAGCCGGCGGTTTGCCGCATGCGGCCGGCTGCACTTTGGCAGACAGCACAAGCGTTACGAAAATATTAAATTAATGTAATAATTCCGTTGACATTCCGAAACAGAACAGGTAAAATATTCCTGTATCGGAATGTCAACGGGCTTTTTATGCCCTTTTTTGCAGGAGGGAATCCGAGTATGACGATCCTGAAGAAAAACCTGCTTCGGACGCTGGCAGCCGCCGCTGCCGTGATCCTGTGCCTGACAGGCCTGTGCCTGACGGATCT
>JAEEGL016830606.1_pt1 | contig 17672 bp, 8 predicted proteins | sample 9134231 | NCBI WGS metagenome assembly JAEEGL01 (sample SAMN16246548, study PRJNA631951) | gut metagenome | biome: gut microbiome; feature: rumen; material: fiber-attached | host: Bos | place: Iran: Karaj | collected 2018-10 | reverse complement strand
TTTTGGGCACTTTTGGCTATGCGCATTGGCGCAGCTCCTGATAGGAGAGACCATAGATGTTCTGAAACTGGTTCGCCAGGAAGTGGCGCGTCTCATAGCGCCCCCGGTTCGTGAACCGGCTCTTCGTCCGTGCGCTTTTCCAGTAGTCCTGGGCTACTCGCTTTTCGAGAATCCGTCTGACCTTTTTGCAGGTTGAATTGTCAGAGATATAGATATCGCCAAGCCGCCGGCCATGCTTGAAATTCATACGCTGCGAAGCATATGCTTCCGTCCGATTCTTGATGTGTTTCTGCTCGCTGAGCCAAGGGGTGGAGAATTGTTTCATGGGCTTGTGGGTTGTTGCTTCTATGGGTATTTACTGATGGAGAAGGGATTTCTTTCAACGGGGATTAGGAAATAATGCCATTATTTATTAAATTTGAAGTAAACTTTTCCATGATGAATCCCCGACAAGACTATTTTTCCAGAAAACTGAGCAGATCGTTTTCGGGCGATACTTTGTCTCGTGCCGTCGACCGTGTAATCAAGAATCAGGATCGATACTATAAACTGCTTAGATCTACTGGTGAACCTGGAATCGACAATTTGATCGATTCCATTCATAGGAGCAACTTTTTCATGGCGCATTGCCACTCTCATCATCATTATGCATCCGGGCTGGCAGAACATTCACTGGGTGTATATGATCGGATGTGTCGTCTGGCTAAGGGCTATGAATTAGAACAAAAAGATATCATATTAACGGCTCTTCTGCATGACTTATGTTCGGCAAGTAAGGAAGATTGGCCTCACGTATCCGGAAAGCACGGATTGAATTCCCGCCTGGTTGCAGAGCACTTTTTGCCAGAGCTTTCTCCCAATGTAAAAGAAGCTATTCAGTGTCATATGCACAGGCCGTCTATGAAGAATGCCGCAAGAAATCCGCTCTGGGCGCTAATCCATAAGGCGGATCATGCCGATGCGGCCACGAGTCCAGGGCGGATGTTGAAGTTTATGAAGGGGTGATAGTATTGTTTTTGTCTGATAAACAATAGCATTATTTAAATGTAATAGTCTTGTATTCAAGTAGAAATAGCATTGCATTATGATTAGCGTCGTTACAAGGAGTTTTTCAAAGGATTTTTCGGTTTCTTCTAATGAAGAACAAGCTGCAAGTGATTTAAAAGAAATGTTGCAGAATGAATTAAAGCGATATCCAAGTGCTAAGGGAACAATCTATATTTTGTCCAGTATTCATTTATTTGGTCAGAAACGTAATGATATAGACATTCTTGTAATAGGTTTTTTTGATGGTTTTGTGATCAAGAATGCAAAAACAAAGAATTATGATATAGTTGATGAATTAACTATTAGGAGTTTTATCATCAATATCGAATTGAAGTCTCACCCTTCTAGTCGTGTTCAGCATGAGGGAACAGACTATATTGTTTACTATAAAGGTGTCCCACACAATGCTTCTCAACAATGTCAGGAGGCAAAGTTTTCATTATTCAATCACCTTAATGATCAGTTGAAATTTAAGCCATTCATTTGTGACGTTTTATGGTTTAATGGATTGACGAAATATGATTTGATCAGTATGCGAGGTAATTATTTGGACAATGCCTTGCATAGAGATTTCCTATTAAGAGATCTTCTTAACGTAATTCTTGTTCAGTCAGAAGTGAGGCAAGAAGCACCAGGGTTGTTTAGTCTTGATTGTTTTAATGGCGGAGAGAGAGAATATCAGGCAATTGTGAATCTTTTTACCGAAGTACGAAAGCCGCAAGGTTTGACAAAAGCCAAGTTTGAATTGATCAGTCAGAAAAGTACTGAAGTGGAGAAGCTTGTGCAAGATGCGGGAAAGAAGCTGACAATAATAACAGGCCGGGCTGGAACAGGAAAAACAGTGCAGTTGTTGCAAATAGCTTTTATTCTTGCCGATAAGGATAATGCTAATAGATGCTTAATCCTTACTTATAACCATGCGCTGGTAAGCGATATACAACGGATTATTGATTATACACCAATGCCGTCTCGTGTAGATGGCCGAACTGTATCTATTAAAACGATTCATTCTTTCTTCCATTCTTTAATGAAAGAAGTTGGTCTTTCAACGGAACATCTTAGTCCCCAAAAGATAACATATGAACATGACTATAATGAATCATTAAAAGAGTTATATGATTATGTTGTAAATGAGTGTAAGGAAGATGATATCGAAACGTTAAAGGATATGTCGGATTCGCCCATTGATTGGGATTTCATTCTAATTGATGAAGCTCAGGATTTTTCGGAAATAGAGAAAAAAATACTATTCAAGATCTATGGGGTTAAAAGATTGGTTGTAGCTGATGGGGTAGATCAATTTATGAGAACGGGATTTCGTCAGATTTGGGAAAGAGGGATTGATAAGACCTTGGTTAGGAAGCCCAAAATGATGGAACTGGAGAGAAGACAAAAAGCTAACATTGTCATTTTTGTAAATGCATTTGCCCGGCTTGCAAATTTAGATTGGAAGGTTTATCCAAATTCGACTCTTGCAGGCGGTGAAATAAAGATTTATCCGGAGTTTAATAATATAATATACAAAGAACTGAAAAAGAATTGCGAGAAGAATGGATGTGAGAATTATGATATTTTGATATTGGAACCTCCTTCTCAAGTCGCTATCGATTCTCAAGGGAATAGGTTTTTTTCAAAGGCAGACACTTACATCAAAAAGGCCGGGATACCCATATTTGATGGAATAAATAGCCATAACAGAACAACTTACCCGACCAAAGACCAGTGCCGCATCTATCAATATGATTCTTGCCGAGGACTCGAAGGTTGGTGCGTAGTATGTGCTGATTTGGATGAACTTATTGAGTATAAGAAGAATACATATAATGCGGATGACGAGGTGCTGGGTCTGGATAAGGAGCAGGCAAAACTGCGTAGTGTGTACTTGTGGTCATTGATGCCTTTAACCCGCCCTATTGACACTTTGGTAATTACCATAAAGGACCAAAACACTAAAGTGGGTATGATGTTAAAGCAGTTATCGGACGAATTTCCTGATTTTGTCGAGTGGAGACTTTAAGGAACCTTACAATGGATATAGTTTTTTTTAATAACTATTATAAGTACTTCCAATGGAATAAAGGCTTATTGGATCATTATTTTTCTACAAGGAATGATGAGATCCGATTATATGTTGATAGCCGTCTTTTAGAGGAGGTTGGGCGAAAAGCTCAAATTGAGGCTGAAGATTATGTAAGCGATTTTATCTTGAGCGTAGAGAAGTTTTGTGCGAATTACAATTTGTATATCTGTCCTAAGAGGGATCCTAATAGAGATCGAGTATGTTCTCATTTAGACTGCAGATACCGTACTGGGAATAGTTGCTTGAAGTTAGATAGAAGGAGAGATGTATTGTTAATTGCCAGACACATCTATACGTCAGAGATTCGGTATTATGATAAATATGAAACAGCCGATAGCCAAATCAAAATACGATTAGATAAAGATAAACCGATAGTACATAGTTTGCCTTTTTTTGCCCTTGTCATTTATACTATTTTCAAGTTTGACAACGGGGATACACAAAAATGGGATAATGTTGGTGATGATATTGCTCCGTCCTCTAGGGCGTATATTAAAGGTATCTGGCAGAAAATCAGCGAATTTGATAGTCGCTTTGACCCTAATGCTAGTGTATATGACCGTTCGCAGTCAGAATATGACGATTATGCGGGAAGAATTTTGTATCATCTTCCATTATCCGCAACTACAAGAAGAAAGCTTCAGGATGCAATTTATAAGTCGAGTTCCTGGAAGTTGATTGGCACGAGTTCTTCATGGGAGATAATCGCATCCCTAATTCACACACTTAAAGATATAAAAGCTAATGAGGAACTGCATAATATTCTTTTAAAGTGCTATTCTACTGAAGATTATCACGGGATATCTATCAGAAGGGTTCAATCTGTCATAGATGGTTTTGACATTGACGAGTATGAAGCAAGGTTGGCGGAAAGGCGTAGAGTCTCAGATTATGATCAAACAATAATCAGCGGTGTTTTTGCGTTAGGTATTTTTCTTCCTCCTGATAGTGATGAAGACACATCGGTTGTGCTTCTCACTACAGTTCAACAGCCTATTGATGAAGGGGGCTTTTGCATTGAAGCTGGTCATTCAGGAACTCTTGCCGGATACAACACTTCATTTGTGAGTTTCAAGGGCTCACTACAAGCTTGCATCAAGGAGTATTCATTAAGAAATTCAAACTTTAGTATTATTCCTTTACCATGTGAAGATGTTGTCTTTTTTTACAAGTACGACGATAACCTATATATCCAAACAAGAGAAATCATTCCGGCAAAGGCCTATATCATTGCAGTTCGGAATAACGCAACGAGTTCTTTTGAGTTATGGTGTAATAGCAATCATAATCAAATCCTGCAGTTGCCTCTCGATGATACAAGAGAGCTGTTTGGCGCAGAGTGGATAATCTATTATACCGATAATAAACTATCTGGTCAATACTATGATAAAAAGACTGTTAGAAATGAGTCTACGTTTGCAGTAAATAATGGCGGTATAAAGAAGGAGGGGAGTAACGTTTATTTCATTAATGCACTTCCTTCCTTTGAGGTCCCTGAGGTATATGACATTAATAAAGTGGCAGTTTATCTAAACTTAAATAGCCGATTATTTGAAGATTATAAGATTATTCGGACTGATGGACGAATCATGATAGATATTCTGGGGATGCCTATCAATAGTGATGAAGAAGCGGATATAGATATTTGTTTAAGGTATGGTTCACAAACAATATTCCCTTCAGAATGCATAAAGGTATGTGGTCAGCCTATCCGCTATAATTCAGAGTCCTTTTATAAGTACGATAACTTTGGAGTTATCATAAATACTGATTCTTCATCGTATAGCATTTCTGGTAATCATATAAAAAAAGAGTATCGCTCAAATCAAGTGAGAGGTTTGTTTATAGTTAGCAGGAGAAAGTTTGTGTCATTCACGGATGATTTATTGTTTACTAATCTCTTGGCTGCTTGTTGTTATGCTTCTCCTACAACAGAGGTCTCTCACTATTATTTTAGGAAATGTGTTAATTATGCTGCGACTCGTTTGGGAATTGATACTCAGAGCAATGATTTTACGGGCCGTTTAAAAAAAGCTTTGGCGTACGCAGGCATCATCAGCATTGATTATGCCAACAATAGATGTCAGGCAATCGCGCCTTCATTTATGAGGGTTCCGTTCTCGGTCCACCAATCAGACGGAACACAATTAATAATGCTATGTGGTTGTTATACAAGATCATTTATCGCTGATTTGGCTACCTATTGTGATTCTAGAGGGATAAATATATATACTGTTGATAACAACAAACTCACTGATATTGATAAATTTCTTCCTCCTATTATTCTTATAGATCATTGTTTTAATCCTAATGATTTCTGTTCTGAATATCATCATGGTTGTGATGTATTACTAGATTATGATTTTGCGTTATCCTTACTGAACTTTTTCCCAGACTATAGGGCGATTAGGTCGAAGTTCATTTTTAGAGAAAATCATTCACCACATTTCCTTTCACTATTGAAGGCTTCTCGTTCTGACGCCATGCCACGGCTGAGAAGCATTCCTAGTGGACAGAAATCTAAATGGTTTATTGAGAGTGAGGGTAATATGTTTGCAGATGTTCAAAATGGCTATGAGTCTTGGGCTTCTCTATACTGTCATCGTGAATCAGAGACCCCTATGGTTCTTCTTAATAGGAATAATACAGTATTACTCCCAGACTCGCTGTTTCTACCGAATTATGTTCTTCGTGCATTATATATAATGAATTTGGGGTTGCCAAAAAAGAAGAAGGTGTTTGTTTGTAATGGAAAAGAGAATGGTTATTATACATTGATGAAGGAGTATTATTTAGGTAACAGAGTTAGGTGTGAAACTCTAGCGGCCAAGATTTCCGGAGCTTCTGTTGATGAAACTCCTCATGCTCGGACCACTATTCAGACGGGTTACAAATTGGAGTTTTGGAGTGAAATAGGCGTAAAAAAGCATATAGAGCGGTATCTCATCTTATATGGTAGTACTGAGAAAATCCTAGCTATTGCATACGAGCATAAGGTATATTTGAAGTGGAATAATACTTATTATAGAATAGACTCCGATAAGATGAATAGTATTCTTAGTTTCCTTATTACCGAAAGGTGGCAATTCGAAACGGGATATGGCGCTATTGGCGTCTCAATTAATAGTGGAGACGGATTCAAGAAAGTTTTTAGTATAACTAACAGCTCTATTTCGGAGCCTAGTAGAGAACGATTTCATATAGAAAACATTAATATAGTATAAATATGAATAAATTTGAACACCTCTTTTCGCATGATCCCATCGGCGCTTTTGAGAAGATCGAGCGTGATTACGCTCGTTATTTTGCGGCAGCGTATAAAATTGATGATGAGGTCCTTGACCAGGAGCGTATGGATTTGTTGTCGAATGACAACAATATGGGGAAAGATCCGTATATAGAGATCTTGCCAGAGTATTCTCCCGCTCCCAACTTGTCTGGCATGGATGATTTGGTGCAACGATTCGCTGATAATCATTCGTTTGGGAGTGAGTGTTTATCTCGTCAATTCTTCGAGGAATTTGTAGCGAAAGGGTTGATGCGCGGACTGATGGAAAAATATATTCCATATGGGCATCAAATTGGGATGTTGGAAAAGGCCTTTTCCGGGATTGATGAAAAGGGCGGACTTTTGAAATATAAGAATACGGTCATTACATCTGGAACCGGTTCGGGAAAGACCGAATCTTTTCTCTTACCGTTACTCGCTGATATTTATAAGGAAGCGCTTAACGAGAAATGGGGTCCTGCCAGAGATCATACTGATTGGCATTTAGGAGTTCTGGAAGGAAGGTCTACTCAAAGACGGTATGCTCCTAACCAGAGAACGGAGGACCCACGACCGGCCGCAATCAGGGCTCTCGTGCTATATCCAATGAATGCACTCGTTGAAGATCAGATGGCTAGGCTTAGAGAGGCTTTGGATTCTGATGAAGTGCGTTCATTTATGCAGGAAAAACTGAATGGTAACAGGATCTATTTTGGAAGCTATAATGGTAAAACAATAGCACCAAAAAGTTACGATCTTTTGTTTGATCCGGCTGTTACTGCAAAAGACCGAAATAAGAAAAGAGCTGAGGTCGCGAAGCAGTTGGGTGAGATTCATGATCAATTTGTTTTTGTTAACGATTACGTTACCACCCACCCCAGTAAGAAAGACGCTCTCTATATATCTCCAAGGCTGGGTGGGAATCTTAACACTAGCGAAATGATAACCCGTTGGGATATGCAGTGTTGGGCCCCGGATATCCTAATCACAAACACATCGATGTTGAGCATAATGCTTATGAGAAGGGCTGAGAAGAAGATGTTTGATGATACACGAAGCTGGTTGGCCGCAAAAGACCTTCCGCTTTCGCAGAGAGATGCGGCGAAAAAAAACAGAGTATTCCATATTATTGTGGATGAACTCCATCTATATAGGGGAACTGCTGGAAGTGAGGTGGCCTGCCTTCTTAGAATGCTCTATGATGCTATCGGTCTGCTGCCCGTTATTGAAGACGGGAACGGGAACTTGATCCCTAATCCTCAAATAAAAATTTTGGCTTCATCTGCTTCTTTGGGAGATGAGGATTCGACACAAAAATTTTTAGAAGAATTCTTCGGTCTATATAGTACAATAGCAGATGAAAAGGTCTTTAATATCCAAGGAGGCGCGAATTACCATGGAATTAACAGAGGCCTTACGATTGACTATACTAAGTTTGCTTTTTTTACTCACACTAATTTTGTGGCTTTAGATAATCAAATGAACGAGGAAGAGGCTAATGATAATCGTTTGTCTCGGTGTGAGTCTTTTTTGGAAAAAGAGTTTGGCGTTCATTCCTTGGTTGACTTTTGTCATAATTATCAAGAGCAATTATTTTGGGATTTTTATAATGTGCTTCCACAAAATTCAGATGGGTCAAGACGACCCGTATTTATGCCTGTCCTGATTGAAAAACTATTTATGGGTAATGCTGAAGCGCTTAGGGGTTTTTTGATTTTTAGGGGATTTTTGGATAGCCAAAAGGAGGTTTCGCATAGATTACCTAGATTCCGTTTTCACAAGTTCTTTAAGTATGTTGAAGGTTTATGGGGCGAACTCAATCCTTCATTGTCTAATATCGAGCGACCCATTGTTAGTTTAAGTTACACGGCTAAAGAAGTCGGTAAGAATAACAGAAAGGTACTTGAATTATTAAGATGTGAGAATTGTCACAATTTATTCATAGGTGGGAATCGAAGAAAGGATCCTCGAAGCGGCGTCGTTTCGTTTACTCTGAATTACCCTAACTTGGATCAGATACCGAGTTTTAATCCTACACCGATGGTTCAGAATAAAAACTATCGCGATTACGCCATTTTTTGGCCTCATGATCTGAATACGAATATTGAATTAATCTCCGGGCATCTTAATCAAGGTGCTTCAGACCATGTCGTTGTGATAGGAAGCGGCGATACAAGTTATGTTAATGGGCAGGCTAAATGGGTGCCTGGTTATCTCGATTCGGTGACAGGAGAGTTTACTCCTAGAGAAAACGCCATCGCTTCAACTACGGGTTCTCTAAAGGATTCGATCAAAGAACGGGGCATTCAAGGTTTTCTATATAGAGTAGTTACTCATAATACTAATACGGAGATAGATGAAACTAGGTCATCTCGGATTTACGCCGCGCCTTGTACTTGTCCGAGTTGTTTACAAGATTTCACCAGGCGTAAATTCACTAATTCACCGATCCGCAGTTTCAGAACAGGTATTGACCGGAGCACCCAAATCCTGAGTAAAGAGCTTTTGTATCAGCTTGACGAGAATTCGGCAAAGTTAATAGGGTTTTCAGATAGCCGTGAGGATGCGGCGAAACAGGCACTTGGGATTGAAAAGGAACAGTATCGTGATATGGTGCGAATGCTTTTTGTCGACTGTGTAAACGAAGTCGGAATAAACGACATCGTCGAATTCATAAAAGGCAGTTTACAAGAAGGCCGGCGGAAAAAAGATATTCGCGAAAAAGTCAGAAACAGGTGGCCTCGACCTGACATCAATACTATTATTGAAAATATATTTGATGCTATTGAAGAGAATGATTACAGTGAACTGTCTCGCTATAACCAGGACAATGCGCCATTGTCTAATTTAATTGGTAATGGATTTGATGGAGTTCTTGTTAGAAAATTATTGGAGAGGGGTATTAATCCGGCAGGCGAGGCGTATAAGTATCAGTGGTATTATAGGGATAATACAAACGGTGTTTTTCATTGGAGCACAGCATATGACTTCTCTTCATTTCAATTAGTCCCTAACCCACACTTTAGAGATAATACTTATGCCGTTCAGATAAGAAAACAATTGGAGAATGCCGTTTTCGCCAACTCATTCGGAAAGTATATGGGGGTAAGCGTGCTTGATGCGGGTATTGGTTATATTTGTGGGCCTCATCACGATAGTATCAAGGAATCACGTGAATACATTAATCTTCGAGAAGCCCTTCCTAGTCATATTGATGTGTTTGAGTTTGTCGATGCTTATATTCGTGTTATGGGCGACAATTATTTCTACCCCAACAATGAATACGCTAACAATGCGGGAGGTAATGTGGCGACAGACTATTCTTCACTTAATGGGGCTCTTCGAAAGCCAATTAAGAAGATATGCCAGGATTATCATACCTGTGAAGCTGGGCTACTGGGTGATCGGTTGGTGCAGTATTTAAGAGTTCATTGTACGGATCCTGTTTTGTCTCTCGAGCTTGATAAGTTGTTTTTTGCAAAAATGACAAAAAACGAGTATCTCAAGTGTCCCAAATGCGGCAGGGTTCATCCCAATATGGGTTTTGGCTTCTGCACAAATACTAGTTGTATGATGGAATTGGATCCCGGTGAAACAGTCAGTGTGGAGGAACTGCATAAGCATTATATCTCGTTTGATATACTGAAAGAAAAGAAAACACCCAGGCGTTTGCATACTGAAGAATTATCTGGTCAAACCGATGACATTCAATCTCGATTGAGGGAGTTTAAGGATTTGATATTGGTGGATGAAATGAACCCTGACAAATTGGGTCTCGAGAAAACTCTTCCCATTGATATGCTATGTGTGACAACGACTATGGAGGTTGGTGTTGATATCGGTAGTTTGCAAGCTGTTTTTCAGGGCAATATGCCGCCGACAAGATATAATTATCAACAACGGGTTGGGCGTGGCGGTCGACGCGGCCAGGCCTTTTCTACGGCGTTTACCTTTTGCCGGGGAAGAAGCCATGACGTATATTATTATGATAAGGCAACGGATGAAATGGTCGGCGGTATTCCCGCCACACCGACTCTTTCTTTAGCTCCCTATCGAGAGACCGATGGCAGTTTGAAGATGAAACAGGCGATAATGAAACGCGTGGTAGTCAAAGAAGTTCTGCATAAGGCTTTCCTTGATTTGCCTTATCGATATGATTTGCGAGACACTGCTGGTGAGTTTGGGTTTGTCTATGAGTGGGATAAAAACAAAACTGTTCTTGAGAAGTGGATTCGGAATAATAGCAGGACAATAGAGGATATTGTGCATAGATATTTTGATCAGTTTAATGGAATGGGACAAATTGGAGACGATATTGATCTAGTTATAGATTGGATTGAAAATCATATGGTTGACCAAATTGACCATGCAGTGTCCAAAACCACATATTTGGGGACAGGTCTGGCCCAGTATCTGTCTGAGTCTGGATTTCTGCCTATGTATGGTTTACCTTTTGATTCTAGAAGTTTTTACCATGGATTCAATTATGCTTTTGGAAAGGTGAAGAGTGTAGACCGTTCTAGCGAGATGGCAATTACCGAGTTTGCTCCTGGTTCCGAAAAGACGAAAGACAAAGGCCGATATAGAGTGGAAGGTTTAACAATTCCCATAAAAGAAGAAGTTAATGATCTTGGTCAGATAAGCTATTACGATCCGGCTGGGGATGCTCTTTCCGACAGATACATTTTGTCTTTTTTTAAAAGCATTGGAGAGCCGGATAATGGCATAAAGGAGGTGTCTGAGGCGCCCTTTGATACCCCTGTGGATCAAATTGTCTTATCACCCAATCAAAAATTATTGGTGGTTCCACAGGCATATCGTTCGTTGGATATCAGAGACAACAAGGGTACTCCGGTAGAGAATAATGATCGAGGTAGCAGTTTTTCCCAGAGTTTGGTATTTGCCGGCGATAATGGCTCCCAATCAGGGGCGTTAAATAAGAAAAGTATTCGGAATGTTGACATTTCTGCATATGAGTTGGGACTGAATGAGGATCCAACGGTATGGCATATCAATATAAATAATAACCGGTTTTATACTGGATCATATGGCGTTCATGTGGATCCTCCGTATGGAGAGTTGACGAACTTTATGTTCTACTCAAGGCGTAATAATAATGGTAGGACAGATGTCGCTCCTGTCGAACAAGGAATAGACATAGCCTTAGGATCAAAAAAGGTTACTGAAATGATCAAGATAGAGCTTAAGCATTATCCTGATACTTTAAATCTTTCTCTCAGAACCGGGAATAAGTCGGCCATTCGGGCGGCGTTCTTTTCTGCCGCATTCCTCCTTCAGCGAGCATTGGCTGATAAACTTGATGTCCCGCCTGATGAAATAGAGATTTGTGAAAAAATTGACGATAGTCACGAGTATCCGTCCATTTATATGAGTGACGCTTTACCCAACGGAGCAGGTATCGTCAGTTATCTTTATGAAGAGGGCCGGTTGGAGGAACTAATAAGAAGTATCGTATCTTTTGACTCATTTGATCCGATAAAGACAACAAAAGAAGAGAGTTTTATGCAATCGCTCATTTCTGACGAGCATCGTCGTAATTGTCTGACGGCTTGTCAGCGGTGTTTGATGACATATGGTAATCGTGGTTACCACCATATTCTTGACTGGCGTCTGGGGGTTGGTCTATTGCGCTTAATGCTAGACGAGACATATGATTTCGGTTTTGATAAAGAGAAACGGCATCTTTATGAAGAATTAGCTGATTGGGATAGCATTGTTTCGGCATGTGCCAATAAATGCCATTTAGACTTGAAAAGAGCACAATGTGGATATTGGATAAATGGCGAGACGTGTACAGTTATCTATCATCCATTTTGGAAAAAGGAAAAAGTGTATGGCGCGATTAACGAACCCTATTCCGCGTTAAAAATGTTTAATACTTTTAAGTTGCTACGATCTGAGTTATCAGAAGATCGTGATGCGCAGTTAGCGGCAGTGAACCGACCAGGGGTTCCGATTATTAATAGAATAACGCGTAAAAAGAAGTCCTCCAATAATACACCTCAACCAAGTACTTCTAATGATAATGATGATATTATAATATTATAATAATTCGGATTTTTCCTAAAAAAGAGAAGTCTAAGGTTTAAGATGTTTCTTATTTATTATCGGGGTTCCCCTTTCCTCATTTCCCATGGAGTTACCACTATCTTAACTCTTCAGGGAATTGAGGAATTGGGACTCATCGCCTTCCCTGCGGCCAGGGAGAGGTTCCGAATTATGCCTCCGATTAAGGATATCTTGATTTCCTGATTCGTTTTCCTCACTGACAAGGGTCGATGCCCATAGTTTTGCAACTTCCAGGCTGATTTCCTTCCCGACGCGGCTATTCTGCGATACCTTCATCGCAGTGGCATGAACAAGCCTTGTTCATCCAGGGCAGTTTAGGCCTGAGAACGAATTAACGAACTACTGAGATGGATACAATATTTGAATAATGCCATTAACAGTAGCGGATATCTTTTGATTCAAAGAGAGAAGAGTGTTTCCATCTTTGCTTTCTCCCCAGGGGACTCCGACGAGATACACATCACTAGTTACCCCCATTACGGAGCTACGTATCCGCTGGTGTAAAGAGGTAAAAGATTTACATGGGTATACGATCATGGCCGTCTTATTTGCTTCTTTCTCGAATGAGGAATAAGCAAGAACCTGATGGAAGTCATGCCGGAAGGTGTCTTTTAATGAATGAACACTTTCTGCATACAAGTTATTCAGATGCATTTTGTATTTGGCATCTGCAACGATGACGCGATTCCCTTTTCTGATCAGAATATCGGGCTCTATGTAAGACAGTGTCCAGTTCCGATGAGCCCCTGAAATGGCGAACTTATTATTGTCATACGACTGACCGCCTATTTGTGATGCTACAAGTTTAAAAATATACTGAATATAGCGCTCAAATAACATACTGAAGTCAACGCTCCATGCTCTGTTTTCGCTTGTGATAGAGTGGAGGATGTGATTGCCAATCAGCTTGAGCCTTTTTATTTGAAAAGGATCAGCTGTTCGGATTTTCAATTCTGTGGGTTTAACAATGTCTCCCCAGAAAGTATTCCTGCGAAGATCTTCAACTTTCTCTTTATAGGCAAATCTTGAAATCCGTGGCGTATGAGGTGCTACTAGTTCATCGAGACACATTTTAAGAACATAGTTCAGCTCTCGCCATTCCGTATGGTGGGTAGATAAAAGATTCTTTTTATTGGGGTATTTTAAAACTTCTTGTGGGTCGTAGCTTTTGGATGTATATTTTGCCCATTGTGTTGATGATGCTGGTGTACGTTCTATTCTAACCTCAGATATAAACTTCTTCCAATGTAATCTTTGTGCCTGTAAATATTGATCAATATACTTTGCGCATTCAAAGTACATCGGCGGTTTAATGGCAGACTTATTAGGAAGGATAAGCTTATCCGAAAAACAGATTTCTATGTTTCCATCTATTAACGGCAACACTTCCGAGATGTCTTCGTTCATGCTGCCGTTTACGATGATCGATGCACATACTTTTCCATTAATAGGAGAGAATAAAGGGGCGCAGCCAACTTTTTCTGATGGTTGAAATATTAGTGCGGGAGGACCGTCTTCTGCTAACTTGGTATCGATTGATAAAAAAGAGAAGCTCTGTTTATTATAGAGTAGAAATACAGTTAAACGCTCTTGTGCATCAGAGATACCGCCCCAAAGATTAGATAAGTCAATTAGGAGTATTCTAAAAGGCCTTCTTGTTGTTAAGCATAGGTCATGAGCGTCGTTATCACCATGGCGAACACGGCGAATATAACGGCCCTCAATTCGTTGCTTTTTTGCCATTATTCGTACAAAAATTCACCCGTCTCTGTATGGAAGAGTTGTGCAAATTCTTCTTTTGCGGCGAGCAAAAATCCCTCTGCGAAATACTCTTTGAACAATGGCATAAGTCCATACTTGATATTTTCTGCTCGCTTTGACTTATCTATGAAATAGGATTGACCCGGCTGTAAGTTCAATTCTTCATCTGAAGCATAAATGGAAAACAGCGCGTCGACTTTATCGAAAAATTCGTCGTCGAAATAGCTGGCGTCAATTTTGTGTGGACGTAATGTGACCCAGGCAAAGCGGCGGCGGAGCGCAAAGTCTACGACTGCCAAGCTTTTATCTGCTGTGTTCATAGTTGCCAACACGTCTAGATTATCAGGAAGTTCAGATAATTCGATTGGCTCCTCTTCATTTGTCTCTTTGTTAAAGATAGAACCCAGTCTCAACAAATGTTCACGGGAAGAGTTGGGCTCAAATAAGTAGAACACCGGGCCCAATACATTGGAAAGATTTGCACGGTTTATTTCATCGATTATTAATAAAACCCTTTCTCCTTTTTTTGCGGTTTTTGCCAAATCAATTGCTTGAAGAAGCACTCCCTTTTCTCCATTGTATGCAACAGTCTTTCCGTCAAGGGTGGGGCGAATGCCAAATACAAAATCAGAATAAGTGGTTTCTGCGTGGAATTGTGTAAATACTACAGTATTATACTTTTGGGCAACTTCATTTGCCGTCCATGTTTTCCCACAACCTGGAGCTCCCTGGAGTACAACGAACCTATGATTGTCAATGACAGCCTTGACAGCATCGGCGTTGGGACAAACGACATCATTCCTACATGTATTAATGGCTTCTTGAATAGCTTCTGCTGGTTTTTTCTTATCCGTTCCTTTTTGGAACTTCTCCCAATGGCGCCACTTAGCATACTGAGCTAGCCATGCTTTGATAAGATCCCATCCAGAGTCTATCGAATAATCAACAACAAAGGCGGCAGGGAGCAGGCCAGGTGCTTCTTTATCACTATCTGCGTTATATTTTGTTGTTGTGTTTATGATTACATCTTCGTAGTTAGATTCTTCCGAATAGAGCTCTTCTTGCAACCCCGGTGTTGAGGTCTCCATTTCATCAAAACGGAGCTTATAAAAAAACTTAGCCCTAGAGTCTTTAGCTTTGTTTAGTCGCATAAAACTTCTTCTGAATCCTGGGCTCGATGCTAGATCTCCATCTTTTCCGATGCTACTACTACCAATACCAATAGCAACTAAGCATCTTGTCCTATCGTGTTCGGGAAAGATTACATAAGATAATCCGTCGTATGCTCCGCTTGTGAGTTGGTCTTCGCGAATAAAACCAAACCAGAAATTCACTTCTTTTTCAGAGAGGGCCCTAATTGCATCTCCACTTTTTGTCGTGACGCAATCACGGAAGAGACCGTTTTGGCCTTCGATATAACCAAACGACTTTGCCGTTTCCTTAATTTTTGTTAAGAGCTCAAATAAATCCTTGGGGGCCATATATTTAGTCCAAAATTTGATATATAATAATGGGTGCGTGCTCGCCCATATAGGGAACCGCCCTGACTGTATTATATTCAATAAATTCAACGGCGTCTTCATGACTCATATTCTCGCTGAGCATGAGACTCTCTACCATTTTTGAGTAGGAGTAAACGAGACGTCCGTCATCACTTATTCCAACGATCGCATCAATGAAATCCGGATTTGTAAAAAAAGCGGTCTCCTCATTACCACGTTCAAGAAGGTATTCCCGCAATTCCTCAACGTTCTTAAAAGAAACAGATTGCTCTGCTTCTTCAATGAAATAGCTTAACGAAATACCAAAAAAGTTGGCTACTCTAGTTAGCAGTTCAAAAGAAATGTTACGTTTTCCATTTTCTACGTCGCTGATGTATTTCCTGTCAATACCAGACTCAAGAGCGAATTTCTCTTGAGACAAGCCACGTAGTTTACGAAGGCGTATAATAGCCTTCCCGACCTGTTCCTGTGAAACCATAATAGGGTGATAATCATTACAAAATTACGGCTTCTTGGCCAATGGAACCACGGCCTACTGGCCACAAAAGGGTCTGCGGCAATTTCAGTCGATTTATGGTAGATTCTTCCTATATTTGTAAAACAAACATAGAATCTAACAAGAAATCTGTTAGTGAAAGAAAACCACCCATCCTGAGTATAAGCCTATATGAACAACAAAAAATCACGAACATGGCGAACAAAAAATCTGACGTAAAAGCAAAACGCGAGTATGTGGGAATTCTGAAGGCCAGGGGCTTTGATGCTGTAGTGACGGGTTCTCCGGCCGATATCAAGGCAACGCTCAATGGAGAAGACTGGTATTTTGAAATCAAGATGACGAAAAGGGAAGAGGTGTACTTTGGCGCAGCTACGCTGACGGAGTGGCGGCAGGCATTGGCCGATCCTGCTCATTTCCGTTTTGTGGTGGCGATTACCAATGAGGAGGAGACAGAATTTCGCTTTATCGAATACACGCCTGAAGAATTCATGAAGTATTCAACCATCCCGCCTTTCAAGGTGTACTTCAATATCAATCTGACGGGGAAGGAGAGACACAAACGCTCTTCCCAGAAGTCATCCTCTAAGAAGATGACGGAAGACAATTTCAAAAAGATGGACCTCTGCTACGCGGAACTAACAGAATAACAACCATGCAAGCACACAATTTTCCTAAAAGGTATGATCCGGCTATCGCTGCCCGGAAACAGAAGAATGCGGCGATCTTTCGTGAAACGATGAGGTGCATAAACCAGGGAGGATACACGACTCCTTCCGGAGCATGGATTTCGTTTGATTTTTCCGATATGCTTGCTCATGGCAAGTGTTTTCAGCATGAACTATCGCCTGCTTCGTCACCGGTAGTGGATGGCGGTACAAAGGTAATGGTTGAGGCCAATGACTGTCTCAAGGCTGCTGAGCGACTGGTCTCAGAAGGATACAACCCGGCGCTTCTGAATTTTGCCAGTGCGGGCCATCCGGGCGGTGGCGTTGAGACTGGCGCTCGTGCACAGGAAGAGACCATTTGCCGCAGGAGCACGCTGGTCCGCTCCATTTATTCATTCGACAAGACCTATGCTGCCCGGTATCATTTCGATTGTGCACGGGGTGAGCGGTATCCCATCATTTCTCCCTTCAGCGCCGTATATTCTCCTTCTGTGATCGTGTTCCGGGAGGGGGTGGAATGTACGATGATGGAGCAAGCGTTCAACGTGGCGGTCATTACCTGCGCTGCCTTGAATCTGGGTGGAAAGTATCGCATTCGCCTAACTCCCGAAGGTCATATGCCTCAGGCGGCCATTGATATCACCCGGAACAAGATCCGGACTATCTTCCGGATCGGGCTGCTCTATGGGCACGATTCTCTGGTGCTGGGTGCATTCGGATGCGGCGCGTTCAGGAATCCGCCGGAAGAGATGGCCCGACT
>JAEEGL013111606.1_pt1 | contig 17673 bp, 14 predicted proteins | sample 9134231 | NCBI WGS metagenome assembly JAEEGL01 (sample SAMN16246548, study PRJNA631951) | gut metagenome | biome: gut microbiome; feature: rumen; material: fiber-attached | host: Bos | place: Iran: Karaj | collected 2018-10 | reverse complement strand
CTCCTTACAGACGGCGGCAGAGTGGTAGGATGCACTGCAGTGGCAGACAGCCTTGAGGAAGCCATAGAAAAAGCTTACGAGCTTACATCGAAAGTTGACTTCGCTAATTCTTACATGAGACACGATATCGGTCAGAGAGCACTCAGAGCGTACAAAGGATAGAATAATGGTATACAGAGTATATGTAGAAAAGAAAAAGGAACTTGCAAGCGAAGCGGCAGCGCTTCTGTCAGAGTTCAGAAAATTGCTTGGAATAGAGAGCCTTGAGGACTTGAGGCTATTCAACAGATATGACGTTGAGAAGATAGATGAGGCAGGCTTTGCCTATGCGGCGAAGTATGTCTTTTCGGAACCGCAGCTCGATATCTGTTCGGACAGCCTTGATCTTCCCGGTGCGACTGTATTCGCGGTCGAATATCTGCCCGGCCAGTTCGATCAGAGGGCCGATTCGGCAGCGCAGTGCATACAGCTGATATCAAAGGGAGACAGACCCCTTGTAAGATCCGCAAAAGTATACGCTCTGTACGGCGATCTGTCGGAAGACGAGATAAACCAGATAAAAAAATATGTAATAAACCCGGTGGAGGCAAGGGAAGCTTCCCTTGGTAAACCGGAAAGCCTTGAAATGGAATACACGGTGCCTTCCAAAGTCGCTGTCCTCGAAGGATTCAGAGAACTTGAAGGTGATGAACTTGACAGTTTCGTATCATCCTACGGGCTGGCCATGGATACGGCAGACCTGGAATTCTGCCAGAGGTACTTCAGAAAAGAGGGTAGAGATCCCAGCATTACCGAGATCCGCATGATCGACACATACTGGTCGGATCACTGCAGGCATACGACTTTCGGTACCATAATAGGCTATGTGAAGTTCGAAGATGAGCTCCTGCAAAGAGCTTTCGATGACTATCTCAGGATGAGAAAACACCTTGAGATAACCAAACCGGTCTGTCTGATGGATATCGCGACCATTGCGGTAAAGGCATTGAAGAACGAAGGAAAACTGGACAAACTCGACGAATCCGAGGAGATAAATGCCTGCACAGTCAAGATAAAGGTCGATGTAGACGGAGAGGATCAGGACTGGCTCCTGCTCTTTAAGAACGAGACTCACAACCATCCGACCGAGATAGAGCCTTTCGGAGGTGCAGCGACCTGTATAGGAGGAGCTATAAGAGATCCCCTTTCCGGAAGATCCTACGTATACGGCGCAATGAGGATCACCGGGGCTGCAGATCCTACTGTCCCGATATCGGAGACCCTTGAAGGAAAACTCCCTCAAAGAAAGATAGTCACAACTGCTGCAGCAGGCTACTCCTCCTACGGAAACCAGATCGGCCTTGCTACGGGTATAGTAGATGAGATATATCACCCCGGTTACGCAGCAAAACGCATGGAGGTCGGCGCTGTCATAGCAGCCGCACCTGCGGAGAATGTGAGAAGAGAAAGGCCCATACCAGGAGATCTCATCATACTGCTGGGAGGAAAGACCGGACGCGACGGTATAGGCGGAGCTACGGGATCTTCAAAGGCCCACACAGTCAAATCCGTAGAGACCTGCGGAGCGGAGGTCCAGAAAGGGAATGCCCCCGAAGAAAGAAAACTCCAGAGGTTCTTCAGGAATCCCGAAAGCTCGAGAATGATAAAGCGCTGCAATGACTTCGGAGCAGGCGGAGTATCCGTCGCCATCGGAGAACTTGCGGACGGAATAGATGTAGACCTGAACAAGGTCCCCAAAAAGTACGAAGGTCTTGACGGTACAGAACTTGCTATAAGTGAATCCCAGGAGAGGATGGCTGTTGTCATTGCTCCCGAAGATGAGGCCAGATTCATGGAGATCGCAGAATCTGAGAACCTGCAGGCAGTAAGAGTAGCTGTCGTAAAGGAAGACCCGAGGCTCACACTCTACTGGAACGGAGACAAAGTAGTCGATATCTCCAGAGAGTTTCTTAATTCAAACGGAGCCGAGAAGCATATAACGGCGGAGATGACCAAGGCTGAATACAACGGGAAAACTATCCCGTCCGATTTCGTCAAAGGAATGAAGGCTGTTGCTTCTGATCTCAATTCATGCTCCAAGAGAGGTCTTTCAGAAAGATTTGATTCGACCATCGGCGCAGGAACCGTGCTGATGCCCTTCGGAGGAAAATTCCAGAGGACTCCTGTACAGGCTATGGTCCAGAAGGTCTCTGTAGAAAGAGGTCACACAGATACATGTTCGCTCATGTCATGGGGATACAATCCGTATATAGCGGAGCAGAGTCCCTATCACGGAGCTTACCTTGCAGTAGTAGAATCCGTATCCAAACTTGTTGCTTCAGGTGCGGAATTCAAGGATGTATATCTCAGTCTTCAGGAATATTTCGAAAGACTGGGTAAAGATCCCAAGAAGTGGGGACAGCCTCTGGCAGCCCTCCTGGGCGCATACAGAGCCCAGATGGATCTTGGAATAGGAGCCATAGGCGGCAAAGATTCCATGTCGGGGTCGTTTGAAAACATACATGTGCCTCCGACCCTCATATCCTTTGCTGTAACTACAGAAAAGTCAGGAAACATAATATCTCCGGAATTCAAAAAAGCCGGAAACAAGCTCGTAAGGATAGCTCCAAAAACAGGATATGACGGCGTGCCGGATGCGGCATCCTTACTGTCCGTTTTTGAAAGAGTCCATGAACTAATAAAGAGTAAAAAGGCAGTGTCCTGTTATACTCCGGGATACGGCGGCATAGCTGAAGCAGTCATGAAAATGGCTATGGGCAATGATTTCGGTTTCGAATTTGCAGGAGACGTTAGCCTTGAGAAGATATTCTCCTGGGATTACGGTTCATTCCTTCTCGAAATGGCAAAGCCGGAAGAGGGCATGGAAATCATAGGAGAGATAACTTCCAGCAGGAAATTTGCTCTTGGTGAGAACAAGGTCAAGTGCCAGGATATATACGATCTCTACGAAGGGAAACTTGAAGATGTCTTCAGCTGCAACAATGTTGTAAGCGAAGGATCTGTCGAGACTTTCAGCTTCAATGCATCAGAGAGAGTATCGCCTGCGGTCGCGGTCTCAAAGCCCAAAGTCCTCATACCCGTATTTCCGGGCACGAACTGCGAGATGGATTCGGCAAAGGCAGTTTCAGATGCAGGTCTTGAGCCTGAAGTTTTCGTCATAAACAACCTGAGTTCCGAAGGTATCGAAAGGAGCATAGAAGCCTTTACGAAGAGCTTGAAAGAATCCCAGATAGTGTTTATCCCCGGAGGCTTCTCAGGAGGTGATGAGCCTGACGGAAGCGGCAAGTTCATAACTGCATTCTTCAGGAACCCTGAGATCAAGGAAGCAGTTGCAGAGCTTCTCGACGATAGAGGCGGACTCATGTGCGGTATCTGCAATGGTTTCCAGGCTCTCATCAAGCTGGGCCTCGTGCCTTACGGAAAGATCATAGACACTGATGAGAACTGTCCGACTTTAAGCTACAATACCATAAGCAGGCATCAGTCCAAGATCGTGAGGACCAGGATAGCCTCCAACAAGTCTCCATGGCTTTCCTTCACAAAGCCAGGCGATATATACAGCGTGCCCATTTCTCACGGTGAGGGAAGATTCCTTGCCGGCGAGGACCTTATAAAGGAACTTGCCGCAAACGGACAGATAGCCACTCAGTATGTGGATCTTGACGGGAATGCGACTATGGATATACAGTACAACCCCAACGGTTCCTTGTATGCCATCGAAGGCATCACGTCTCCTGACGGCAGGGTGTTCGGAAAAATGGGACACTCGGAAAGAGTAGGAAAGTCACTATACAAAAACGTCCCCGGAGATTACGAGATAAGGATGTTCGAGGCGGCTAAGGAGTACTTCAAAAAGCTTTAGGGCTTAAGCATATTCTATAATTACAGGTGGAAGTATGAAGATAACCGATATTTTCGCAACAATGGTCTTTACGGAAGAGACCATGAAAAAGTACATAAAGAAAGAGTCCTATGAGGAATGGGTGGAATGTTCAAGGAACGGAACGACGCTTTCCCTTGAAGCTGCCGATGATATAGCTAAAGCTATGTGCACCTGGGCAACTGAAAAAGGCGCCACTCATTTCACTCACTGGTTCCAGCCCATGACGGGATTCACGGCTGAAAAGCACGACAGTTTCCTTTCTCCCTGCGGGAAGGGAAAAGTCCTCCTTGAGCTGTCCGGAAACGAGCTGACAAAAGGAGAGACCGATGCTTCCAGCTTCCCTTCAGGCGGCTTGAGAGCGACATTCGAGGCCAGAGGATATACGGCCTGGGACCCCACTTCATCTGCATTCATAAAAGACGATACTCTTTACATCCCGACGATCTTCTGCTCCTACGGCGGAGATATCCTGGACAAAAAGACTCCGCTTTTAAGGTCAATGAGAGCTCTTGACAAGCAGTGCTTGAGAGTGCTCAGGCTTTTCGGTGATAATGATGTCAGTCACGTGATACCTCAGGTGGGTCCTGAACAGGAATATTTCCTCATAGACCGGGCATACTACGACGAAAGGCCGGATCTGAAACTCTGCGGAAGGACTCTCTTCGGAGCAAAGCCTCCTAAGGGTCAGGAACTGGACGACCACTACTACGGTTCCATTAAGACCGAAGTCATGGGATTTATGCATGAACTTGACGAAGAGCTTTGGAAACTGGGGGTCAATGCAAAGACGGAGCACAACGAAGTCGCTCCATGCCAGCACGAACTCGCACCGGTATACTGCGACGTCAACACTGCCTGCGATCACAACCAGATCACCATGGAACTCATGAAGAAGATCGCTCAGAAGCACGGTTTTGAATGTATACTCCACGAAAAACCTTTTGCGGGGATCAACGGCAGCGGAAAACACAACAACTGGAGCCTTATGACTGATGCGGGAGAAAATCTCCTGCGTCCGGGAAATACCCCGGCTCACAATGCCCGTTTCCTTACTTTCATAGCGGCTTTCCTGGCCGGTGTGGATGACTATCAGGAGATGCTCAGGTGCTGCGTGGCTTACTACGGAAACGATTTCCGTTTAGGCGGAAACGAGGCGCCTCCCGTAATCTTCAGCGTGTCCTTGGGTACTGAGCTCACAGATATAGTTGACGCCATCATAGAGGGCAAGGAATACAAGGAAAAAGCTCTCAGAAAACTGAAGATAGGGGTCGACAACATCCCTGATATCCCTCAGGATACCACGGACAGAAACAGAACCTCTCCTCTCGCATTCACGGGAAACAAGTTCGAATTCCGTATGCTGGGATCCAGCCAGTCCATCGCAGGACCCAACGTGGTCCTCAACACGATGATGGCTGAAGAACTTTCCCGTTTTGCAGACAGGCTGGAAAAAGCTAAAGATTTCAACAAGGAACTGCAGGATCTTCTCAAAGAATCTTTCTCTGCTCACCGCAGGATAATCTTCAACGGCAACGGATACGGCGAAGAGTGGGTAAAGGAGGCGAAGAAGAGGGGCCTTGCCGTTCTTAAAGACACGGTCGACAGCATGCCCCAGTACATCAACGAGAAAAACGTGGCCCTGTTCTCGTCTCACGACGTATACACCGAGGGAGAGATGCGTGCCAGATATGCCATACACCTTGCAAACTACTGTGCCAAAACAGCCATTGAGGGAAATACCATAAGCGAGATGTTCCTCAGGCACATACTTCCCGGTGTGAACCTGTACGTACAGGATCTTACGGCCACTATCAACAACAAAAAGGCCATAGGGATAGGGACTCCTGTCGAGAGCGATCTTCTATCAAAGATAAGCGTGCTTGTGTCCAAGGCATACAAGACCAATGAGAAACTGCTGGAAGATCTTGCGAAAGCTCCGTCCATAATGGACGGTATAGAGTCTGCGACCTATTGCCGCGACCATATAGTAAGCAAGGTCATAGAACTCGGTGATATACTCAGCAACCTCGAAGCTTTGTGCGGGGCTGAATATTGGCCTTATCCCACTTATGCCGATATATTGTTTTGAGTTCGGAGACGCATAGTATGGATCTTAAAAATATAGAATTGCTGATGCCTTCCGGAGATATGGAATGCGTGGATGCAGCGATAAAGTACGGAGCTGATGCGGTATATCTTGGAGGACCTTTCATGCAGATGAGGTCCGAACATGTGGGTTTTGGCCTTGAAGATGTAGAAAAGGCCTGTAGCAAGCTCCATCAGTCCGGGAAAAAGCTTTACGTTACGGTAAACTGCTTCGCAAATAACGAAGAGATACCAAGACTTGGAGATTATGCAAAGAAACTTCATGCGATAGGCGTGGATGCCATTATAGTATCGGATATAGGTGCTATTGCAGAGATCAAGTCAAAGTGCCCCGACATCGAGATCCACCTGTCCACTCAAGCCAACTGCATGAACTACAAAGCAGCTGAAGTCTATTACAACATGGGTGTAAAGAGGATAGTGCTTGCCAGAGAACTGAGCATAGACCAGATAGCCCAGATCGCAGCATACAAGCCAAAAGATCTCGAATTGGAAGCTTTCATCCACGGAGCCATGTGCATGAGTTATTCCGGAAGATGTATGCTTTCCGCTTTCCTTGCCGGGAGATCCGGGAACCGGGGAGAGTGCGCCCAGGCCTGCAGATGGAACTATTACCTCATGGAAGAGCAAAGACCAGGTGAGTACATCCCAGTGGTCGAGTCGGACAGGGGCATGACCATACTTAGCTCAAAAGAGCTTTGCTGTGTGGATATACTTGATAAACTCGTAAGCGCCGGAGTAGTTTCCTTCAAAGTCGAAGGCAGGATGAGGACACCTTTCTATGTGGGCACCGTTGCAAACGCATACAGGTCTTTAATGGATAGAAAGATAAGCGCGGCAGAGGCGAGAGCGGAGCTGAATACGGTATCTCACAGACCTTATTGCACGGGTTTCTATGAGGGACAGCCCTCAGAGATCGCTCCCGATGATAACGGATATATCAGAGATTGGCTATATGTCGGCAATGTGACTGAAGACCGGAAAGTGCTTACTAGGAATGCTTTTGATCTGGGCGACGAACTGGAAGTCTTGACCCCCGGGAACACAGGTATGAAGTTCAGGGTAGACCATATAACCGATGCAGATGGAAATCCTATAGAAAGGTCTTCGCGGCCCATGGCTTTAGTGGAGATAAATCTGCCGGACGGCGTACAGACAGGCGATATCCTCAGGCGTAAAGCATAACAGACCAATGAGAAGTGATACTGCACTGGAAATACTGGCTCCTGTGGGAGGAGAAGAACAGCTTACGGCGGCACTGCGATGCGGAGCAGATGCCGTCTATTTTGGTCTGCAGAATTTCAATGCCAGAAGGAACGCTGACAACTTCAACGGAGAAGGCCTTGGAGATACTGTGAGAAAATGCCATGAGCATTCCTGCAGGGTATATATAACTATAAACACACTTGTGTTCGACGATGAACTTGAGGAAGTTTACAGATCTGTCGATACGGCGGCAAAGGCCGGAGCGGACGCCCTGATAATACAGGACTTCGCTGTGGCGGCTTATGCTAAGGAACATTATCCCGAACTCAAAAGGTATGCGTCCACTCAGATGGCCGTGCATAACAGTGAGGGAGTTAAAGCCCTTCAAAACTGGGGCTTTGACAGAGTCGTGCTCGCAAGAGAATTGAGCCTTAAGGAAATAAAGAAGATAATAGATGAGACAGGAGCGGATGTCGAAGTCTTCGTTCACGGAGCCCACTGCATGTCTTTGTCCGGCAATTGCTATCTGTCGTCCATGATAGGCGGCAGAAGCGGTAACAGGGGCCTTTGCGCTCAACCATGCAGACTTGACTGCAGTGTTTGCGGAAGAGACCATGCGCTGTCTCTTAAGGACCTTTCATACATGGACCATATAAAAGAGCTCGCTGATGCCGGAGTTATGAGTCTGAAGATAGAGGGCCGTATGAAGAGGGCTGAATATGTTGCGGCTTCCGTTACCGCATGCAGGAATGCGAGGGAAGGAAAACCCTATGATCTAAGCAGCTTAAGATCCGTATTCAGCAGAAGCGGTTTCACTGACGGATATCTGACCGGAAACAGGACTCTCGATATGTTCGGTTACAGAACGAAAGACGATGTTATGGCTGCTTCTTCGGACGTTCTGAAAAGCCTTTCAAGACTATATGAAAAAGAAGCTCAGACTGTTGTTGTTGATATGTTCTTCTCGGCGAAAGCAGGAGAGAAGGTCACGCTTACACTAAGTGACGGAGATATATGGGTGACCTGCGAAGGAGATATACCGCAGGATGCCAGGACACAGTCCATGACCAAAGAAAGCGTGAGAAAGAATCTTTCAAAACTCGGCGGCACGATCTATTACTTGAGGGATCTGCAGGCTGATATAGAGGAAGGGCTGATGCTGCCCGTATCCTCTCTGAACGATCTGAGGAGAAAAGCAGTAGCTATGCTGACTGACGCCAGAGTGGATGCTTTTGAGGAGTATTGATATGTACAGGATAAGATTTTCTTCAATATCACAGCTCTTTGATGTTCCTGAAGGCGTTCAGGTGGTAATGCCGTTGAAAGATATCCTCAGAGGCATAGGATCTTCGAGCATACTCATAAAAGAAAAAAGATTGATAGCAGAGATCCCTTCTGTACTTTGGGAAGGCTCTGTGCCGGCTATCAAAGAGGATCTTAAAAAACTCAAGGAGAAAGGCATTACAGACGCTCTTTGCGAGAATATAGGTGCTGTGAATCTATGTGCCGAAGCTGGCATAGATATACACGGCGGCATGTATCTTAATGTTCTTAATGTTCCTGCCATAGAAGAATATGCAAAACTCGGGGCAAGGGACCTTACGCTTTCCTTTGAAATGCCCTTTGCAAAACAAAGGGAGCTATTGAAAAAGTATGCTTCCTGCGATGCAGGGATACAGCTTGGCATCCTTGTATACGGATATATTCCTTTGATGAAGTTTCGGGCATGTCCCGCCATGGGACCGGAAGGCTGCAAAGGCTGCACCAGGGACAAGGAACTGATCGACCGCAAAGGTGAACATTTCAGGATACTTTGCCATGATTCAAAATATTCGGAGCTTCTGAACTGCGTGCCTCTTTATTCAGCGGACAAAAATCTTCCATCTCTTGATTTTTATACCTTGTATTTCACGACGGAAACAGCCGAGGAATGCAGACGGATATGGGAGATGGTCAGAGCAAAAGAGGAGCCTGATTTCAGAAGGACTTCGGGGCTGTATAACAGAGAATTGCTGTAGCAGGATAGCCAATAACATGACAAAAGAGGAAAGACTTACAAAACAAAAGGAAAAGCTGGAGACCATGAAGTCATTTGAAAGACCTTTGTGGGCAACCGGTATGAAGTATATAGCAGGTATCGACGAAGTCGGGAGAGGCCCTCTGGCCGGGCCGGTGGTCACGGCTGCAGTTATACTTCCCGAAGATTTCGATGTGCTCGGTGTGGATGATTCAAAGAAACTGTCGCCGAAGAAAAGGGAAGAGCTGTATGAACTCATAATGGAAAAAGCCATAGCAGTTTCCATAGGAAGAAGAGAGCCCGAAGATATAGACAGGATCAACATTCTGGAAGCCACTAAAGAAGCTATGGCAGACGCAGTAATGGGGCTGCCCGTAAAGCCGGATCACTTGCTGATAGATGCAGTAAAACTGAGCGGACTTAAGATACCTCAGACTTCTATAATCAAAGGGGACGCCAGGTCGGTATCGATCGCCGCGGCGTCCATAATTGCAAAAGTCACAAGAGACAGGGAAATGGTCGAGATGGATGAAAAGTATCCGGGATACTCCTTTGCCTCAAACAAGGGTTACGGTACCAAAGCGCATTATGACGGACTGTCAAAACTCGGCCCTTGTCCCATACACAGAAAGACCTTCCTCTGATATCAGCGTATCCTTCCGTAAGCATAAAGATGGTCTGCCCAGTAAGCATCTCCGAGATCGGCTATGCAGACCCCCGTGCTTTCGTCGCCGGAGTGTATCATCCTTCCGTCTCCTAAATATATACCGACATGGCTGACTTCCGAGCTGCCGTAGGTGCCCGTAAAGAACACCAGGTCGCCGGGGATCAGCACTTCTTTTTGTATGCGGGTACTGGAATGGTACTGATCTGTGCTGGTTCTTGCTTTAAGCTTATGCCCTGTCTGTTCCATCACATAAAAGACAAAACCCGAGCAGTCGAAACCTTTGTTAGGATCGCTTCCTCCCATAACATAGGGTGAACCCAGGTACTGCATTGCAAAGTCTGCGATCTTCTGTCCTTCCTCGAATTCCGGAGAAATACTGTCTCCCTGTGTATCTGTCTGAGTCTGCGGCAGATCGTCCTCACTTTTTCTTGCCTTGATGGTATCTGCGATATATGCGATTCCGTAGGCTGCGATGATCAGGACCAGCAGCAATATGTATTTTTTGATCTTCTTTTTATCCATTTGCAGATAATTGAAAAAAGCCGGTCTTTTTACAAGACCGGCAGTCCGATTAGCTTTATTCTAAGGGTGAATCACAGTACTCGCATTTTCTTGCCTGTCCCGGATTCAAGGCATTGGGAGCTCCGCAGAAGGGGCATCTGATGAACTTCTTGGCATATCTTGAATCGCTCGGTATCTTTGCAGGATTTGAATCGAGCACGATGTAATCGTCCGCTGAAATGCTGGCCTTAAGTATGCCTTTGCCTATCATGTCGCTCAGATCTCTGACAGCCTGCTCATGGCTTACGCCCAAAGAGTATGCAAGATCGCTTATAGGATCTGTGCCGTAAGCTGCGAGATAGTTCAGGTAAGGTTGATACTTTCTGAGCTGTGCAGTGCGTCTGTACGCAAAGGTCAGGCATGCGATGGATATGACCATAGGGATGGCTATGTCTTCATAGTAGAAATAACCGTACTGGATGGCATTCAGAATCTCTGAAAGCGTACCGAGTGCAAACATGATCCCTACGCAAAGCAATATGCTGCGCAGTGTTTTATATCCCACGTTAGGGTTGAAAGCTCTGATCGGTTCGTTGTTGGCATTTACTGCCGTATAGGACTTCATTGCCTTGTTTTTGAGTCTCATAAAGAGGAATACGAAGCCCAGTGGATAGCAGAAAATGAACGAAAACACTATTAAGCCAACCGATGGGACAAAGGGTTCTTTCTTGTAATACATTTTTTTCACCTCTTTTGAACCTGAAAGCAATTTCTTTCAACTCCATATTATACACTTAAAGGCAAAACTGTGCAGTACTTTTGTGACGGAATAAGGGGGCCTATACCTTCCTGTGCAGGCAAATATCTGACTGACAGAGCAGGGCGTTTGTATTTGCATTAAGCATGTGTTAATCTACTGTAGGAGGATCACCATGAGCATAGAAAAGCACGCAATGAATATGCAGGAAGAAGGCATAGGGGATAACCACAGGAAAATGGTCAGCAAAGCGGCGGAGATCTTTTTGTCTTACGATCTTGACGCCCTGGCTGAAAAACTGAGTCTCCGCAAGGATGATGCTTACCTTTACATCGAGATGCTGTCCAGAAGTTACAGGGTACGAAGGAGCGATGCTTTAGTAGAGTGGTCCTGTGACGGATTTAAGACTGCAAGTCCAGCCGGATTCAGTGAAAGCATGACCATCTATGATTTTATAGCCTATTCCAAACCGGGCGCCAGGGCTTCGGGAGACTATACGAAGATAAATAACCTGGCGGATACCCTGACGGGATCATACTATGCAGGTAAAGGCATGGTAGATGCCATGGCAAAGGAATTCGAAGGTTGTACCGAGAAACTGGCCAGAGGCTGCGAAGCCATAGGCGGCACACCCTACGGAAGGGGCGACATCAGTTATCTCATACCTGTTTGGAGAGATCTTTGCTTCGTCTTGTCTTTCTGGGATGCAGATGAGGAATTCCCTCCGCAGCTAAACGTATTCGCCGACTCAGCTATGAGAGATTTCCTTCACTATGAGACCATATGGTATCTTGAAGGCCATATGATGGATATGATCAGATCATTTTTCTGATATACGGAACAACGATAAACTTTTTGAATATAAAACGCTGCAGAGTTTTGTCCCTGCAGCGTTTCTTGTTTGCAGCTTTTTTGCTGATTATTTCTTCTTTGATCCCAACTTGAACAGCATCGGATAGATGCCGACTTCTACGAAGATCACAATGGCGTATCTTAAGAACCTGATCGCGAACTGTGCGGCAGTAGCCGATGAAAGCAGTTCCGCGGAGAAAGGCATCTTAAGAAGGGTGTTGAGTCCGAAGAATATTGCAATTCCTCCTATGACTCTCAGCGCACCGCCGAGTACGGTTTTTGCTTTTTCAAAGTTCACATATTTCTCTTCGAATAAATTTCCGAGCAGCATACCAAGCATCATGCCGAGGCCGGAGTAATAGTCGTTTGTTCTGCAGTAAATGGCTCCCAGGCATCCGATACCGAATATGATGAAGTAAAAAGTCCTTGCATTCTTGAACTTCTTTTCAAAGAGGGGTATGAGAAATACTGCTCCATATCCCAGTATCCATCCGCAAAGCACGTCTGTAGGATAATGAACTCCGAGACAAAATCTTGAAATGCCGACGAGCAAAGGTATTAAGACTGCGAGTACTGTGAATATCTTTTTCCTGAAGAAGTACGCAACCGAGCCCATCACAACGGATGAGTTGGCGGAATGCCCGCTTGGGAAGGAATACCCCTGGGCAACGATATCCATCGAGTCAGCGCTGCTGTCTATGAGCTTGAGGCACTCTATTCCCGGATTGTCCATGTACGGACGGCGCCTGAGCGCGACGTTTTTTATCATAGGGACAGATATGTTGATGAAAAGCATGTTCATCCCGATCTTAAGCCCGATCTTTTTGTCTATCGCCCAATAAACGAGTCCCAGTACGAAAACCATAAAGAGCTCTTCTCCGAACATGGAGATTATTGACATGATCTTCACTGTCACGTCGCTCATGAAAGCCTGAAGGAACTGCATCAGGCTGACTTCCCACGGAAAGAAAAAAGTATTACCCATAAATGACCTCCTGAATCACTTTCAAGTGGATTATATCATTATGCATTGATTTATCAAATATGCAGTTTGTGCATACTTGATCGTCTGTGCAAAAAAGTGGAGTAAAATCCCAAAAATCTTCAAATATATACTTGATAAAAACATTAAAGTGGTGTAAAGTGGAGTAGCAAAGATAGACAAGGGGGCTTTGTCACCTGAAATTGTCTGAAAGGGGAGAAGAACATTCATGCTCATGGGCATCTACCAAAATCAAATAGATGCAAAAAACCGCGTCATCGTGCCGGCTAAGTTCAGAGATGAACTTGGGATGCAGTGCGTGCTTACCCGCGGCCTTGACGAATGCCTCGTTCTTTACCCCATGTCCACATGGCAGGAGCAGCAGAAACAGCTCGCATCTCTTCCGAGATCTGACGCGAGGGTCAGAGCGTTTCTCCGTTATACCTACGCAAATGCCAGAGATGTGGAGATAGACAAGCAGGGAAGGATACTTTTCCCAGCCGACCTCAGGGAGTTCGCTCATATAGAGAAAGAACTGGTGACTATCGGGATGATAGACAGGGTCGAGATCTGGGCGAAGGATGTTTACGACAACAGCGAGAACGGCGGGAAACTCACTGCAGAGGATCTGGAGAGATTCTCTGAAGAGTACAGAGTGTAAGTCATGGAATTCAGTCATATCCCGGTTCTTTATGAAAGCGTTCTTGAGAGTCTGAACATAAAAGAGGATGGGATCTATGTGGACGGTACCTTAGGCGGCGGAGGTCATTCGCTGGGGATATGTTCCCGGCTTTCTCCGGAAGGGATGCTCATAGGCATAGACAGAGATACGGATGCTCTTGAGGCTGCGGGAATAAAACTCAAAGACTGCGGCTGCAGAAAAGAACTCGTACACAGCAATTATTCAGAGATCAAGGAAGTGCTCAGCAGACTGGGCATAGGAAGTATAGACGGAGCCCTGCTCGACTTAGGTGTTTCCTCCTTTCAACTCGATAATTCGAGCAGGGGCTTTTCCTATCAGTATGATTCTCCGCTTGATATGCGGATGGACCGGACCGATAACCTCACGGCAGGGGACGTGGTCAACGGGTACAGTGAAGAAGAACTTCGCAGGATCATAAAGGATTACGGAGAAGAGAAATGGGCTTCAAGGATCGCAAAATTCATATGCGATGCCCGTGAAGAGAAAGATATAGAAAGCACCTTCGAACTGGTCGATATCATCAAAGCGGCAATCCCGGCATCGGCAAGAAGGGAAGGCCCGCATCCTGCAAAAAGGACGTTTCAGGCCATAAGGATAGAAGTAAACGGGGAACTCGATCACCTGAAAAACAGTCTTGATGACTTCATAGGGATGCTTGCACCGGGAGGCAGGCTTGCGGTCATCAGTTTCCACTCTCTTGAAGACAGGATAGTGAAAGATTGTTTTCAGAGACATCTCAATCCCTGTACCTGCCCGCCGGATCTTCCCTGCGTCTGCGGGAAGAAACCCGACGTAAAGAAAGTAACAAGAAAACCGATAGAAGCAGATTCCAAAGAACTGCTGATAAACCCAAGAGCGAGAAGCGCAAAACTGAGAGTTATAGAAAAGATATGAGAGCAATTTTCAAGAACAAGGCAAAGATCATAATAATCATGATACTTACTGCGGTAGTGTGTATATCGTATGTAGGTTTGAATGCCTATTCTTCAAAGCTCCAGTATGAGATCAACAAGCTCAACAGCGAGATCCAGATAACTTCTTACAAGGCAGCTAACCTGGAGGTGAAGATCCAGTCGGCGACCAATGTGAACAACCTTGAAGGGAGAGCAATGGAGCTGGGTATGATATATCCCGGATTCGACAGGATGGTCACCATAAGAAATGCGGCGTCCCAGCCTGTGGATTTCGCGATGGCGCTAAAGCAAAACGCATATAACTGAAAAAGAATGAAAGGCGCCCGTGCAGGGCGTCATTTTTTGTTTTATAATATAATTTAATGGCAAATAACAAACCGACAAAACTGAACCGCAAAAGGATACTTTTTGCCTTTTCTGTCTTTGCTCTCCTTTTCATGGCTCTTGCATTCAGAGTATCGTGGCATCAGATCATAAAAGGGAGCGAATATGCTCAGAAAGCCGCAAAACAGCAGACCGTAGATAGCGTCATAACAGCCTTCAGAGGAAATATACTTGACTCCGAGGGCAATTATCTTGCTGTGTCTGCGACTGCAAATACCATCTGGGTGAGACCCAGCACCGTGAAAAACAACGGCAAGACGGATGAGGAAAGGACGAAAAATGCTTATGACGAAGCCTTCGCCATAGCCGAGATCCTGGAGCTTGACTCATATGACGTATATGAACTCATCACATCCAACAGGACTTTGTGCAAGCTTGCCAAGAATGTTCCCGCCGAGAAGGCAGATGCGCTCAGGGCGTTGGCACTTCCCGGGATCGAGATCATAGAGGATTCGAAAAGGTATTATCCCATGGGTGCATTCGCATCCCAGATCATAGGGATCACTACCGATGACAATGTGGGCCTTACAGGGCTTGAAAGTTACTACGACCGCTATCTTGCGGGTACTAACGGCAGGCTCATAACAAGCACTGACAATAACGAAAGCACCCTTATATTCGGGAAGAGCAAATACTTCGACCCCGAAGACGGCTATACCATACAGACGACTATAGTGAGCAACATACAGAGGATAGTGGAGGAAAAGATCGCCTATTACAAAGCAACCTTCGCTGCCAACAGGGTCGTGGCTATAGTCATGGATCCCAAAACAGGGGAAATACTTGCCATGGCTCAGACCGACGAGTTCGATCTGAACAACCCCAGAGGGCCCATGGTAGGTGATGAAGAGTACTACAATACCTTGACTGAGGCCGAACAGGTAGCATACTGGTCAAGGATGTGGAGGAATTTCTGCATAAGCGACGTATATGAACCCGGATCCACTTTCAAACCCATAACCGTTGCGTTGGCGCTTGATTACGGCGTGACTAACATGAACGAGTGGTTTTACTGCGCCGGCTACAAAGAAGTGGAGGACTGGACCATACACTGCTGGACATGGCCGTGGAACCACGGCTGGGAGGATCTTACGGGAGCAGTCGTAAACTCCTGCAACGCAGTGATGATAGAATTGGAGCAAAGGCTCGGACGCACCAATTACTATAACGGGCTCAGGACTTTCTGCATTACGGAAAAGACCGGCGTGGATTATCCCGGTGAGGGGTCTAACATCGTATATAAGGAAAAGGATGCAGGTCCTGTAGAGCTGGCCACCATGGCTTTCGGCCAGGGCATAGCAGTCACTCCCATAAGCCTCACTACAGCCATAAGCTCTCTTGCCAATGACGGCAAGCTCATGCAGCCGCATTTCGTTAAAAAAATAATCGACTCCGACGGCAAGACCGTCGCGGAGTTCGAACCCGTGGTCAGGACCATAACAGTTTCTGAAGAGACCGCGGGAAATATGATGCACATATTCGAAAGCGTTGTTACCGACGGTGGAGCCTACGCAGCAGCCATTCCCGGCTACAGGGTAGGAGGCAAGACAGGCACGGCCTACAAGGCGGTGGACGGTGTCTATTCCGATTCGGAGACATATTCGTCGTTCATAGGGATAGCCCCTATGGAAGACCCTCAGGTAGTAGTACTTGCACTGTTCGACTGCCCGAACCTTCAGATCTCATCTGCCACTGCAGCTGCCTGCGAGAGGGATATCATGAAGGAAGTACTGCTGCAGCTCAATATACAGCCCAACTATTCTGAAGCAGAAAAGGCAGCCATGGCCGCATCGACGGTCATCGTTCCGGACGTTACAGGACACACACTGGAAGATGCTTACGGCATGATCGTGGGGCACGAACTGGAATGCGTGATTTCCGATGATCCCGGAAAAGCATATCATGAAACAGTAGTTACGGATCAGTTCCCAAGAGCGGGGACTGAAATCAAGAAAGGGTCCTCGGTCACGGTATATTATCATTGACCGGCGGATAGATAATACTTATGGAAAGAACATCACTGGATTTTTTAAGCAAAGCATGTAGCGGAAAGATTCTTGGCAACAGGGAAGCCTTTGTTTCCGGCGTCAAGATAGATTCAAGAGAAGCCGGAAACGGGGACCTCTTCGTCTGCGTGGTCGGGGAGATAAACGACGGACACAGATTTGCGGAAGGTGCATACGGAAACGGATGCCGGGTATTCCTCATGTCCGATGAAGAGGCAGCAAGGCAGCTGACAGAAAAGCATGTCGATGCTTCAGTCATATTGGCCGGGGATACTGTAAAGGCATTCGAGCAAATGGCTGACAGCTACCTCAGCCGTTTCGACGTAAAGAAGGTGGCAGTAACAGGCAGCGTAGGGAAGACCACGACAAAGATGCTCACGGCTGCAGTCATGTCTGCCAAATACAGGACCATCTGCACGCAGAAGAACCTTAATACCAATCTCGGGCTGTCCATGACTGCATTCAATGCTGACAGTACTACTGAAGCCATAGTCTTTGAAATGGGTATGGACGGCAGAGGTCAGATCGCAGAGGACGTTTCGTTCATAAGACCTGAGCTTGCGGTCATAACCAACATTGGCGTTTCTCATATGGAGCGTCTTGGAAGCAGAGATGCCATAGCCGACGCCAAACTGGAGATAACGGGGTGCTTTACGGACAGCTGCGCGCTGGTCGTCAACGGCGATTCCGATTAT
>JAEEGL012691961.1_pt1 | contig 17673 bp, 14 predicted proteins | sample 9134231 | NCBI WGS metagenome assembly JAEEGL01 (sample SAMN16246548, study PRJNA631951) | gut metagenome | biome: gut microbiome; feature: rumen; material: fiber-attached | host: Bos | place: Iran: Karaj | collected 2018-10 | reverse complement strand
TCGTGCAGCTCCTGCTCGCGGCCCTTCCAGAAGGAAGCGCGGTAGTTGAGGTCGAAGCTGATGCGGGTGCCGTATTTCTTGGCGGCGCGGGCTATCTCGAGGCAGAATTTGCTGGTGTCGGGGCTGAGCGCGGCGATGAGTCCGGAAAGGTGGACTATCTGCACGCCTTCCTGCCCGAAGATGCGGTCGAGGTCGAAGTCCTTGACGTTGAGTGTACGGCCTACCTCACCGGCACGGTCGTTCCAGACGCGGGGTCCGCGGGAACCGTAGCCGCTGTCGGCGATGTTGATCTGATGGCGGTAGCCCCAGGGGCCTCCCTGCGGCACTTCGGGACCTTCGAAGTCCATTCCGCGCGCACGGAGATTGCTCTTGATGACGGCGGCGAACGGGCTGCCCTGGACGAAGGTCGTGAGGACCTTCACCGGGAGTCCCAGATATGACGAGATGCTCGCCACGTTGGTCTCGGCGCTGGTGGCCTGAAGATGGAAGACATCACTGCTGTGGACCGGCTGGCCGTTCTCCGGAGTGACACGGAGTCCCATGCTTGTGGGAACGAGGAGGGCGTACTTGCAACCCTGCTTGAGTGTTATATCCATGGTTAACTGGTTTTCAACGGTGCACAAATATAAGCATATTTTTCAGTTTTCCGTGCCCGTTCACGGAAATTTTCGAAAGCCTTTACAAATAGAATCTTTTTACCTATATTTGTATTTGCAATAATCACGTAATGAAGGCACGGACACTTCTCGCCGCGGCGGCCCTCCTGCTGCTGTCCCACGGGCTCGGCGCCCAGAACAGGCCGCTGCTCCCGGATCCGCCGGGGACAAGATTCAGACCTGACACCATAGTATTCCTCTACCCTGAAGGGCAGGATTCCCCCTGCGGCGTCGCGGGCGGTCCCGTAGAGAGCAACGGCGTCAGGCGGCAGGAAACCCTGAACGACCAGGGGCACCTGAGATTCGTCGGCGATTTCGCGCGCTTCGAACTCTATCTTCCCGACCGCCCCAACGGCCAGATGGTCGTCATCCTCCCCGGTGGCGCATATTGGATAACATGCATCTACAGCGAGGGTCTCCATGCGGCCAAATGGTTCACCGACAGGGGCATAACCGCCGCGGTACTGGAATACCGCATGCCTGAGGGGCATCCGGCCGTACCGCTCGCGGACGTGCAGAACACGTTCCGCTGGTGCCGGGAGAACGCCGAACGGCTCGGCGTCGACCAGATAGGCATAATGGGCTTCTCCGCCGGAGGGCATCTCGCCGCCACGGCGTCCAATTTCTTCACCGACGCTCTCACCAGGCCGGATTTCTCCATCCTGTTCTATCCCGTCATCTCCATGAAGGAGGGCATCACCCACACAGGCACCTTCAACAACCTGTTCAAGAACTGGAAGATGGTAAGGCCGGAGATCTGGAAGAAGTATTCGATGGAGGAGCAGGTCACGGCGGACACTCCGCCTTCCTACATCGTCCTCTGCGGGGACGACGACGTTGTGACGCCCGACAACAGCATCCTGTATTACAACGCCCTGAGGGCGCACGGAGTGGAAGCCGAAATGCACATTTTCCCCACCGGAGGGCACGGATTCGGCTTCACCGACGGGGATAACGCGGAGCACGACCGTTTCAAATATGCCCGCCCTTCCCTCGAGACGTCCCTCCGGATCTGGCTGGAGAACGTGCACAAGAAGAAATAATTCAGTATTTTTGCACAATTCGCGCAAAACAGAAATAATCAACTATAATCAATTATGGCTAAAGAGAAAAAATTCATCACCTGTGACGGTAACCAGGCCGCGTCGAACATCGCATATCTTTTCAGCGAGCACGCGGCCATCTACCCTATCACGCCGTCATCGACCATGGCGGAGAACATTGACGAGTGGGCGGCCCACGGCAAGAAGAACCTTTGGGGCGAGACCGTCAAGGTAACCGAGATGCAGAGTGAGGCAGGTGCCGCCGGAGCCGTGCACGGTTCCCTCCAGGCAGGTGCCCTCACCACCACCTACACCGCATCCCAGGGCCTTCTCCTCATGATCCCGAACATGTACAAGATCGCCGGCGAAATGCTGCCCGCAGTCTTCCACGTATCGGCCCGCGCGCTCGCATCGCACGCACTTTCCATCTTCGGCGACCATCAGGACGTGATGGCCTGCCGCCAGACCGGCTTCGCAATGCTCGCATCCGGCTCCGTCCAGGAAGCCCAGGACCTTGCGGCCGTATCCCATCTCTCAGCCATCAAGAGCAGCATCCCGTTCCTGCACTTCTTCGACGGTTTCCGCACCTCCCACGAGATCCAGAAGATCGAAGCCATAGACGAAGCCGACCTCAAGGAACTCGTGAGCACCAAGGCGCTGGAGAACTTCCGCGCACGCGCCCTCAACCCCGAGGCCCCCGTCACCCGCGGTACCGCGCAGAACGGCGACGTCTATTTCCAGGCGGTAGAATCCCGCAACCAGGCCTATGAGGCCGTTCCCGACATCGTGGCCCGCTACATGGGCGAGATCGGCGAGCTCACCGGACGCCGCTACCGTCCGTTCGAGTACTACGGCGCCAAGGATGCAGAGAACATCATCATCGCCATGGGCTCCGTCACCGAGACCATCAAGGAGACCATCGACTACCTCGCAGCCCACGGACGCAAGTACGGCCTCGTGAGCGTGCACCTCTACCGCCCGTTCTCCGAGAAGTACTTCCTCCGCGTCATCCCTAAGAGCGTGAAGAGGATCGCGGTCCTCGACCGCACCAAGGAGCCCGGCGCCCTCGGAGAGCCTCTCTACCTCGACGTGAAGGCCCTCTATCAGAACAAGGAGAACGCTCCCCTCGTCGTAGGCGGACGCTACGGCCTCTCCTCCAAGGACACCACTCCCGCCCAGATCGTCGCAGTGTTCGACAACCTCGAGCGCAAGGCCCCGAAGACCGATTTCACCATCGGCATCGTGGACGACGTCACCTTCAAGAGCCTTCCCGTCAAGGGCGAGATCAGCATCGTGAAGAAGGGCACCACCGAGTGCAAGTTCTACGGCCTCGGTTCCGACGGTACCGTCGGCGCCAACAAGAACAGCATCAAGATCATCGGTTCCCACACGGACCTCTACTGCCAGGCATACTTCGACTACGATTCCAAGAAGTCCGGCGGCTACACCTGCTCGCACCTCAGGTTCGGCAAGAAGCCCATCAAGGCTCCCTATCTCGTGGGAACTCCCGACTTCGTGGCCTGCCACGTACCTTCATATCTTGAGAAATACGATGTCCTCAAGGGCATCAAGGAAGGCGGCAGCCTCCTGCTCAACTCCCTCTGGGACGAGAAGGAGACCCTCGAGCGCATCCCCGACTTCGTGAAGTCCGTGATCGGCCGCAAGCACATCAACCTCTACATCATCAACGCCACCAAGATCGCGGCAGAGATAGGCCTGGGCGGACGCACCAATACCATCCTCCAGAGCGCATTCTTCCGCATCTCCGGCATCATCCCCGTCGCCGACGCCGTCAAGTACATGAAGGACGCCGCGCTCAAGTCCTACGGCAAGAAGGGCGAGAACGTCGTCAACATGAACTATGCGGCCATCGACCGCGGAGGCGAGTACGTGAAGGTGGAGGTCCCCGCCGAGTGGGCTGACATCAGCGCCAAGTTCACCAACCCCAACGCCGCCCGCCTCGCGACCCCGTTCGTCAAGGAGATCGCCGACGTGGTCAACGCACAGGCCGGAGACACCCTCCCCGTCAGCGCGTTCATGCCTTATATGGACGGAACCATGCCTGCAGGCACCGCCGCATACGAGAAGCGCGGAGTTGCCGTCAACGTTCCCGTCTGGGACGCCGACAAGTGTATCCAGTGCAACACCTGTGCATTCGTCTGTCCTCACGCCGCCATCCGTCCGTTCATCCTCACGGAAGCCGAAGCGGCCGCCGTTCCCGCAGGCCTCAAGCTCGCTGACGGCAAGGCTACGCTGAAGGATTACAAGTACGCCATCTCCGTTTCCGTCGCCGACTGTACCGGCTGCGGCAACTGCGTGGACGTCTGTCTCGCGAAGGAGAAGGCCCTCAAGATGGAATCCTACCAGGAGAACACCGCGGAGCAGGCCAACTTCGACTACCTCAACGCAAAGGTCGGCTACAAGAAGCTGTTCGACCCGAAGAGCAACATGAAGAACGCCCAGTTCGCACAGCCTCTGTTCGAGTTCTCAGGCGCCTGCGCAGGTTGCGGCGAGACCCCGTACATCAAGAACATCACCCAGCTCTTCGGCGACCATATGATGATCGCGAACGCCACCGGATGCTCTTCCATCTACGGTGCTTCGTTCCCCGCATCCCCCTACACCACCGACGCCTGCGGACGCGGCCCGGCATGGCAGAACTCCCTCTTCGAGGATTTCTGCGAGTTCGGACTCGGAATGCATCTCGGAAGCGAGCGCCTGCGCGACACCGTCGCCTCCCTCATGGAGAAGGGCCTCAGCTGCGAATGCTGCAGCGACGAGATGAAGGAGCTCTACCGCAAGTGGCTCGACAACCGCGGAGACTATGCAGTGACCCGCGAGGTCAGCGACAAGCTCGTCCCGCTCATGGAAGAATGCAAGTGCGACGTCTGCAAGAGCCTCCTCAAGCTCAAGGCATACATCGCGGCACGCAGCCAGTGGATCTTCGGCGGAGACGGTGCAAGCTATGACATCGGCTACGGCGGACTCGACCACGTGCTCGCTTCCGGCGAAAACGTGAACATCCTCGTGCTCGATACCGAAGTCTACTCCAACACAGGCGGCCAGTCGTCCAAGGCCACCCCGGCCGGCGCCATCGCCAAGTTCGCCGCTTCCGGCAAGAAGATCCGCAAGAAGGATCTCGGAATGATGGCCATCAGCTACGGCTACGTCTATGTGGCCCAGGTGGCTATGGGAGCCAGCCCCGTGCAGTACATGAACGCCATCAAGGAGGCTGAGGCATACGACGGACCGTCCCTCATCATCGCATACGCTCCTTGTATCAACCACGGTCTCAAGGCCGGAATGGGCCTCAGCCAGAAGGAGGAGAAACTCGCGGTGGAATGCGGCTACTGGCATCTGTACCGCTACAACCCCGCACTCGAGGAGCAGGGCAAGAATCCGTTCACGCTCGACAGCCGCGAGCCCGACTGGACCAAGTTCCAGGGCTTCCTCCAGGGCGAGGTGCGCTTCGCATCCCTCAGCAAGCTCTTCCCGGAAAGGGCCGCGGAACTCCTTGCCAAGACCGAGGAATTCGCGAAACTCCGTCTCGACACCTACAAGAGGCTTGCAGGGAAATAGGATTATTTGATCCGGATGTGGATCTCGCCGTCGGACACGGAGACTTCCGCATCCTTCCCGTCATCGACTTTCAGGAGCACCGGTTCAGCCGGTGCTTCTGTTTTTCTGACCACGACGGCATCCAGGCGCTCATACCAATATAATATCCTGCGCGCGTAGTCGAGGAAAAGCCGGCCGCGTTCCGTGAGGGTGACGCTGCCCCTGGCCCGGTCGAAGAGGGGCTCTCCCACCGCGAGTTCCAGCTGCGCGATGTTCTGGCTGACGGCGGGCTGGCTCACGCCCAGGGAGCGGGCGGCATCGGTGAAACTGCCGCATTCGGCGACCTTCAGGAACACTCTCAGTCTGAAATCCTCTATCATAAAACACGCGTTTTGTCCTGTAAAGATAAGAATTAAATAATATTTGAAAGATGGACCAATTTTTGTTGCAATATCATCTTCGGTCAAAGACCGGAAACGTGTGCTCATGAAATTTTGATGAATATTTATTGTTTTTCATAAATTATTCTCTATATTTGCAATAGAACTTAACTTTTATCGCTATATTATCCATTAACAATACTGATGAAAAGATTCTTTTTGATCGCGGCAATGCTCATCGCGGCCGCCGCAGCCGGACAGGCACAGGAAATCCCCAACCTTCCCAACGATCCTGCCACCCGTGTCGGAAAACTCGACAACGGACTCACCTACTACATCCGTCACAACGGACTCCCCGAGAAACGTGCGGAGTTCTATCTGGCGACCAACGTGGGCGCCATCCAGGAGACCCCCGACCAGGACGGCCTCGCGCACTTCCTCGAGCATATGTGCTTCAACGGCACCAAGAACTTCCCCGGAAAGGGAATCCTCAACTGGCTTGAGAGCATAGGCGCAAGCTTCGGCGGCAACGTCAATGCGAGCACCGGCGTGGAGCAGACCGTCTACCTGCTCAACAACATCCCCCTCATCCGCCCCACCGTGGTGGATACCTGCATCCTCATAATGCACGACTACTCCCACTTTGTCACCCTCGCCGAGGATGAGATCGACAAGGAGCGCGGAGTCATCCTCGAGGAGAAGAGGACCCGCAATACCGCCGGATGGCGCATGCACGAGCAGATGATGCCTTATCTCTACGGCGACACCAAGTACAACGGATGCACCATCATCGGCAGCGAGGAGAACCTCAAGACCTTCAAGCCCGAGAGCATCAGGAACTTCTACAAGACCTGGTACCATCCCGACATGCAGGCCCTCATCGTGGTCGGTGACATCGACGTGGACGAGGTGGAGGCCAAGATCAAGAGCATCTTCGCCGACATCCCCGCGGCCGAGAATCCCCAGCAGAAGGCGGTCATTCCCCTTCCCAAGAACGAGGAACCCATCGCAGGCATCATCGCCGATCCCGAGAACAGCTCCTTTGAAGTGGAGGTAATCTGGAAGAGCGACGCTATGCCCGAGCAGTATAACAGCACCGCAATCGGATTCACCACCGATATCGCCAAGGACATCGTCGGCACCATCATCAACGAGCGTCTGAACGACATCGCTTCCGCCGCTGACGCGCCGTTCCTTTCCGCGAACTGCTTCATCGGCAATCTCTGCGAGACCACCGACATCATGGACGCCAGCGCGATGTTCAAGGACGGCGAGGCGCTTTCCGCCCTCAAGGCCCTGATGACCGAGATGGAGAAGGTACGCAGGTTCGGATTCACCGACGCCGAGGTCGAGCGTGCCAAGGCCAACGTCCTCGCTTCCTACGAGAGCGCGGCCAACAAGGCAGACACCCGCAAGAACTCCGAGTTCGTGATGCCGATGATCTCCCATTTCTTCGACAACGAATCCTTCCTGGATCCGGCTACCGCCTACCAGCTCGCACAGCAGGTGATGCCGCAGATGCAGCCGGCGGTGCTGAACCAGATCGCCTCCGCACTCATCACCCGCGAGAACATGATCGTCCTCTATGAAGGCACCGTCAAGGAAGGCCCCGGCGTACCCACCGAGGCACAGCTCCTGGAGGTCGTGAAGGGCGTTGAGAACGCCGACATCCAGCAGGCGGCCGGCGAGGAGATCCCCAGCTCCTTCCTCGACGCTTCCAAGCTCAAGGCCGGCAAGGTGAAGAAGACCGAGGCCTATGCCTATGGTTCCGAGATCCTCACCTTCAAGAACGGAGTCAAGGTCATCCTCCTCCCCAACGAGAACGAGAAGGACCGCATCAGGTTCGACATCGTCAAGAAGGGCGGAAAGAGCCTCATCTCCGACGCCGACATCTATTCCTTCGACGACAACGTCTGGAGCCTCTATCTGCGCAATACCGGAGTGGCCGGATTCTCATCCACCACCACCGGCAAGATGCTCGCAGGCAAGAACCTCAGCGTCAATCCGTACATCGAGAAGTACACCCACGGAGTCAGCGGCTACAGCGCTCCCAAGGACATCGAGACCGCACTCCAGCTCCTCTACCTCATGTACACCGAGCCCCGCTTCGACGAGACCGAGTACAACCAGGGTATCTCACAGCTGAAGGCCGTCCTCCCCAACCTCGAGAACCAGCCCAACTACAAGCTCCAGAAGGAACTCTACAAGACCATCTACAACAGCCCGCGCGTGTTCATGATCAGCGAGGAGACCCTCGAAAAAGCCAACCTTGCAACTCTCGAGCGCGTCTACAGGAATCTATTCAAGGATGTGAACGGTGCCGTGATGACGGTGGTCGGCGACTTCGACAAGAAGGAGATACTCCCGCTCATCCGCAAGTATGTCGGTTCCCTCCCGAAGGGCAGCAAGGTAACCACCTGGATGGACTGCGGAGACAACATCGTGAACGGCAAGGTGACCAACGACTTCAAGACCACGATGCAGACTCCCAAGGTCACCGTCGCACAGGTCTTCAAGAACAACAAGGCCTTCAGCATGGAGGACAAGGTCGCCAACGACGCCCTCTGCTACATCCTCAACATGGTCTATACCGAGACCCTCCGCGAGGATGAGGGCGGCACCTACGGCGCAAGCGTGTTCGGCGAGAACACGAAGGCTCCGGCCGCCATGGAGGTGATGCAGGTCATCTTCGAGACCAACCCCGAATCCGCCGACAAGCTCCGCGAGCTCGCCCTTGACGGCATCCGCAAGATCGCCCTGGAAGGCCCGACCGCCGAGATGTACGACAAGACCGTGAAGAACCTCGAGAAGAGGATCCCTGAAAGGAAGATCAACAACGGCTACTGGGAGACCGCCCTCCAGGACTACTTCCTGCACGGAATCGAGACCGTGGACAGCTACGAAGCCGCCGTGAAGGCCCTCACCCCGGACAAGGTCAAGGCAAAGGCCAAGGCATTCCTCGAGTCCGGCAACTTCGTCGAGCTCGTAATGAGACCTGAAGGCGAATAATACGCCGCGGCACTGAAATGAAAAGAGGCCGGCCCGCAACGGGTCGGCCTCTTTATTGAAAGAACTTGTCAGAAAGTGAATGCGTAGCGTAGGGTGACAGCGGGCGGGAAACGCTTATGCGTCCTGGTTTCATACATGACGGAAGTCCCCTGTTCAATCTTTATCTCCTCGGCAATGACGCACTGCTGGAACAATACGCCCAAAGCAAGCGCGCTATGCCGGCCGAACTTCCATCCGACATGCGGGTCAACGAAGAAACCACTATAAATAGGTTTGATATCACCGCTAGGAAGATAATCATCGCCTAAGGTCGCGAAAACACCGACAGCATATCCGGCGTCCACTGCTGCATAAAAACGATCGATGCCGTAGCCGAAACGGGCAAATACCGGGATATCATATTCGTTTGCAAAATTACGACCGGCGAAAGGGTAGCATCCGATTTCTTCACAAGGGGCTGAAAATCTCATTCCGGCCCCTATGCCGAGGAACGGACCATTCCCGAAATCATAACACGCGACGAATTGCGGGAATACAGTTGCGAGCGGTCCCCGGGCGAAGCCAACGCCTGCAACCATTTCCATAGAACAGGAGAACCGGTCCTGAGCCTGCATCGTGAATACCTGGAGGCAGAGCGCAAATAAACTGACAATCTTTTTCATACGGCAAGTTTTCTTCACAAATATAAACACATAAATACCCAAAATACGTCTCGCCGGAGAGATTTGGTGACGCAGAGCCACCGGACCGCACAAAAAAGAGGCCGACTCTTGAGCCGGCCTCTTTCAGATATTGCTGATCGCGTATTACTCAGCGACGACTTCGACCTTGACGGTAGCGAAGACACCCTTGTAGCACTTGACCTGAGCCTCGTACTCGCCGAGTTCCTTGATCTCGGGAACGGTGACGTTCTTCTTGTCCACCTCGAAACCCTTGTCTGCGAGGGCTGCGGCGACCTGGGCGGCGGTGACGGAGCCGTAAAGCTTGCCGTTCTCGCTGACCTTCACTGCAACCTGGACGGGTGCTGCGGAGAGCTGTGCTGCCTTGGCCTCAGCCTCGGCGATGTTCTTTGCTTCCTTGTGAGCCCTCTGGCGGATGGTCTCCTCATGCTGCTTGATGGCAGATGCGGTACCGACCACTGCGAAACCCTGAGGAACGAGATAATTGCGGGCGTATCCGGTCTTGACCTCTACGATCTCACCTGCATCGCCGAGATTGGCGACATCTTTCTTAAGAATGATCTTCATGGCGCTTCAATTATTTAAGGAGGTCAGTAACATACGGAAGAAGGGCGAGGGAGCGTGCACGCTTCACTGCCTGGGCGACCTTGCGCTGGAACTTGAGGGAAGTACCGGTGATGCGGCGGGGAAGGATCTTGCCCTGCTCGTTGAGGAACTTCTTGAGGAACTCAGCGTCCTTGTAGTCGACATACTTGATGCCTGCCTTCTTGAAACGGCAGTACTTCTTCTTGCGAACCTCCACGGTAGGAGGATTCAGGTAACGGATTTCGTTGTTCTCAGCCATGGTTTATTCCTCCTCTGCGTTAGTTTCAATTTCCTCGGCTGCAGGAGCAGCCTCTTCCTGTGCCTGTGCGGGAGCGGCAGCCTTTGCGGCGCGCACCTGACGGCGATGCTCAGCGTAAGCGACGGCGTTCTTGTCAAGCGCTACGGTGAGGTAGCGGATGATGCGCTCGTCACGGTGATACTGGGTCTCGAGAGTTGCAACGAATTCAGGATCAGCCTTGAACTCGATCAGGTAATAGAACCCTGAGGTCTTGTGCTGGATTGGGTACGCGAGCTGCTTGAGCCCCCAATCCTCTTCGTACACGATCTCACCACCATTGTCCTTGATGAGATTCACGTACTTGGCAACCGCTTCCTTCATCTGGGAATCAGACAAAACGGGAGTTGCAATGAAAACGGTTTCGTACTGTTTGATCATTTTGTTGATAATTAATATGTTAAAAAAGCCCCTTGTTCAAAGGGGCTGCAAATATAGACATTTCTTTTGAAGTTTGCAAGAATCAGTGAGTTATGTATTTCTCAGGATGCTTGCCCACCAGGTGCATCTCCTCATATTTCGCCTGGATGGCCTCGGTGTCAGCCTTGGCGTCACCCGTCAGCTCGAACTTGTGCCCGCGTCCGACGGTCTTGGTGCCCCAGTCGAAATAGCCCAGATAGACGGGGACGCCGGTCTCCATGGCTATCTTGTGATAGCCCATCTTCCAGCGGGCGACCGGCTTGCGGGTGCCCTCGGGAGCGATGCAAAGATGGAAGTCGCCTTCCGCGGCGTTCATCTCGTCTATGGCGCTGCGGATCACGGCGGCGCCGTTCTTCCTGTCCACGGGGATGCATCCCACCTTGCGCAGGAGAGCGCCGAGGGGGCCCTTGAAGAATTCCTTCTTGATCATCACCCTGGCCGTGTGGCCGAGGCTCTTGTAGTAGAGGAATGCTATCACGAAATCCATTATGGAAGTGTGGGGCACTCCGAGGATGATGCATTTCGGCTCCGGGGCGGCCGTCTCGGCCGCCTTCCAGCCCATCATTTTCAGCAGTCTGCCGTATATATTCATTTTTAGTCGAACATTTTGCCGTCGCCATCGCTGTCGATGGTCTGGGCGAGTTTCTCTATGTTGAGCGAACGGGCAGAGGCATCCACGATGTCCTTGTAGACACCGCCCTGCCTGTAGACCTCGTCCGGGTCGCCTCCCTGCTCCACACGGCCCTTCCTGAGGGCATAGACGACGTCGCTGTCGATGATCTGCGATATGGAGTGGGAGATGATGATGACCGTCCTGCCGCGCTTGATCTCGTCTATGCTGGCCTTGATCTGCTCGGTCGCGATGGCGTCGAGTGATGCCGTGGGCTCGTCAAGGAAGATGATGGGCGGGTTCTTCAGGAACATGCGCGCGATCGCGATGCGCTGCTGCTGGCCGCCGCTGAGCTGGGTGGCCTGCGAGGCGAATCCGTTCGGCAGGGCGACCACCTGGTCATAGATATAAGCCCTCCTGGCAGCCTCCTCGACCTCCTCGAAAGTCGCGTCGGGCTTGCCGTAGCGTATGTTTTCCTCTATGCTGCCGTCGAAGATATGGTTCTTCTGCAGCACGAGGCCTATGTTCTCGCGCAGGAAAGCGGTGTCGTATTCCCTGAGGTCCACGCCGTCCAGGGTGATGGTGCCGCTGTCGGGCTCGTAGAATTTGTCCAGCAGGTTCACGATGGTGGACTTGCCGGCGCCGCTGAGGCCGACCAGCGCGGTGATGTTGCCGCTGTCGATCTTCATGCTGACGTCGTAGAGCGCCTTGGTGCCGTTGGGATAGGTGAAGTCCACGTGCGAAATCTCGAAGTTGCCCTCGATCTTCTCCGGCCTGTAGGTCCCCGTAGGCTCCACCTCGCTCTCGTCGTTGAGTATGTCGAAGAAGCCCTCGGCATAGATGAGCGCGTCGTTCATGTCGTCGAAGATGCGCTGGAGCTGGGTGATGGGCGCGGTGACGTTGGAGAAGAGCATCACGTGGTACATTATCTTGCCTATGGTCATGCCCGGGTAACCCTTGAGCACCAGGTAGGCCGTAAGGATGATGATGAGCACGGTGCCGACCTGCCGCACGAAGCTCTTGAGGGCGTCGTAGTAAAAGGAGGTCTTACGCACGAGCATCTGGTTGTCGGTGAACTTCGTCTGCAGCTCCCACTGCTTGTCGCTCTCGATCTGCTCGCGGTTGAAGCTCTTGATGACGTTGATGCTCTCGATGATGCTCATCACGCCGTGGCTCTTCATCTCGCGGTAGTCGCGCATGTTGCGGCGCCAGCCCTTGAGCTTGCGCGCCTGGCGCACGGTGATCCAGAAATAGACGGGCACTATGAACAGCGCGGTGAGGCCCACCCATACGTTGGCCGCGAAGATGAGGATGAGGGCCAGGATGGAGCTGGTGAAGAGCGGCAGGAGGTCGATGAAGAAGTTCTGGACCGTCCTGGAAAGGCTGCTCACACCCTGGTCGATACGCGTCTGGAGCTGCCCGGTCGCATTCTCCTGGCGGGAGAAGAAGGCCATCCGGAAGGTGAGCATCTTGTCTATGACCGCCTGGCTCATGTCCTTGGACACGAACACGCGCATGCGCTCGCCGAAGAAATTCCGGAAGTAGGTGATGAGCGCGGAGAGGATCTCCTTGCCCAGCAGGACTATGGATATTATCGTCAGTATCCTGGCCGCCTTTGCCCAGGAGAAATCCTTTACGCCTATGAGGGCGTTGACGGCGTCCACGGTCCGGTCGAGTACGATCGCGTTGACCTGGGCCATCAGCGAACCGATGAGCGTGAGCACAAGGGTCGCGATGACCAGCCCGCGGTACGGTTTGACGAACGGACTGACGTTCTTGAACAGGCCGAAAATGTTCATTGGGCCGGAAGGTACGATATTCGCAATAAACGAAATAAACCGCCCGGGCAAGGTCGCGGAGACCCCGGACGGACGGTTCAAACTGATTGACGGATATTACTCTGCAGGTGAGATTGCGCCCATGGGGCAAGCGTCAGCGCAGGTTCCGCAGTCGATGCAGACATCGGGGTCGATAGTATATACATCGCCTTCCTTGATAGCACCGGACGGGCACTCTCCCAGGCAGGTTCCGCAAGCGACACAGGTGTCAGCTGAGATCTTGTAAGCCATAATTGTTCGTTTTGTTAGATTAGATGCTCAATTTGTACCTGCAAATGTAAGCAAAAAATAGTAACTTTGTACGATATGAGAAAAATTGCCTTGATAATCGCCGCAGCCCTCTGCATGGCACTCGGCCTCACCCTCGCGGCCGAGGATTTCGGCGGTCGTGCACGGATAGACAGGACCGTCCACGATTTCGGCAACGTAAGCCTCAAGGACGGCCCTCTCAGCGCCAGCTTCACCGTGACCAACATCAGCAACGAGCCGCTCACCATCTATGCGGTGGTCTCTTCCTGCGGCTGCACGAACGTGGAATGGACGCACGAGACCATCGCTCCGGGAGCAAGCGGCGTCATATCCGCGACCTATTCCAACGACGAAGGGCCCTACCCCTTCGACAAGGTCCTGACGGCCTACCTGTCCGACATCAAGAAACCAATAGTCCTGCACCTGAAGGGTGTGGTCAAGAAAAACAAGAAGTAGAAAATGGCGGAGGTTCAGAACACAGCCACTTACAACGACGACAACATACAGACCCTGGAAGGCGTCCAGCACATCCGCAGGCGTCCGGGAATGTACATAGGCAAGCTTGGCGACGGCGGCAACCCGAGCGACGGCATCTACGTGCTCCTCAAGGAGATCATAGACAATTCCATCGACGAGTTCGCCATGGGCTTCGGCAAGCAGGTCCAGATAGACATCGAGGACAACCACGTACGGGTGCGCGACTTCGGACGCGGCATCCCCCTCGGTTCAGTGGTAAAGGCCGTCAGCGTGCTCAACACCGGCGGCAAGTTCGACGACAAGGCATTCCAGAAATCCGTCGGTCTCAACGGCGTCGGTACCAAGGCCGTGAACGCCCTTTCGCTCGACTTCTACGCCTGCTCATACCGCGACGGGCAGTGCTCCTGGGCGCGTTTCCGCCAGGGAGAGCTGGTGGACGAGGGCCTGGGCGAGACCAAAGAGAAGAACGGCACGCTCGTGGAATTCACTCCGGACGCGGTGATGTTCGGCAAGTACGAGTACCATATGGACTACGTGGAGACGATGGTCCGCAACTACTCCTACCTGAAGAGGGGCCTCACGCTCGTGCTCAACGGCACCCCGTACAAGTCCGAGAACGGCCTCCTCGACCTCGTGAACGAGAACCTCAGCGAGACTCCGCTGTATCCGCCCATCCACCTGGAGGGCGACGACATAGAGATAGTCATCACCCACGGCAACTCCTACGGCGAGAACATCAGCTCCTTCGTCAACGGCCAGAACACCAGGGACGGAGGCACCCACCTCGCCGCCTACCGCGAGGCCGTGGCCAAGACGCTCAAGGAATTCTTCAAGAAGAACTACGCCCCAGAGGACTGCCGCATGGGCATCGTCGGAGCCATCAGCGTGCAGATACAGGAGCCCAACTTCGAGGCGCAGACCAAGGTGAAGCTCAGTTCGGTGTACACCTGGGAAAAGCAGGTGAAGCAGCCGGACGGCACTATGGGCATAGAGCACGGTCCCACCATCAGGGCGTTCGTCAACGACTTCGTGTCCAAGAACCTGGACAACTATCTCCATATGAACACGGACATAGTCCCCGTCATAGAGGAGAAGATCAAGGCCAGCCAGCAGGAGCGCGAGGAGATTTCGGGAATCCAGAAGAAGACCCGCGAGCGCAACAAGAAGGCGAACGTCTACAACCGCAAGCTCCGCGACTGCCGCTTCCACCTCAACGACAAGCGCACCGAGAAGACCGAGGAGTTCGTGGAGAAATCCAGCATATTCATCACTGAGGGCGACTCCGCAAGCGGAACCATCACCAAGGCGCGCAACGCCAACTACCAGGCGGTGTTCAGCCTCCGCGGCAAGCCCATAAACTGCTTCAAGGAAAGCCGCAAGAAGGTGGCCGAGAACGAGGAGCTCAACCTGCTCGTATCCGCCCTGGGAGTGGAGGACGACATGGAGAACCTCCGCTACAACGACATCATCGTGGCGACCGATGCCGATGACGACGGAATGCACATCCGCATGCTCGTGCTCACCTTCTTCATGAAATACTATCCGGAACTCATCCGCAACGGCCACGTACACATACTCCAGACCCCGCTGTTCCGCGTCAGGAACAAGAAGGAGAACCGCTACTGCTATTCTCCGGACGAGAAGGAAAAGGCCGTCAAGGAGCTCAAGACCGGAGTCGAGATCACTCGCTTCAAAGGTCTCGGCGAGATTTCATCCGATGAGTTCGTACACTTCATCGGACCCGAGATGAGGCTCGACCTCGTGAAACTCCACGAGGAGGAGAGCATCTCCGACATAATGACGTTCTATATGGGCGACAACACCGTGGAACGCCAGAATTTCATCCGGGCCAACCTGCGCTCGGAAGAGGAACTCGAGGACATCAACATCTGACAAGCGATATGAGCATCTGGATAATAATGATTCTCGTGATGGTCCTTTCCTGGATCATCCAGCAGACACTCAACAGAAGGTTCGACAAATACTCCAGGGTGGGCACCCCGGGAGGGATGACCGGTGCCGACGTAGCGCGCAAGATGCTCGCCGACAACGGCATCACCGACGTGGAGGTCACTTCCATACCCGGCAGGCTGACCGACCATTACGACCCCTCGAGGAAGGTCATCAACCTCAGCGAGAGTGTCTATGCACAGGCCAACATGGCGGCTGCGGCAGTGGCTGCCCACGAGACCGGCCACGCCATCCAGCATGCCACCGGTTACGCCCCGCTCAGGCTCCGGTCCGCACTGGTGCCGGTCGTCTCATTCGCCAACAACACCGTGCAGTGGGTGCTCCTCGCGGGCGTGGTCCTCATCCAATTCACGGACAAGCTCCTCTGGCTGGGCATCATCCTCTTCGCGATGACCACCTTCTTCAGCCTCGTCACGCTGCCGGTGGAGATAGACGCCAGCTCGCGCGCCGTCAAGTGGCTCGGTAATTCCGGCGTGACCGACGTGGAAACGGCCCCGATGGCCAAGGACGCCCTGAAATGGGCTGCATATACCTATGTGATAGCGGCGATAGGTTCGCTCGCGACCCTGCTCTATTACATCAGCATCGCAAGCGGCAACAGAAGGTAGCGCCTATTTCTTCTTGCGGAGCAGGATCGTATCCCCTTCCGAAGGCTCGAATCCGGCAGCGAAGCCGCCCATCTTGCGGAGGCTCTTTTCGCGTACGCCGAAGCGCTGCGCTATGTCACGCATAGTCTCTCCGTCAGGTCCTGCCACATATTTGTCCACTCCCTTCGCGGCCTGGGCCTTCTTGCGCTGGATATAGACCATCTCGCCGGGCTTCAGGGGCCTGTCGGCGGCGAGGTCGTTGAACGCCAGGATCTCCTTCTTGAAGAGGTTGTAGGACAGGGCGATGGACTCGTAAGTCTCTCCAGCAAGGGCATATACGAAGTTTACGCCGTTCTGGCGGTAAACCGGCCTGGAAAGGGAAACGGTGACGGATTCCTGGAAGCCCCCCTGTCCGGCGGACACCTTGACTGGGCTTTCCACCTCCTTGGGTGTCTCGGGCACGGCTATCTCCACGCCTTCGTCAGTCCTGTCGTATGAGGAGAGGTCGTAGTCCTCTATTATCTTTATGAGTTTTTCCGCATAGCGGGGGTCGGTGGCATAGCCGGCCTTCTTCAGGCCTTTCGCCCATCCCCTGTAGTCGGTGGGATCTAGCTCGAAGAGGCCCTTGTAGCGGTCCTGATAGCGCAGGAAGTCGGAATGGTCCCTGAAAGAAGCCTCCGCGTTCCTGTAGACCCTGAAGCATTCGTGCTTCGCATCGTCATCGGCATAGGTCTTCTTGCCTTTCCAGTCATTGTGGCACTTGATGCCGAAATGGTTGTTGGACTTGCTGGCAAGGGCGGACCTTCCCGCGTTCGACTCCAGCAGGCCCTGGGCGAGGGTGATGCTGGCGGGAACGCCGGTACGCGCCATCTCGCTCCGTGCAAGCGCTGCGTACTCCCGGATATACTGCTGCTGCGGGCCCTGGTCGGCCGCCAGGCAGAGGAAGAATGCCGCGAGAAGGAGGATACAGGCGGCTGAGACGGTCAGGAATCTTTTCATCACCGCTAATATACTAAATTTCGAAGACCTGGCAGTCGGTGGCTGCGACCGTCTCCGGGAACACTTCGGTGCATTCGCGGAGATAGGCGTCGAAATCGGTGATCCTGGAGGAATAGTGGGCGACGACGAGTTTCTTCGCACCCGCCTCCAGGGCGCACTGCGCGGCCTGTTTCGTGGTGGAATGGTAGCGCGCAGCGGCCTTGTCGGCCATCTCGTCCATATAGGTGGCCTCATGGTAGAGCAGGTCCACTCCCCTCACCCATTCCGGCAGTTCCGGGAAGGGCATGGTGTCCGCGCAATAGGCGTAGGATTTCCC
>JAEEGL015053670.1_pt1 | contig 17674 bp, 18 predicted proteins | sample 9134231 | NCBI WGS metagenome assembly JAEEGL01 (sample SAMN16246548, study PRJNA631951) | gut metagenome | biome: gut microbiome; feature: rumen; material: fiber-attached | host: Bos | place: Iran: Karaj | collected 2018-10 | reverse complement strand
CAGAACTCCTTTCAAAAGAATAGGCATTACTAGTTATCCCCTATTCACTCTTATGGCTCGGGCTTTCGCTCGAGCCATTTTTATGCTATAATCACTCTTGTTATGGGTCGCTAGCTCAGTTGGCTAGAGCGCCTCGTTTACACCGAGGAGGTCGGGGGTTCAAGCCCCTCGCGACCCACCAAGTATTAGCGCTTTAAAGCATTAAAGCGCATTTTTTAATCTGTTATGTATGTATCGTTTTGGCACATTTTTTGTTATTTTGATGAATTTTAAATTCACTTTTTATGCACTTCTCTGATCGACTTTATCTTGAAAATACCAAACGGTACTGCGTGATTTTTCGAAACCCTAACTGGGGTGGGATGTACCGTTTTAAAAAACGATTTGCAATATATATCGAAGAGAGTTTCAATAGCCAACATCACTAATGGAGACGCCATATGGCTAGATTAAAAAAACAAAGATTATCTACTTCGTCGGAAGTTCTTATTGCTTTTATGGGAACATGAAAAAACACAAAGAATACTTAGCTTCCTAGAACCAAATAAACAGTTCGTGTTGAATTCATATTTCGCAACAGGTAAGCCCGGTTTGTCGGACGAGGAAGCATTGGCCTATAGAAAAACCAGGAGTAATAGCGAAGCATTCAGTGCCGGAAAAGCATTTAATGAGTTGTGCAGGTTTTTATCCGAAGAAAAGAAAAGGGAGTCTGGCATGCGAGTTTATCCACTTATACGGCAAGAGATTAACGTGGAAGGCCCTACTAGAGCATTAGTTATGGTATGCGAAGAGTATAAAGAAGTAGCCTTTTGGGCCCCATCGTGTTTTTCGTGACCGTCATCCTAGCTAATCCTTTTATTTCATACTTTTAAGCGATTTAAAAACTAAGCAAAAACCGCCCACAGTATGGGCGGTAGCGCGTCGCAGTCTGTTATTAATTGTAGGTTATTTGAATAGCCCCTCTTTTGATTTCAAACAAATCTCCTATAATATTCTTTCCAGCTACACGAAGTTGTATCTTTTTGACATTACTCGCATAAGAAAATGTTTTCGTCTCGCCCATGCCGTTGTCGCCAATTGCGCCATATTGCTCATAGATACATGTTCCGCTACTATTTAAATAACGAATGTCATAATGTTGATTTGGGTTAACCGTTATGACCTCAATAGTAACACTTCCGGCAGTATTAGAGCTATTAGTATAAACAGTTGTATAGGTTCCAGTTATGGTGTATTGAGTAGAAGTGGCAAATGCGATCGTACATATAAAGCAGAAAATCGTAATTAAAAATAAGATAGAAATATGCTTGCGATTTGCATTCAAAGATAACTCCCCCTTTATTTGTTATGCGACGCGTTATACAATCATTACATAATATTTCGTTAAAATCAATAAGGGGAAAAATGAAAAAAGTAATCTGCATTATTGCAGGCATATTAATGACTTTATCGATAATAATTGGAATCATAGATTTCGTTAATTATCGAAATGGCTCAAATTTAGCATTGTCGTGCACAGGAGCGGAGGGCGATAAGCGTCAGAGTTGCGAGACGAAAAACGAGGTAATGGATTTAGTTATTGAAACTACCTACCAAATTGAATGGATGATGGCGTTTGGATATGCGGGAATATTCTTATTGATTATGCTTAGTCAAATAGAGGCCAAATCAAAAAAGAAATAATATTACTATAGCAACCGAGCGATGCTCTTAGAGTCCGAAGCTGTGCCTGATTGTTTATACCCAATGCTATATTATCCTTACCTGAAGACTGATTATATTATTTTATAATCCCATCTCGTCCTTTTAGTGTCGATATTATTACGTTTTAGACATTTATAGATACTACCTTCGCAGACGCCGAACTTTTTGGCGATTTCTTTGATAGGAACCTTCTCTTCTTGATAGAGTCGGATTACTTCTTCGGTTTTATACTTCCGACCTTCGATATGCTGATCGACAGTTATTTTGGCCCTTTTTAGAGTGTTACAGATAGTAGTACGATGACAACCAAAGGCGGTAGCGAGCGCCCCTGATGGAACTCCGTTCAAATACAGGCTTTTGATTTCTTCTACCTCATTTTTTGACAGAATCTTTTGTTTTTGACAAATTCTCTTTATCTCTGTTTTTCCACATTCATTAACGCGAGTTCTTTCCGTATTTTGCGATTTAACTGGGACTTCCGGCAAATTTACTAGTTCTTCTTTTAGCTTGCATAATTTCGGAAATATTGAATAGTTTGAACTTAGACCTGATAGGGCCACCAAATCAAAAAAGACGCCCGTAGGGTGTTTTTTGTTGCTTTGAGCGAACTACTGCCCCCCTCACAATTAAAGATTTTGAGACATCGGCGCGCCAATCACTGGTCTTGGTAAATTATATTTTTTCACCCACACATAATAGCGATAAGCCGCAATACTGCCAGCTAGCGTCAAAATCGTCGGAGCCGCCAAGCTGGCAAATATAATCAACTGGCTATCAACGTTTTGACACGTAGCATAACATGCCTGAACCGTTCCTGGTATTTGCCCAACCCCTATTAATATCAACGCCAATACTATATCAACAATCAACATCACTGTTAGCGCTGTCGTAAAGCCACGCCCTCTAGACCAACATATTTTCGCTACTGCAATCCCAGCAAAACACGCACACACAATTGCTACCGGAAACAGAATTTCGCCCAATGTAGACCTCGGATCGGCTTTATTGGAAAAAACGAAAGCCAACGTCAACATATCTAACCAAGAAAAAAACAAAACGCCCAACAAAGACAACCACGACGGTTGCGTTAATGCCTGCTTTGGAATTAGTTTTTTATTCTCCATAAATCCATTATAAACGATTCCATTTCGACGACACGCCGTAAATCAATTCCGCCTATTTCGTAAAGAGTCTTCTATCTTGACGCTCCCCTGTTGCTTATGCTAAAATAACAGTAGTGGATTGTGGGAAACAAAAATTAAAAATAAACCAACACAAAAATGGTATTTTTCCACAAAAACAAAAGTCGGTTTAGGATTCGTCAAAAACGCTACCTTTTTGTTGCGTTATTTTTGCTTAGCATTTCATTTTTATCTATAATTTCCTTCGTCTTCCATGCCAAAGCCGAAAATGTACCAATTCGCTCAATTGAAATATTTTCCGAACATGCCGATTTTGAAAATAGCGATCCCGGCGCTTGGAAAATCACAAAATCTGCCGATTGGACCAGTAAAACTACCGCCAAAATAACATTCGAAATCGATTCTGTACCCAAACTATCTGGCGACGATCGCGATATCATCATCGTTCTAGACAATTCCAGTTCCATGAATGAAGCTCTTCCGGATTCAAACAATAATCCAACCACTAAACTTCAAGCTATTAAACAAAACGCTGATGAATTAATTCGTAACACCCTAGTCAATCAGGAAAGCCAAATAGCTATCGTTTCGTTTGCTACTGACGCCGAAATAGTATCACCTTTCTCTAACGATAGCGAATTATTGATTGCTGCGCTTGATTCCATCACGGCGAACGGTAGCACGAACTACTACAAAGCTTTAGCCAAAGTTGAAGAAGTATTGGAGACTTATCAACCACGAAACGATAAAGATATTATTGTCTTATTTATTACGGACGGAGTGCCAGTAAAACAGACTACACTGGAAATTACAAAATATTACGAGCTAAAAAATCGCTACGATAACCTTGTAATCAATGCCGTCCAATATGCTATGGGCGATACGATTATTCCGCAATTGGAAAAAATCTCCGACAACCAATTTATAGTCCAAGATGCGGCACAGCTAGATAAATCACTGTTCGAGGCTGCATTTGTTCCATATTACTATTCCAGCTTCAATATTACCGACTATATCGATACTGATTATTGGACATTTGATAGCGCTTCCGCATCGTTAGGCACGACAACGACGAATGGTGATTCAACTATAATAAGCTGGGACCTCGGTAAGTATTTCCGTCCAGGCCAAGAATCTGCGCCAAAGCTAACAATCCATTTACAACTTAAGCCAGAATTTCACGAATCAGACGACATTTTCCCTACTAATACCAAAGAAACTATAAATAGTGCAATTTTAGACGGAGCCACCGAAGATATAACGAGCACAAAAACTCCAGTCATACAGCATAAATACGATGTTGTTTACGATGCCAATTTGCCAACAGGCTGCTCCAGTTCGATAAACCTGCCTGACCCAGAACGCTATTTTGTTTTCGATACGGTCGAAGTTTACGATATTAATCTATCCTGTGAAGGATACAATTTTAAAGGCTGGGAGGTATCCTCTAACAGAATCGCAAAAGTTAACGATGAACATTTCATTATGCCAAGCTCCGATGTCATCATTCGCGCCATCTGGACCAATCCATCAATTTCAAAAAGCATGGAAGGGTCCATACATGAAAGAATCACCGCCACTCTACTTCAAGGAAACGATTTCAATAATAAAATAAAACGTATTTCCGGTGATGAATGGTACTGGAATTATACTATCAATCACTGGATTGAACGCATCGATCGAACGGACCATCCATTAGGAGAGTTAACGGACGATTATCTTATTTCTTCAAGAGATTCTCAGGCGCCAATATACGCCTGGTTCGTCGATGGAACAATTTATTACTACACTGAAGCTGATCAGATATATATGAATCAAGATTCAAGCTCGATGTTCCACTATATTACGGAGCTCAAAGATATAGATATTATTCGCGAATGGGATATCTCAAATGTTACGAATATGAGTGGCTTATTTAGCCTTACCGCCATAGATAATTTCGATATAATCTCCGACTGGGACGTATCGAATGTCACAAACATGAACAACATGTTTTGGTCGACCGATATCACCAATACGGATGCATTTGCAAATTGGAATGTCGCAAACGTTACCGACATAAGTCATATGTTCGGTGCCACCTACGAGCTCACAGATATAACAGGCCTATCCGGTTGGAACGTATCAAATGTAAAAGATATAAGCAGTCTTTTCCAATCAAGTAAAATAACCAACGTCGACGCGCTCGCAAACTGGGACGTATCAAGCGTCGAAAATATGAGCGGAGCTTTCAGGGGCGCCAATCAGCTCACCGATATAAATGGACTTGCTAATTGGAACACGTCGGCCCTAACCGATATTAGCTATCTCTTTTATGAAGCCTCGAATATTGCAAATATTGACGCATTATCTAATTGGAATACTTCAAGTATCACGAATATGAACGCTGCTTTTTATGGCCTAAACAAAATCACCAATCTCGATGCTTTGCAAGACTGGGATGTCTCTAAAACAAAAACTATGGCTAGCACCTTCTCTAGCACTACTTCTCTAACCGATATTAACGCCCTTTCTAGTTGGAATACTTCAAACGTCGAAAATATGAGTTATCTTTTCTCTAGTTCTACTTCCCTAGAAACGTTGAATGGCATCTCCGGATGGGATACGTCTAATGTCACTAATCTAGCCGGCACTTTTAAAAACATGCAATCACTAAAAAATCTCGACGATTTATCTTCATGGAACACGTCCAAAGTTACGAGCCTAAAAGAGACATTTGGCGGCGGCTCATATGGAATATGGTTCAGCGGCGCACGTTCGCTTCAAAACATTGACGGTATAACCAACTGGGATACTAGCAATGTAACCGACATGAGCTATCTATTCGCCGGAGCAACATCCCTACCAAGCGTCTCAGCCCTGTCAAATTGGTATACGTCTAAAGTCACGAATATGACACACGTGTTCTTCAATATGGATTCATTATTAAACCTACATGGCGTAGAAAATTGGGATATATCAAAAGTAACTAATCTGTCTCACGCTTTCCAAGACGATGGGTCTCTTACCGATATTTCCGCATTATCCAATTGGAACACTTCAAATGTCACCAACATTCAATTCATATTCAGCGCTGCGCGTTCATTATTAAATCTAAATGGCCTCTCTAACTGGAATATGTCAAAAGTTACAAATATGCAACGTGCGTTCGGCGATGGCGGATCTAGCTTGGATCTTTCCGGCATATCTTCATGGGACGTCTCCAATGTAACCGATATGTCTCTTATGTTCTGTTCCGCAAGAGTCAGTAATGTTGCTGCTCTGCAAAACTGGCAAACCACAAATGTTAAAAATATGTCTAATATGTTCTCCAACTCAGAATTATTAAATGACCTAACCGGCTTACAAAATTGGGATACATCTAACGTAACTACCATGAATGAGATGTTCTATAATAATAAGTCACTCACAAGCTTAAATGGTCTATCGGAATGGAACACATCAAATGTACAATCTATGGCGAATATGTTTAAAGAAGACCATCTATTATCAGATATATCCGCCATCTCAAACTGGCAAGTTCAATCATTAACAAATACAAACTCAATGTTCTATAAAAATATAGCAATAACTGATTTATCGCCACTCGAAAATTGGGACCCTATTAACCTCGAAAATATGACCAACATGTTCTACGAAATCCCAGAATCCGTCACTCGCCCATCTTGGTACAATCTATAGCCTTCTATTGAAAAAATCGCCAAAATGTGCTATAATATATAATTGTCATGTCGCGGGGGGATTTTTTGTGACAAGTTCTTTTAAAGGAGAGTGTATTTATGAATCTGACCGATGCAGTTTCCAAATTCAATCGTGCTATTCCCGACCTGTTTCACTATACGAGTGAGGAATTTGGTACTTCCGAAAACACTTTTTGCACGTTGGTAACCGAAAATCTCAATGACCCGAAGTTCCGAAATGCCGCCATCGACCCCGATACAAACGAGGTCGACTTGGCCTGGCTCGCCTTCCTCTGGTGGATCTTCAGTGATAACGACACGCGTATTAACGATTCCATGCATGGCTTCTTCTGGTCGCCTTCCGAAGATGACAAATACAGCAAATTTCTGGACGAAAACTGTCATTTCCGCAGGCTGCTTGCCGACGATATCATCGTGCGCGCCGAATACGCCAAAGTCAAAGACAGCATCCTGCACATCAACTGGATCTATCATAAGACTCAGAACCTGCCCAACATCATCGTTTATGGTCGCGGCAATGTGCCCGAGCGTCTCCATGGGCTTCGTCAGGCCCGCATCAGTGTATTGAATCCAGGCATGAATCTGCCGGTCAAGCACATGTTCGCCGATTACGGACAGCGCGGACGCTTCCAGATTGTCGATCCTTACGAAATTTTCAACGTCGCAAATTCCAAGTATCGCAAAATGATTGGCGCGCAGAACGTTGTCATTATCGACGATTACTGCATTACGTTGAACAAAGATGAGCTCATAAATCAAATACTTGAAGCCAGCCCGCTCCTCACCGAGCATGGTCGCTGCCTCTTTGATCTTCCGCTGTATGACCATGAGGAGATCAACCGGTATTCCACTATTTATCAGCTCGTCCGTCCGTTTATTCAGCGGGTAACGCCCAAAAGCGAAGCTATCACTTCCCTGGCCAACGTCAATGCCATTGACCGCTACGTCCACGACGTCGTGCGAGAAATCAATCATTCCATCTACTTTCAGGAAAAGGGATATCGGTTTGACATCGAAGAGATCAAGCTCATTCCCGCGAACCATGAAAACATCAGCGAATCCATCAGCGCCCGCGTCTACTTGAAGCTGTCAACTCATGCATAACTCTCCCCCGCAAAAATGCCCAGACTCACGGTCTGGGCATTCTTCATATCTTTTCGTACATATCAACGTACGCTTTAAAATTCTCGCGATCGTATTTCCACGCACGACTCATTCGCACATATAGCGCAATCGTCGCCAATGCTCGTTTTTCTTTCATATCTCGTTCAAAAAAATCAAACACAAAATCTTCCCCAACTTTTGTAAAAATTTCCGTATCAGAAAGCACGGCAAAATAAAAATCATACAAGAAATCACCTACGACCGGCATCGGATCAATCACATAGATTTTTCCGTTATTAACCAAAAAGTTATGCGTACCAAAATCGCCATGCATCAAATACTTCGTCGGCTTCGAATCACCAATTACTTCTAGCGCTGATTGAACTTTTTCAATGGAGACCGCCGGAATATAACCGCGCGCATAATCAATTTCATCTGCTAAAAATTCGCGCCAAGTCGGGTATTCATGATGCAAAAATCCATAACCAGTCCACGGGTATTTGCGGTAATTACTTACCATTTCCGCAATTTGCCGAATCGCTTCATGCGGCTCTATTTCGTGACCAACGTATTTTTCACCCGGCAAAAACTCAAAACAAATATAACCAATTTCATTATTCGTGCAAATTACATGCTGAAATGCCCCGGCAGGATTTGTCTGTAAAAATTCTTCCTGCGTTTCAATCGTTTCGCTGTTCGTAATTTTAATTAAATATTTTTCATCAAGACTAAAAACCACCGCGCCCGTCCAACCGTCCATGTAAAACTTTACCTCGGCTCGACGCAGGTTTTTATGCAGCTTCTTCGATAAATCTTCTACAACTTGTGATACTTTTTCGTCTTGCATTCTATCGTAATTATACCAAGAACAGATAAGTATAGTATGCGGCAAATATCGCCACCATCAACATGCCTTCAAGCCGCTCCAAACGATGACTGCTTCTGCCGAACCAATAATATACAACGGCGGCAAGTAGTACTACTACCATGTCGACAATGTTGAACGCATCCGAAGTGAACCCGCCAAATACCAAAATCGGCAAACCTAACACGATACAAATATTGAAAATATTCGTTCCGATAATATTTCCAACTGCCAGATCGAATTCCCCTTTCTTCGATGCTGCTACCGTCATCGTCAATTCCGGCAACGACGTTCCGATCACTACCGCCGTCATTGTTATGACCTTTTGGCTAATGCCGACCTCCCCCGCAATCAACACTGCATTGTCCACAATCAAATCACTCGCAATAATAATCACGACTGTCGTAGTCAAAATCAAGAATAGGGACACCCATAATGAGTATTTTGCTTTTTCACGATGCATTTTGCGCTTGGTTTTCTTCTTGTTCTGGTGCACTACGAAGAAAATGTAAGCCATAAAGATACCAAACGCTGCAAGCAGCATCCCCGCATCTACGCGCGACAAGCCATTTTCGAGCTTTCCGCGGAAAATCTTATCTTCCAGTAATAAGAAGAACAACGCCGTTACGCCCACCAATAATGGCAACTCTTTCTTCACTGTCTGTTCGCGCACCTTAATTGGCTTCACCACCGACGCTACGCCCACAACCAGCAAGATATTCACTACGCACGAACCAATCACGTTCGCCATCGTTACGTCATAATTGCCGCTCGCCATGGATTTGAACGAAATCGCAAGCTCCGGTGCGCATGTGCCAAATGCCGCCACCGTCAACGCTATCAACATTTTCGGCATTCTTAGTTTAGTGGCTAACGACGAAGCAGCGTCAACAAAAATATCCGACGCTTTCACAATCAAAGCCAAGCCAAGAGCTAGCAATAGTATGTAGCCGACAATCATTCTATCTTAATCATAGCATAAGCTCGATAAAAAATCGCTCTCAACTGCTCCCCAAATGGTGGTATAATTACATCTAGATTGGGGTGTTAGCTCAGTTGGTAGAGCGATTGGTTCGCAATCAATAGGTCAGGAGTTCGAATCTCCTACACTCCACCACATCTTTAAAATGGACCTTTTGGTCTCTTTTTTATCTCGCTTTATTCTTCACGAAGATCTCTTGCAATATGGCGTCTAGTATTTAGATAAAGTGGCAATATCGTCGACAATAATCCGCAAAACAACACCACGAAGACACATAACAATGTTAACGCGCTAAAGCCATATAGCGGAACATCCAAATCTTCAAATACGCCAAACTTAACCATTAATAGCGAATTAAATGAAGTCCTATTAATAGCACATATTAACAACGCCGCAAAATTCCCTATTACGAAACTTACTATACCAACAATAGTTGCATATATTAAGGCATAATGAGCATATATTTTTGCAATGTCCCCACGCGTATATCCAATCGCCCGCAACACAGCCGTCTCTTTTCTGCTATCGCACAGCACTCTGTTTATAGTATTCATCATTACAACCAGCAGCAGGATAAAAATCACTACTATAGCTATCACCGAGTATAATATGAGCCTATTTTTAATTTTCTCCAGAAACACACTACTATTGCCATATTTTGCAATGACAAAAGGTCGTTCGTCGGTGCAAACATTGCCCCGTAACGCGCCACAATCTTTCTCTGAAATTATCCTTTCTACATCTTCTGGATCATTGAATTCGACAATATAGCTGTCTTTATAAATTGTGTATTTCCGCCAACCAGACGGTTCTCCCCATACCTCATTAGCAACTCGCTTCGCATTATTAGATATATTCTCACTATCAATCACAAAATAAGAAAAACCCAAACCAGATTTAAATAGATTATTTAATAAATCGTCTTCATCAACTGTGTCATATATATTCCGCTGTTCGTATATGCCCACTACCCTAAACTTAATTACTGTTTGCATATCGTCTTTTATTAAATTCTCGTCATCACTGATTACACCACGGCACTCTCCGGATGGCATCTTAAAGGCAGGTTCTTTTCCTTTCTCTACCGTAATCGCCGCCGAAACATGATTAATAGAGAAACTATTGCGGAAACACATTTCAAATCTGCCGTTGTCTCCATTCATTTTCTCTCGCAAAGTAATAGTTTTCTCGTAATCCGATCCAGCAATTTCGACGCCACGTTCTTTCATGATTGCTTCAGCGTGGCTTTCAGTAATAAAAATCGGTATTTCATCGTTTTTTATATCGACATTCTTGAAACGATAAGGCTCAAAAATGTCGCCAGCAGAATACGTAATGTTATAAGAGGCCATCTGCAACACATCACCACCTGGTGCTTTTACGACATCATTTATTTTTTCTCCACCGATTAATGAATAAAGCCACCCATCGTCTTTCGTAATATAATTCTTAAACGTTAACTTCTGCTTATAATTATATTTACTCAATAGCTCATCGAGTTTTGATTCTGGATAATTATTTATATCTTTTATCTTATTAATTATTGCCTGTCCGCCCGCGCTTGTATTTATTCTCACGCTTTTTGAACCATCTTCATATTCCGTAAATGGGTATTCATTTTTCTCGTATTCACACTCATCATTTTCGATGCACTTTTCTGCTTTTTCTTTTTCATATATCCTCTGCGCATCTGCTATAACGTCTTTATCTTCGGAATAAATCATTGACGCTAGCATGTTGTTGAAGCTCGCAAAATATCTCCCCCCTAAACCATTGGATGCATACTCGGCTACACCTTTATATCCATATAATAATAGAATTCCGCCAGCAATCAGCACCGAAAATAAAAGCGTCATCAAAGTCAGCCCAAATGCTAATCTGACTCTCCGAATCTTAAATTTTGCTCGTACAATCTTAGATGTTTTCATTTGTTAGTTTTCCATCTTTAATTGAAACACTTACGTCCATTCTATTCATAACGTTTTTGTCGTGAGTGGCTAATAGCAACATACAGCCTTTCTCGATACAAACTTTTTTTAATAAATCTATGACGGCAACCGAATTGGCTTCATCGAGATTGCCAGTCGGCTCATCCGCAAGAATGATTGTCGGGTTATTTATTAGCGCACGTGCAATCGCTACTCTTTGCATTTCTCCGCCAGACAATTCTTTTGGGTAACTCTTTGCTTTTTTCTCTAATCCTACTTTAGATAGTAGTTCTTCTGCGCTTCGTTCAGCTTCTTTATCGTCTATCTTAGAAATATATGTTGGAAGTTTTACGTTTTCGATTACATTTAAGTGAGGCTGAAGATAAAAGAACTGAAAAACAAATCCTATATTTTTCAATCTAAATTTCGATTTTTCCGAGTCGTTACGATTGGTAATGTCAAAACTATTTACAAGTATTTTGCCACTGTCTGCAATGTCAATTCCAGAGATGAGATTCAGAAGAGTACTTTTACCACTCCCACTCTTTCCGATAATTGCATATGTTTTTCCACCTTCAAAATCATAGTTCACTTCATTCAGAACTATCTCATTATTTTTATACTTTTTTGACACTTTTTCGAGGATTATCGACATCTATTAAGATTATACCACTTACGCTTAATAGCATTCAGGCGACTGTTATATAATTCTTCTAATTACCGTACGGTAGTCCCACCATAAAAAAATGACCTTCGAGAGGCCATATTTTTTATGCAGCTTTCTTTTCCTCAACTGGTGCAACAGCCGGCGTTTCGGTTCTCGCGAATAGCGTTCCCTTCTTACCTTTTTCAGGAGTCAAAATAAAGTTTGGATGCCTACGCATAAAGTCATCGATTAAGCCCTGATACTCAGATATTTCCCGTTGCCACATGTTTCTCTTCTCTTCACGTGCCGCGTAGCTTTCCTTCTCTTTTCCGCCACTGGCCTTATCCTGTTCAACATAGGCACGATCATACTGAATCCAATCTTCGCGCATCCTTATATACTTCGGCAAATTGCGGATATGCAAAGCCTCATTTACAACCTTACTTCTTTCATTAAAGGCTCTCAGTCTATCCAAGAAGCGTCTAGTTGCACTTGACGGTTTTTCAGGCGCCAAGGCCCCCAACAATTCCGCTTCTTTCTGATGATATTCGAGACTCTTCTTCGCTCTAGCAATCGTACCTTTAAGGCTTTCAGCGCGGTCTTTCTTCTCCTTGCTGGACCATGGATAAATCGGCATCAGTGCCTCTAGCTGTTTCTTGTATGCCTCAATCCACTGCGTTTCAAATTGCACCATATCTTCTGCTCGCATGGACTTCACTGCCGCCTGCGTCTCGCTATCGGTGTCTCCAATAATTCTTTCTAGGGCATTAGCATGCGATGTTTGTTCTGGGAAGGTTGTAATACCATCAAAACCAGCATCCAGCGCATCCATGCGCTCATCCGTCGTCATGTTCTCGTAGCCATTAATGTAGAAAGCACCAGAATGCCATTCTGGTCCTCTATCATTGCTAATCTGCTCGCGATCCTCTGCAGAGACAATCGCGGACAAATCGTTAGACTCAGCCGTCTCGGTAGCTTGCCCCGTTTCCTGTGCTACTCCTTCATTCGAAACTGCGTCTTTGGTAATTTCTTCTAAGCTACTTTCCGAACCGCCTTCTAACTGTTCGCATAATGCTAATACTCTATCAATCTCAGATGGATTCTTTCGTAAAAACCTGGTCAAATCTGACCAAAATACAGGGATGCCATTTTCGTCTACCATCATTCTCAGCTCTTTGCTGAATTGGCCTGTCTTGACCCCATCAACACCGCCGCGAAGTTCTACTAATCTAGACGATAATTCAGGGATAGCAGAGCGATTTGAGCGGTAATACTCCGCATCTTTAACGGGTTCCTCAGTCGTCTCAGTTACTTCAGGAGCCTTAGTAAGACTGTCCCAATCGGTAGCCGAAGTAGTTTCAGTATTAGTTTCACCTGTTTTAACCATGGTATCTCTCTTATGTTAATACCATTATAGCATTAGAATTATAATTGCTCTACAATTCTCAGTAAAAGCACGTCTCTCATCGCCTTATTTTCCGAATCGCAGGTCGAAAGAAGTATATATCTACCATCTGTCGCCTCGCGCACATACATCGCGCGCATCATCATTTCCCGCAATTCATTTCCTCTCAAGTCATATATTTCATGGTTGTTCGCCGAGATCAATCCAAATGCCACTATCTCTAGCCTCCATTTCCCGCCATCGACAAATAATTCCCCAATCTCGTGTTCGTCAAAAAATAATCGATCTTTAAACTTAATCAAATCCGTAAACATTCCACCATAGCTCATTCGATGTCCGTAAATAATCAAGAAATCATCGCCAATCGTATTCCTATAATCCAAAAAAATGCTCCCCGCAGTTGCAAACTCTTGCATATAATCACGCACTAAATAATAATCATTGTTTTTGCCCTGCACTATAGGATAATCTATACTCGTTCCAGGAATTCTTAACCAACCAATAATATCTGGATTAATTTCTCTTAACGCCTTCAGATCTATATACTCGTCGTGTGGCGCATAATTCAATATCTCTTCACCGAGTACGGCACTTCTTGTAACCTTCAGTCCATCATAAACAATATAAATACAGATTAATGAAGCTATCAGCACCACGGACCAAATCGCCAAATCCATTGCTACCCCCAGCGTTTTAACCATCAAATCCCCTCACCCTAAGCAGTGCAAACGGAACATCGTCAATTCTCCTTTTTAATACCAAATCACCATCTCTATACACCGGCTCCCACTGATTCCCTTCAATACGTTGTAATTTTAACAACATTATTGCCATGATTACCGCAATCATCATAATAATTGTCTTCACCAGGAGGCGCGCCCATTCGCGCCTCCGATTCTTTTTTATTTTCATTTAACGTTTGTTTACGGAATCTTTTTTAACTTTCCGCACAATCACCGCACCAGTAAACATTGCAACAATCAAAATCGCTGCCGGTATAATTGCGAGTGTAATACCGGTCATTACAGCCGATTCTTTATGGTTTACAAAAATCGTCTGGTTAGCATCCGGCAATGAATCATCTTCAAGTAACACGGCTGCCCGTTTTGTTGAAGTAATCTTCCCCGCTGAGCCGTCTACGGTCGTCATATAATCTTCAGCGCCAATTTCTTCAATCACATATTCTGCATTAATCGGTACTTCATCCAGGCCGTCTTCGCCGTGACCTATCGTAATAGTTTGCCCATGGCGCATATAAACCTCAACGCCACTCTCGCCAATCACGAAAGTTGAAACGGGCGTTATAGTTTCGCCATTATAAGTTACGCTTTCATCCTGACCAGTAATCGTATATTCATCGCCAGCCCTACCATTAATCGTCACTAGAAACTTAAAGTATTCATTCGTATTCGCCAAACTACCAGTTACGCTTTTAGACAATTCCAAATATGTACGCACCGCTTCGCTTGAAAATTTCGCTTGAGATTTTGCACCCTCGTCATGATTGCGCACCTGTGTAAGCAAAGTAGCGACCATATTACCCGTCGGTACACCCGCAAGTAATTCGTTGCGTACACTGACATATACATAGTATTCGTGACTATCATCAATCGGATAATTATCGGGATCAGCCGAATAGATTTCGCGTAGCACAAACTTATAATCGCCCAACTCCGTAAATTCCAGATCTGAAAGCCTTATCGACATTAAGCCGCTAACCGTATTATCCTCATTCGGCGCTCCAGAAACATACAGCGTAGAATCTCCAGTTGGCATATTATTAACCGGTGCCGGATTACTGCTATCTTCCGTCAAAGAGTACTTAAACGATGTATCTACGTAATTTTTCACTCCCGTTACATCACGATAAACTATTAAATTTTGTGGGCTATCGTAATTAGCGGCAATTGTCGTACTTACGGTATCGATAGTTATCGCTTTCGCAAAAGTTGGCAACATTGCAGCCAGAGTCAAAGCCAACAAAAAACCACCCCATTTCCTATACCTCATTCTCCTCCTTTTTGTTTTACTTTTTAGCGCATTTTAAAATCATGTCACCATACCAAACCTCCATTAATTACTAGGTAAGTTTAGACAAAAAATGCCCCACAAAAAAGCACGAGTTCAATGTTTTTATTATTTTTTGACGGCCTTTTGAGTGACGTCGAATTTTTCCATATATAACGCCAGTAATAATCGCGTTTGCGAATAAAAGGCGCAGAATGACGAATACACAATCGCAATTACTGGCGACATAATCCACTGCAAAACCATAATAAGTCTCTTTGTTTTCTTATAGCGCGCCGGACGTGGCGGCAGCATCTTCAAAGATAACAAAATCGAAATAAACAGCATCGTCGCCGCCACCATCTGAATACGACTAACAACCAACGGTAAATTGTGTGATAGCAAATCGCGTGACTCAATATTAAACAGTAATGGCACCCAACCACCAAACGCCACGATTGGCGCTATAGCCGCCAACGTCACGTGACCGTCTAGCAAACGTACAAACTTGGCAAGTAGCGACATAAATGGCACCGTGCGCTTCTTCGAGAATAAGTATGTACCTACAAACGCCACATCCGATGCGCCATAATCCCAACGCCTTAATTGGATCCATTGTGCTTTCAATGTTTTCAAGAACGTATCCGACAGCACAGCATCCTGATAAATCGGCGCCCGAATCGGCAAAACATCATAATCGCCGTCAAAATAGAATAATGAACGCCAGTACTGGTGGCCGTCTTCCACAATTGTGCGTACACTCCAAAAATCCATCTCCACAAGCGCATCCAGCGGCTGCGAATGCGAGGCAAAATTACGCAAAGTATGAGGACGCGTCGTACAAACCAAATTCCAGAACGAGTTTGTCGATGCCACCACGCGCGTCACCGCCGGCGCATCCCAAATATTATTCGTAAAGATCGAAACTGGCTGATAGCTCAAACGTTTGCGATCTTCGTGCACGATATATTCATATGCCACTAAATCAAAATAGCAAGGATGCGGTTTATTATCGCAGTCCAACGTCGTCACAATCACATCACTATAACGCAGACCTTTTTCTTTAACATATTTCTTCAAAGCTCTACCGGCGCACGTAATGTTACCACCCTTGCCTATTACTTCGCCTTCAATATCTGCAGGATGTTTTGACAAAATAAATCCACCAAATTTCTTGCCGTAATTCTTCTGTAATACTTTCGCGACTTTTTCGGCCGACTCACCACCACGCTCTTCATAAGCGACCACTATAATCATTCGTTTCTTCGGATAGGTCGTTTTCATCAAACAATCCATCGTTGGCGCTAGCACGTCTAATGTCTCGTTATACATTGCAACAATTACCGCATGGTAAATCTGGCTTGGTTTCGGGAAATACCCATCCTCTGCTGCCGCAATCATGCAGAGATTTTGCATGTGCTCATCATGCGCATACTCATCCTTATGCGAGTCTACTAATTTTTCATAGCTTTCCGCCGGGTTTTCTAAATCAGCTAGTCGCTGTTTCCAATCCAATGCGATGCATTTTTTAACTTTCTTATACCCTTGCACCGTACGGCAGGCTACACCTATCGCTTTCACTAGCGACATAATCACTATTAAAAGTAAATAAATCGCCCCTAGTACGGACGAGATTGATGACAATACTATTAATAAGATAACCATCCCGAAGCTCAAAAGCGCCGGTAGCATCTCAAAAAAGCGGTACAATGGTCGCCGCCTCCCAGTTGGAATCTCGACTACTTTCGACATTAACCTTCTCCGATTAAACTAAGCAAAAATCTAATCGCGATAATCGTTATCATAATACTTACACCCAAGAATAAGCGTGCAATATCGCCACCACGCTTCCCGCATAGCTTTGCGCTCAATAAATTATGACCAATCCCTAATACTATCGCTATCACGGCAAAAGAAATCAAATACCACCAGTCACTCTGCGCGTAGCCATTGCTAATATCCGAGTAACGCGCCCACACCTTTGGACGATTCGGGTTCAAATTAATAAATGGCAGCAAAAACAACCAGCTGCTCATAATGAACTGTGCAGCCATCCACCAGATTAATCGTCGATCTTTCTTCCAAATCGATCTAAAATCTTCGGCTAATTCTTTCATAGCTTTATCATATTTTAGCATAATCTCAAAAACTCTGCATTTTCAGCTTATTTTTAGCTACCACTGTTATATT
>JAEEGL014313224.1_pt1 | contig 17674 bp, 10 predicted proteins | sample 9134231 | NCBI WGS metagenome assembly JAEEGL01 (sample SAMN16246548, study PRJNA631951) | gut metagenome | biome: gut microbiome; feature: rumen; material: fiber-attached | host: Bos | place: Iran: Karaj | collected 2018-10 | reverse complement strand
TATTAATTGAGAATTAGTTATTATTTTTCTTTTATTTAAATTCTCTATTCTTTCTAAACCCATTCCCATTTTTTCTGTTTCTTTCAAAGTATATAAATCATTATTTTCTTCATTTACTTTATTTTCTTTATTAAAAGATTTTAAATAATCTTTTAATTTAATTGCCTTACTTAAATATTCATATGCTTTATCTAATTTTTTTCCACTTTTAAATATTAATTTTACATATAATGGATATATGATTGAAATTCCATCAATATCTGTTTGAAGATAATTTTCATTAATATATTGTGGACATTTTTGATTTAATTTAACTATTTTTGGTAATGTTATATAAAGTTGATTTTGAGAGAAAACATTAAAAAAATAGGGTTGATAATTATCATATGTTTCTATAAACATTAAAGGTATATCATAACATATATATTCATCTGTAAAAATTAATATTCTAAAATTTGTAAAATATACATTTGTGTTTTCTATATAAATATTTTTCTCATCTTCATAATCAATATTTTCACATTTATATAATATATTTTCCCCTGGGAATAATTGCTCTTGTTTTATAGTTCTTCCTTTAGAAATATAATAATATGTTAAATAATTATATTGGGACATACTATTTTTCTAATAAAACAATTAATTCATTTATTTTTATAATATAATTAATTCATATAAATTATAAAAAAATAATTAAAATCTATAAAAAATTATATAATTATCATCTCAAAAATATAATAATTCTATTTCAAAATAAATAATATATATAAAAAAGCATTTTAAAAGTAAAGTATTATTTTAATTAGATTTATTATGAGAATCATCATCACCTTTTTATTGGATTAATCTATGATTAAAAAGAGGATTTCTAGTTAATGTTTGATATCCATTTAATTCTCCTTCATATTCACATTTAATTCATTACATTTTCTTGTCACAGTTCCAATTTTTAAATATTTTTCAATGAAATTTTCAATACTATTTGATTTATTATTTTGTCTTTGGTAATTTCATTATTTAATAAATATTGTCTTGATTATTTCTTTTTTCATTGAAAGGATAATTATATTGATTTAAAATACTTGAATCAAAATGTTTTTCTATATCTTCCTTTGAATTTCTTTTATAAAATTATTACTTCTTAAAAGAACTATATCAGATTTTTTTGATTATCAATTTGGGACTTTGAGGTTTGAGGATAAGGTTTTTTTAAATTTTTTTCTTTTGTAATTTTTATAAAGCATTATCTCTTTGATTCTAAAATTCAATTTTTTTTAATTTTTTTTTTCTAAATTTTTTCAATTTTTAAATATTTACAAATTTATTTTTTCAACTTTTTTTCAAATATGGAGAAAAAAAATAATAAACAATATGAAAAAAATATTAAAAATGCTATAATATATCAAACATTAAGAAATAGTATAATCTTTTCAAATGATAATCAAAACAACCAAAGTTTTTCTTTTTCAACAAAATTAAAAAATGCGGCAAATATAATAAAATTTAATTTATTAAGTAGATGTTTAAAAACAAAATATCCAGAAAATACAAAGATAAAAATATATAATAAAGAATATAATTTAAGAAATGAAAATGAAAAAATGGAATTTGAGAGTTATCTTCGAAATATAATTTATTTTTCTTATAGAAATAATTATCCTATTCAAAAAAGTTATAAAAACAATAATGAATATAATTCCGACTGTGGATGGGGATGTATGATAAGAAGTAGTCAAATGATTTTAGCAAAAGCAATTTATGAAATTTTAAATTATGAAAAAAATAACAACTCTATATTAAATACAATATTATTATTTATTGAATATCCAATAAATTATAATGAAAATATACCTGATTCTTTTATAAATTTTAAATTAAAGATTCAAGAAATTTTCCAAAATAATAATGAAAATAATAATAATAAAATAAGTAAAATTTATTCTCCTTTTTCAATAAAGATTATTTGTTCTATAGGACAAATAATAAATAAAACTTGTGGTGAATGGTTTAGTGATGTTAATTTACCATATATATTTAAAATAATTAATAAACATTACAATATTTTTCCAAAATTAAAAATTATTCCTTTTCAAACTTCAATTATTATTTCAAAGATTATAAAAAAATGTTTTATTGAATCAAATGATAATTTAACAGAAGATAATTTTTTTTTATTTAACAATAAAAAATATGTTTTCCAAAATTATGGATTAATTTTTGTTTCAGTTAGAATTGGATTAAATTCAATTGATAGAAATTATTATGCTTCAATTAAAAATTTATTTAATTGTAATGAATGTATTGGATTTACAGGAGGAAAAAATTTTTCTGCTACTTATTTTATTGGTTATGATGAAAGACATTTATTATATTTAGATCCTCATTTTTCTCAAGATAGTATAAATACTCCTTTAAATAATAATAATATTGAAAGTTATTTAAATAAAATTTTATTTCAATTACCAATTGAAAAATTACAACCCGCTTTTACAATTGGCTTTTTAATAAGAAATTTAAATGAATTTAAAGATTTATATAAATTTTTCAATGAATATAGTAAAAAGGAATATTCTAGTTTCTTTATTCAAGAAAATGAATCAATAAAAAAAAATCTTACTGAAGAAGTCAAAAATAATGAAGATGATTTCTAAATATTTTTAAAATATAAATAATATATAAAAATAACATTTATAAATAATAAATAAAAAACTTTATTAATAAAAAGAAAAAATGTCATTTTTTGGTCTAACTGCCTTTGGTCCAGAATCATTAGTAAAATCAACATTAGTAAACTCCGGATGTAATAAAATAAATATATAATCCATACAAAAAAAAATAGGTTTTAATTTATACTTTGACTCAGATTATCAAAGAGGATATTCAGAAGTTCAAAAAAAATATGGAGTTGTAAAATTAAAACATATGGCAGAATTAATGACATATACAATGGGATTTCCTCCTTTAGAAGAAGAAGTAGCAACTTTTGTTCAATTTTCAGGGAAACAAAATCCAGAAGATACATTATCATATGAAGAATTAATTAATATTTTAAATGTTATTAGAGAAAAATTAAATGAAACTGCCAAACTTTCTTCTCAATTTACTTCATATAATCATTTAACTTTAATGAATGAAATGCATAAAGCTAAAGAAGTTGATCCTAATGTTTACTTTAAAAGCCCTTGTAGTGCTGGAATGAATTATGGATTTTATCAATTCCAAGATAGAGATTTAAATAAGGAAAAGTTTCCTAAAAGAAAATGTGATGAAACTAAATATCAAGAAAAATATATTATGAGTGGATTTGGACAATAAGTTAATCAATTTATTTGATGTGTTAAAATTTATTATTATTTGTTTTCTTTTTTTTAATTTTAAAAAAAGAAATATTAAAAAATATATATTTTAATTGCTTATTTTTAATAAATAAAATTCAAAAAAACAAAGAAATTCTATGAGGAAATAAAATTTAGAATGTATGATTTTACAATTTGTTTCTTTCTAAATTCTCTTCATTTATAAATAATAGTTAATTTCTTTTTTTTAAATAACTGAATTATTGATTTTTTTAATTGATAAAATACTTTTTATTATAATCTTTCCCGAAACATGACCAATTATTTTTTCTTAAAATTTTCTTCCTTCACAATTATTTATTTTTTCTAAAGTATTTATTAATTTTATGATAATTAGTATATGAAATTTCCTTCTTTTATGAGTTTAATTTAATTATAATTAATTGAAGTTTATTGGAATTAGTAAATATGATTTCATGAATTATTATTGTCCACTATATTAAAACTAATATTTACTATTTTTTAATAATAAAAATTTTTATTTAATCTACTTTATAATTTTAATTTCAATTATTATATTCTTATTTTTAGATTATCATTAAAAGAAGAATAATAAATATAAATATATATAATAATTAGAATAACATTTTTTTAATCTTTTTATAATATAAAAAATCATTCAATTTTATATACTCAATAAATTACAAGTATTTTTTATTAATTTCATACATCCCAAAAATAAAAAAAATATATCAATTATATTATTTAAGCTGGATAATTAATAATAAAATGTGTTTTTTCTTTTGGATTAAAAGCCCCAGTTAATTTTTTTTTTTCATCCATAACATATTTTTTTTTTATTAACCATTCTAATCCAGTAATATTACCATAACTATCAAAAATTTTTTCTTCTTTAAAAACTTCATCATCTTCTTTACCAGTTAAAATATTTTCTTTTAAAATATACATAGTTTGATAAGCTTCTTGTTTAATTTTATTTTGTTCTTTAATATATTTCATTTTTTCTTCTAACATATCAATTGCATTTGGATTAGGTTTATTTAATATTCTATCTTGATATAAAATTTGTTTAAAACAATCTCTATATTCTTCTTTACAAGAATAAGGAATTAATTTTAATTTTCTTATATATTCATCTTCTTGTGATATAATTTCTTTCTTTTTTTTATTAACTTTTATTTTAGGTTTTGATAATTTATTTGCTAATTTTAATAAAATTGCCTCATTTTTTTTTTTGGGTTTTTTACTTTGTTCTTCAATTGTTTTTTTAATCGCATCTTCAATAATAATACCATCACTTAATATTTCTGTTATTTTATCTTTTATAATAATATTATTTTTTTCTTCAGAAAAATTAATTCTGCTGTTATTAAAAGTATTAAATTTACTATTGTTTATACTATTAGAACAAGTATAATAATAATTATTATTTCTAGTATAATGATTTTCATTATTAATTTGTGTTAAAGTAAAAGTATTAAAATCATTACTTTTAGGCAAAGAAAAAGTAACTCTTGAAGTTTTTGGTCTTGATTTTGCAGAACAAGCTGCAGTTCTATTTTGAGAAATATCATATTTATCATTTTTATCAATTGTTTTTTTTATTGTTGATGAAGATAAAGTAGAATTTTTATTTTTATTTTTTTCATTAATTTGATATAAAAAATCCTCAAAATTCATATTTTTTAAACTAAATTTTTTTTCTTTATTACAATATGATTTTTTAGTAAAACCAATAGGAGAAAAAGTTTTAGAAAAAACTGTAGAAAAACCTAATTTTCTTTTTTCATTTGAATAATCTAAACTTGGATTATATAAAGTTTTTTCTTTTTCTCTTTGAAACATAAAAGATGGTTTATCTTTTATAGCAGAAATAACAGTATGAATATCAATTATTCTTCCTTCATGATATATATCATTAATTTTTAAATAATTATTTATTCTTCTTAATTTTTTTAATAAAGGTTTATCTAATTGACATTGTTCATCATCATATTCAATATCACTATTTGAATCATCACTATAATATTTTTTCTTTTTCTTTTTTTTATTATTTTTTTTATTCTCTGGTAAAGGATAAAAACCTTCATTAATTCCTATTAATTTTGCTATTTTATGATTAAGTTTAAAAATCTTTTGAGAAAGTAATCTTAATGCTGCTGAATCTCTTGTTAATAGTAAAATCTTTTTTAATCTTGTTCTTTCTTTACATAAAAAATTTATTTCTGCTTTTCTTTTTTTATCTGACATTTTTTTTTCTATTTTTTTTTCCTTTTCTTTAAAAATTTTATTTAGTCCTGCTCTTGGATTTTTATAAGGTTCTTTAAATACTGAATGCCTTTTTGATGTTTGAGGTGATGTTCTTTCTGTTGTTAAATTTGAATTTGTGGAAAAAGCTATTAATGATGATCTTTTTTGTCTTTTTTTTTTTTGAAGTTGTATTTATTTCTTTTATTTCTTTTTTATTATTTATATTATTCTGATTACCCACTTTTGATAAATCTAATTTTAATTCTAATTCTTTTTGGTCTTTATTCATTTTTTTATTATTTTAGCTTCTATTTTTATTTTAAAATATTTGATAATTAAATTAAATTTTTTTATTATTAAATATAAAATGAAAATAAAATAAATATCGTTATCTCAAAATTAAATGAATCTTTTCAATATGAAAAAAGATTTATAAATTCAATTGTAAATGAATTAAAATTAAAATACAAAAATGTATTTACATCTCAAAATATCAAATTGAAGAATTAATCAATGATATAAAAAATACTATCAAATTGAACATGTTCCTTTATGATTTGAATTGTCCTTTCATCTTATTAAAAAAAATTTTAAAAATATCATTAACTAATTAAAATCCAAGTTTAAAATACTTAATAATTACTAAAAGTAAATAAAATCTATTAATTATTTTTTATTTACTTTTTCTAAATTTAAATTTACTTAAAATAAAATAAAATATTTTTTTTATAATATTTACCAAGTTTAAAAAATTAAACTAATATAAAATATAACTAATAAAAATGGAAAATTCAGAAATAAATCCAAAACATGAACAATATCAAAGTGATTTATCATCTACAATATTAAAAACATTTGATGATAAATATTCTCAAGACAAAGCAAGATTAGAAGAAATAGCAATTCAAAAGCAAAAAGAACAAATATTTAAATTAGAAAAAGAACTTAAAATAGATATTGAGAATTTATCAGATATAATTCAAAAAATTTTTGATAAAGTAAGAAGAGATTATGTATCAACTTTTACTACTTTTATGGATACTGTTAGAAAAGATTTAAAATTAAAATTAGAACAAATGGAAAAAATTGAAGAAGAAAAAAGGAAAATAAATGATATTCGTTTAATTAAATGTGAAAGAGATTATTTTAGACAAGAATCAATTAGAATGAATAATTTGTGTAAAAATTTAAAAACAAAGATTGATGATATGACTTTAAGAATGAAAATATTATCAGATGAAGTTAATAATGTTACTATTAAATGGAAAGATTCAGAAATTGCAAATAAACAATTAGTATTAGAGTTAGAAAAGAATATTGAAAATCATAAAGAATTAGAAAATGAAATGATTCAAATGAAAGATTTACTCCAAAAAGAAAATTTTGAAAATAATAATAATGAAAAATCCTTTTTAAATTCCACAAGAGAAGATGATGATTATTCTAAAGAAAAATTAATATATATGGTTGAAAAGTTAAGAGCTGATTTAAAAAAAGAAAAAATTAAAAATAGTAAAACATTAGGTGAGTTAAATAAAATATTATTAGAAAAAAATAAATTGGAAAATATTTTTATTGATTGTGTAGAAGAAACAAGAAAAAATATTTTTAATAGAAGATTAAAAGATAATTTAATTTATAATAATAAAAAAAAAGTTTTAGATTCTTATAAAAATATTAATATTAATAGTAAATATGATAGTTTTTTACCATCTGATAAAAAGGCAATTTTAGAAAATTTTGTTTTTAATGATGAAGTAAGTAATATTATAAGAGAAACTATTTTTAATAAACCTAAAAAAGATAAAGAAATATCTGATATGAATAAAAAGATGATGGATAAAATTAACTTAGGAGATAAAGGAAATAATATTAATGTTGTTGATCATACAAAAAGTTCTTTTTATAAAACTGGAAGAATGACAATGACTCATTTTAATAAAAAATTTGGGACATCTTCTCCTTTATCCTTTCCAATGCATGTTGTTAAATAAATATTTTTAATTTTTTATCTAAATATGAGATTTTATATTTTTAATAAATTTTTTTTGAAGATATAATAGAATTGATAATATATGTAATGATGATTGAAGATTAAAAACATTTAACCTGTATTAAAAATTTAATATCAAAAACCAAAAAAATTTCAAAGAAAGAAAACAGTAATATTAAAGGAAAAAGTTTTCTAAGGATTATTTGTGTGATTATTTTTAAACTGAATAAATGTTTTTATTTATATTTACTTTTTTTTATTTCCCAAAATTCTCCTTTTCTAATTATATTTATTGGTTTAAATTATATATTCTCATAATTATATTTCTTTTTATAAAATTGGTAATTATGAATTGGAAATATAAAAAGTTTATTTAAAGAAAATGAAAAAAATTTAAGTATTCTAATTAATATGAAAAATGAATTTGAATATTTTAATAATTATTTGTTTTTAATGAATGATAATCATTCTATTTATTATATATGATTGTTTCTTTTAATAAAATAATGAAAATAATAAATACAAATCTAAATGATATTGTTAAACAATTTAAAATTAGAACAATATTAAACATATAATATATTTTTTTCATTAAGTTAAATTATATAAAATAATTTAAAAAAAAATTATAATTTTATTTTCTAAAATTTCAAAATAATTTAATTTCTTAATCTCTTCAAATATTTTTTGAATATATTAATAATATTTGAATATAAAATAATTAATTTAAAAACTTTATATTTATTTATAAAAAAATATCAAATAATATTTAGTTATTTCTATTTCAGTTTAAGAAAAAAATTATTTAGTAAAAAACTAATCATGTTTTTATTTCTTTTCATATAACAAATTTTGACCAAATTAATAATAATTTATATAAATTTCTTTAAAATGGAAAAAAACATTGAAAAACCAACGATGATAATTTTCAAAAATTCAAAAGATAATATTCTGAACTATATAATAAATTCATTAAATGAAACAAACAACCAAATAATTGAGTTTTATTATAAAAATATTTTAAATCCAGAAGAAAATATTAGTAAAGAAAAAGAATCATTAAATGATAAAAACATTAATTTAGAATTTAAAAAAGCTTTTTCACTTTCAGAGAACTTAACTTTTGATGAAAAAGAATTAATAAATAATATTAATAACATATCAGATGAACATATAAAAACAATAAATCAATTAATGACTCAATTAGATTATAATATATTAATAGAAGATGAAGAAGAAACAATTAAAACAATTTATAATTCAAATACTTTTGAAGATGATATAATAGATGATGATAATATAAATGAATATGATGAAAATAATTTAGAAATGCGTTTTAATAAATATCAATTCACAGAAAGTTCTAATAATGAAGTTTTCAATGAAGTGGATTTAACTAGATTAAGTGAATTTAGACAAGATTCTAAAACAAAATTTGATTTAATTGAAAGAGAATTTAAAACTAATTTTATTATTAATAAAAATCCTTTCAAGAGAATAGATAAAAGAAATTTTACTTTGCCTAATCAAAAAATTCATCCTAAAAACAATTATTTTCTTGAGAATAATAATAGTAATAAAAAATCTAAAAAAAATTGTAATATTTATTGAAAAAATTTTAATTCATTCAATATATAGTTTTTATTTTATATAAATTTTAAAGTTATTTCAATTAACTATTCAATCATATTTTTGAAACAGTTTCTACTAATAATATTGAAAAATGAAATCATAAATGTAAGGATGAATAGAAGTATGATTATAACTTTGATTATTTATTTTATACTTTTTTATTTCAATTAAAACCAATACCATATTTAATTTTTTTTTCTTTGTAATTTTCATTAATGGAATTTTTTATTATTATAGGAAAAATAATGTTTATAATATTAAATTTTGTTTAAAAAACATATTTCTTTGGAATCATCTATATTTAAATATATATTACATTATTTAACTTTGATTGAATAGTTCATTTTTTAATCTAGTTTTCTTTTTTTGGCATAATACTTTTTATTTATTATTTATTGGTTTTCTTAATTTTATGTCATTTTTTTCATATTCTCAATTTATTGATATAATCTCTTATAAAGACTTTAATATAAATTAATTTTTTTCTATAAATCTTAAAGTAAATTCTCATCTTTTTTTATTTATTACAATTCTCATAATCTTTATATCATAAATTAAGGTAAAACTCCAAATAAAAAATAAATTAAAATACTCTAAATAAAAATAAAATATAAAACATAAAATATATAAAAAAGAAAGATAATATAATAAAAATAATAATTCTATTTTTAAAAATAGATCATTAACAATAACTTTACAACTTTTATTAACCCCCAAAAAGACTTTATCTTTTTTAATATTATTATTATTATATTGAGATCAATTTAAAACTTTTAAAGAGTATTATCTAATAAGAAACACAATTAACATTTAAAAGAATAAATGAATTTTAAATAGTATAAAAGAGTTGAAAAACATTTTATGAGATGCAGAATTTCTTTTAAGGGATAATCTTTATCATCTTTAATTAAAATCCCTCAAATAAATAAATATTATAAAAAGAAAGATATTTATGAATATTTTTATTTATAACTTCAGTTCCAATAACATTTTATTTACTTAATTCAAAAATATCAATTTTATCAATTTCATATTCGACTTTTCTTTTTCAATTATATATGAATATCCATCTTTAATTCTTTTATAAATAATAATATTTAAAACCAAATTGATAAAAGTTTCTTACATATCATATTCAATTAATTCATTATAAAATAAAATATTAATTTTTCACTTAATTCTTTATTTATTTCTTTTATTGGGATGTTTTTTAAAATTATATTGATGATATACTTTTTTTTGATTTATATTTTAATATTCAAGTAGTAAGCTTTATTGAAAAATTTTAAAATTAAATAAAAAGGTAATTTATATACAACTTATAAATGATTATAAAATTTGTATTCAAGATTAAAGCACAAAGAAAAAGAAAAATTAATAATAAATATTTCAATGATAGATTTAAAAGTTAATAAAAGATGAAGAAAATATAAAAACTAATGAATAAATAGAATGAAGTAAAAAAAGAATTTATTTCAATTTAAAAATTTTATTAATTCTTTAAATCAAAATTTAAATAAAGATTTATCTATTATCAAAATAAATAAATCTAATAATAAATAATTTAATCTTTTAATATAATCGAGAAAAATAAATAATATTTAACTTATTAAATAAATTAGTAAATCCATATTGTTTTATTAATATGAAGTAATTTTATTTGAAAATCTTTATTTTCTTAAATTCTTTTTAAAAAATAAATTGTTTGATGGATTATCTAATAATTATATTTACAATTTAATAATATTTTTTTCAAAATTTATTTAAATAATTTTGAAACAATACATTGAATGGTTTTTATAAAGATACTATGTTTGATATAGATATATATATTATTTATATATTTATCATATAATATATATTTGATATATATATTTATTATATATATATTTATATTTCTGTTAAATAATATTTTCTTTAAAAAATTAATTTAAATCTTTAATCTTATAAGATTATATATGTAATATTAATCAAATAAAAAATCAAATGAAGAAATTTTGTATTATATCATTTATTATTACTAGAATTTTTTATTTCATATTTACAGAATTAATGTTTAACACAAACTTTATTAGAAAAAGAGATTATTCTCAAGATATCCTTGCAAATTCCGATATAAAAAATATATCATTTACTGAAAAAAAACTTTTAAATTGGTTGAAATATTTTTTATCTTATGATGGCCAACATTTTGAATATATATCTGAAAATGGTTATTTACTAGATCATTTATTTTGTTTTTATCCTTTTTTCCCATATTGTGCTAGGATATTTGTTCCAATCTTTAGATTGTTCAATTTTAAAAATCCCCATTCTCCTTTTATTTTTTCAGGATTATTATTTACAAATATTTTAGGTTTTTTAAATACTATATTATTAGCTAATATAATTTATAAAATTACAAATTCAAAAGTAAAAGGAAAAATTTCTGCTTTATTATTTTTAATCAATCCAGGAACTATATTTTATATGGCATATTATTCTGAAAATTTATATTTTTTTTTAAGTTTATTATTAGTAAAAGAATTAATGAATGATAATTATAATTTATTTTATTATATTAAATTATGCCTTATTATTATGGGCCTTCTTATGACAAGATCAAATGGTATAGTTTTACTTTCATTTTTTGTAATTCCAATTTTTAAAAAACTATTTGAAGATATAAATAAAAATAAAATTAGTTTTACCTTTGAATTTCTTGGAAATTTCAAATTATTTTTAGATTTAATTTTGAAAAATTTTTTATTCATTTTTTTACATGTTTTATTATGTTTTTATGGTTTTTTAATTTTTTATTGGATGGTTAATTTAAGACCAAAAAATATAATATGTACAGCTTCAAAAAAATTAATTAATTACAATGATCCTAATTTTGCAGATTACTGGAATTTTTGTAATAATTTAAATAGTCCAATTAAAAATATTTATAATTATTTACAAAATAAATATTGGAGTGTCGGTTTCTTTAGTCAATATTATTTATCTAATATGGATAAAATTTTATATTCTTTACCAATGAATATTATAGGCGGTTATCTAATTTACAGATCTTTTAGAATATTTAATTTTAAAGCTTTAATTAAATTAAATATAATAGAATTTTTTTTCCATGATAAAAAGATTAATAAAGAAAATCTTTTTGTAGAACCTTTTATTTTAGGAGGATTAATTAATTTTTGTGTTTTATTTTTTACAATAATTACTATTGCTTATATTAGTATTAATAATAGATTATATACTGGCCATATTTTATTATATTATTGGTTATCTGAAGATATTTTAAACTATTTGAAAGGAGAGAATAAAACTGGATTTTTGATTATTTCAACTTTCTTTGTTGTTTCACTTTTGTATGTAGTTACTAATATTGGAAGTTATAATGGAGTTTAAAAGTATAGAAGTTTATTTTTCTTTTTTCAAAAATATATTCCAAATAAAAAAATAAATAAATAAATTAAAAAATTTAAATTAAAAATAATTGATTTAAAAGATAAATAAAATATTATAAGTTAAAATAAACATTCTATGAAAATTAAAAATATTAGATTTTTCATCTAATGAAAGAAAGGTACAACAAAAATCACCCTGTAAAAGAAAAAGAAATTTATAATCATTATAAAAGACTAAGTAAATTAGGAATTTTTTATTTTTTGACAATTTATTAAAATTAAATAATTTTATTTAAGTAATTTAATTATCAATAATTCATTAAATTTTTAATTGTCGAATTTCTGAAATTATCTTTAAATTCTTTAAAATTTTCTTCAATGAAGAGAATTTTTTTGAAAATTACTTAATAATAAAGATATTATTGAATCTATATTCTTTTAACTAAACTTCAAACAATTATATAAATTTAATTAATCACATGTATTATTTTTAATTGAACATTTTATTTATTTTGATAAACATTTTATATTATATTTAAAAACTATAAAATAATGAATGAAATAAACAACATATTAATTCAAATTGTTAATATTACTTCTATAATAATAATTATAATTACATTATTCCTAAAATTAATATATTTGACTTATATGATATTCTTTTTAATAACAAATTCAATTTTTATATCAATTATTATTCAAATTTCTCTTGCTTTAATATCACTACATTATTTAATTAATGAAATACTCTTTTTTTATCAGTTTCCAATTTTTGGAAAAATAGGAATTTATTCAATGGCTTTTGAAGAATCAAAAGATTTAATTTCATATTTTAATGATTTTAATGATTCAATAAATTTACTTAGTGAAAATTGTTTAAACAAAGAAACTGATATTTCTTTAATTGAAGATACTTATGAGATTATTAATGAATATATTAACATTTTTTTTCAAATGGAAAAAAATTTTAAATTATCAGACGTTCAAAAAAATTTTTATGAAATGATTAAAATTTGGAAAGAAAAATATAACATATATGAATTTAGTTCTTTAAAATATTCTCTGGAAAATAAAAATTATATGAAAAATTTTGATTTAGAATTTAAAAAACAATTTCAAGAAATAATATTAATAACAAATAAAATAATAAATATAATAAAAGAAGCATATGCAATCGATTATAATTTTTATTCTTTTAAAAGAGTTTATTCTTTTTTTTATTGTGATTTATTTTTTTCCTTTAATCAAAGAAAAACAATCTTTAAGGAACAATATTTTTCAAATCCAAATCAAATGATAACAAAAGATAATCAAATAATTGAATATACAATTATAGAATCAAAAATTGAAAAAAATGATTCTAATAATATTAAAAACAAACAAAATAAAAATTTAGTTTTTTTTTGTAATCCAAATGGAATGTACTATGAGCAATTTTCAGATGAAATTTTAAACTATTATTTCGGTCATAATAATTTAGAAATTTTATTTTGGAATTATAGAGGTTATGGTTTAAGTTCAGGTTATTCAAATTTAAAAAATATAAAAAATGATTGTCTTGAATTATTTGATTTAATTATTCAAAAATATAATTATAAAAAAATTTTAGTCCATGGTTATTCAATAGGAGGCTTTTGTGCAATTTATATTTCTCATAAAAGATATATTGATTGTTTAATTAGTGATAGAAATTTTTCCAGTGTTGATAATGTTGTAAAAGGGTTTAATATAAAATTTAATAAATTCATTTATTATTTATATAAATTATGCTTTTTTAATCATAATGATAATCTTGTTTATAGTTTTTTGAATTCAAAAAATGAAAAGTGTGAAAAACTTATTCTTTGTGATCCTAAAGATAATATTATTAATAATTTTGGAAGTATAAAAACTGGAATTTCTGAATTTTTAATTCAAAATAATATAACTGGAAATAATAGTAAATTTATTCTTGATTTTATTTTAAAGGAAGATAAAGAAATGTTTATTAACTCTTTAATATTTCTTTGTAATAAAAAAAATTTTAAAAAGAAAAAAAACATAAATCAAGAAAATTATAATAATATTCATTTTCAAGATAAATTAAAAATTTTCTTCAACAATTTTTCTTTTTCTTCAGAAAAATTCAATTGTTTATTTAAAATTAAAAATTATGAAATGAAAAAAGAATTTATTCATATTTTTTTTAATAATTTATTTATTTGGGGAACAAAAAGTGAAAATGATTTTAATTTTGATGTTAAAAATAATTCTTCAGTTTTAGAGAGTTCGATTATAATTTTAAATGAAATATTAAAAGATAATGAGAATAATCATTCTTCACATTTAATTCATATTGAAAATGTTGTTAAAGGATTAAATAAATTAAAAAAATCAATTAATAAGATTAAAATGAATAAAACATTTAATAAAGGAAATTTAATAAAATTAACTTGTGGTCATAATGGAATTTTAAATGAAAATGAACAATTAGTTTTTGAATTTTTTTTGAAAAAAATCAATTTTTTAGACAATTAATCAATTAATATAATTTTCAAATGAAAATAATTTTATTTAATTTTATTTTTTATATTGAAATGTTTGAAATATTATCTAAGTTTCATTTATTATTTAAAATAAAATTAACTTTTTCAAAAGGAAAAGAATAAGAAAAATTATAATAATAGAATTTTTTCAATCTTTTATATCCCTATGATTTTTTTGAGCAATTGAAATATTTATTTAAACTTGGAAAAAAGAAAAAAGAAATTTAAAAGACAAAGCAAAGAGAAAAAATAAATTTCATTTTATAATTTGAATCTCATTCATACAAGTTAATAATTATAGTTAAATTGATGGAAAAGATATATAAAATTACTTATTAATCAAAATAAAAATTAAATTTCCATTTATCTGTCAAAATAGATACAAGAAAAAACAAATTGAAATTTAATACTCTATATAACAATAATATAGAAATCTAACAATTATTATTCAGAAATTATCATTATCTAAACATAAAGGTAAATATTTAAAAAGGAATACATATGAGAATGAAAAATATTTATATAATTATTATTCATATAGATAATAATTATTCTTAAATTACAGGATGAAAAAAATAAATATATTATATTAGTTATTTTTTTAAGAAACTTTTAATCTTTGTATTCAAAAATTCAAAATATCTTATGTACACAAAGAAAAATATAAATAAAAAATAAAAAAAATTATGTCTCTCTTTTTAGTTACACTCCTTTTTGACTTGTCTTTTAAATTTTATCTATATTGAGACTCCATTTATAATATAAAATAAAAAAAATAAATTTTCAAATTTTTAAACAAAAAGAATAATAATATATAAATAATCAATTAGATATCATCATCATCTTCCCCATTTTCATTTTCATTACTACTATCATTCTCATTTTTTTGACCTCCAATTTCTCCTTGTAATCTTTCTAAACTATTTTTAGCATTTTCATTATTATTATCAATTAATATAATTTTTTTATAAGTATCAATTGCTTCTTTAGTTTTATTAGTTTTTTCTTGTAAACTTGCTAAACAATCTAAATATTCAACATTATTCGGTTCTTCTTGAATTAAATTGTTAATTAAATTACTACATTTTTCATAATCAATAGTAGGCATACTTGAATAAGTTTTAAACATTAAATAATCCACATCTTTTTTTGTAATTTTATGTTCACTTGGATTTTCATTTTCCATTTTAGAGAATTTTTCTAAAGCAACAAGAGTTTTTTTATATTTTTTACTTAAATAATAAGCATTAGCTAAATGGAAATAATATTCATTTTTATTTTTCTTTAATTTAATAGCAGCTTTATAACATTTTAAAGAATCTTTTGTTCTTCCGGCAGCTATCAAAGCACAAGCTAAATAAAAATAATAATCATGTCTAGTATTTTTAACAGATTTTAAAGCAGCAACATAATTTGAAATTGCATAATCAAATTGTTCAACCATATAATAACAATGTCCTAAATGAAAATGAACTTCTGGAATATCTTGAAGTTTTATTACTTTTTCATATCTTTCTATTGCAGCCTCATATTTTCCTTGTGTGAAAAGAACATCTGCATATGATGATAAAGTTGCTACATTTTTTTTATCTAAATCATAAGACTCTTTTAAATATTTTTCTGCTTTTTCATAATCTTTTTTTTCTTGATAAACATTACCAAGAGCAGTTAAACATAATATATTTTTTGGATTTAACTCATATGCTTTATTTAAATATTTTAAAGAATTATCCAGATTTTTGTTTTTTAAATATATTATTCCTAATTCAATATTTGCTATAATATTATCTGGTGTTTTTTTTAAGCATTGTAAATAATATTCCACAGAATCATTATCATTTGAACTCATTAATTGATATAATCTTGCCATACCAAAATTAGCTGAGGCATTATTTGGTTCTCTATCTAAAATTGCAGAAAAGCATTTATATGCTTTTTTAAATTCTTTTGCTGCTTTATATATAAAACCTAAATGTAATAATGAATCTTTATGAGTTCTATCAATAACTAAAACACTTTTAAAGAATTCTACTGCTTTGGTAAAATTTTTATTTTCTTCATAATAATAAGCTAATTGAAATAATTTATTTTGGTCTGAAAAAAATTGAGGATAATTATTGGCATTTTCTAATAATTCAATTGCTTCTTTTAATCTCTTTTTTTTTTCATAACCAATTGCAAGAGAACACATAATATCAACATTTCCTGTGTAAAAATCTTTAGCTTTCTCTAATATTTCAATACCTAATTTAATTTCATCATTATTATCACTTCTGACAAGAACATCACCATATTTTTGTAAAATATCTACATTTTCTTTTTCTTTTTCATAAGCTAGTTTTAACCAATCTTTTGCTTCAGGTAAATTTAATTTTAACATTACATTTCCAATATGAAAAATTGACCATACAAAATTATTATTTATTTCATATGCTTTTTTATATTCTTTTAAAGCATTATCATAATCTTCAATCATTTCATAACATCTTCCTTCTTTTATAAATAAAACTTCATTAGCATTTGTTTTTATAGCATTATCAAAATATTTTAAAGCTTTTGTTGGTT
>JAEEGL014086540.1_pt1 | contig 17674 bp, 13 predicted proteins | sample 9134231 | NCBI WGS metagenome assembly JAEEGL01 (sample SAMN16246548, study PRJNA631951) | gut metagenome | biome: gut microbiome; feature: rumen; material: fiber-attached | host: Bos | place: Iran: Karaj | collected 2018-10 | reverse complement strand
CATAGGTATCGAGGACGGCTCGATCGACGTCATCATCTCCAACTGCGTCATCAACCTGTCCCCGAGGAAGGATCTAGTTCTTTCAGAGATACACCGCGTCCTGAAGAAGGGCGGGGAACTGTACTTCTCCGACGTCTTCTCCGACAGGAGGATCCCCGACGACGTGTCCAAGGATCCTGTTCTCAGGGGCGAATGCCTCGGGGGCGCCATGTACACGGAGGACTTCCGCAGGGCGATGGAGAAGGCCGGTTTCCAGGTCGTCAGATACACATCGGTGTGCGACATAGAGGTGGACGATCCTGAGATGGAGAAGCTTCTCGGAGACGTGAGGTTCACTTCGCGCACCGTCAGGGCGTTCAAGCTCGACGATCTCGAGGACGAGTGCGAGGACTACGGGCAGACCGTCGTGTACGACGGAAGGATACCTGGACATCCCGAATGTTTCGATATGGATGACGGGCACAGGTTCTATGCGGGCAGACCGGAGGCGGTCTGCGGGAACACGGCATCGATGTGCTCCGGAACGCGCTACGGGAAGCATCTGCGCGTGAGAGGGGACAGGTCGCACCACTACGGGAAGTTCGACTGCTGCGGCGGACCGAAGAACGGCGGAGGGTGCTGCTGTTAAACAAACGCCTATCACAAAACACAATGCAAAATATGACGCTCGACCCATCTGGGTCATTCCGAAATTGGTGCACATCAAACGTGATTGGAACATCTAGCACCGATGACTGAGCTACGTTTATACTGTTGCAGTCAAACGGATATCAATTCACTGGATTCAATCCAACTCTTACAATACTTGAGGCCCCTGTCCAGATAAATGGCTCCGATGATGGCCTCGATATAGATATCATGTCCGGGATTGGGCAACTGTTGGTGTTGTGGGGCTTCATCAAAGAAATACTGATCATTATATGCGAAGTTCTGAATATTGAATTCGAGAGTCTTGAGGTGAAGGGCCTTGTTGTTCTCGATGTCGCTCTTTTTTATTGTAATGCCATCTCTGTCTTTCCCCTCGAGATACAGCCTCTCCGTGATGATCAGTTTCAGGACCGTGTCACCGAGAGTGGCCAACGAACCGTTGGTGTATTCTTTATTCGAGGTATTTCCATTGTCCAGCGGATTCACGCACATGGCATTGGCAAGATGGGTTATGTCTCCGGGATCGTAACGAATCAACTCAGCCAGCTGTTTCATTTTCTCAATGATTTTCTTCTTCTCCATTTCACTCACCTTCAAAGGATCTTGAATCTTCCTTCAGAAAATCTTCCGGAAAACCCAGATACGTTTCAGAATCCTCCGTTATTATTATCTCGACCTGCCTTGCTTCCTCGGAATAGAACTGTCTAAGAGAATCATCTTTCACAATAATCTTTTGATTGGAACTACCTCTGTGCGTGAGATATGTATCCCTTTTGCTCTCGACATAACGTCCAGCGATTATCACTGATGCAAGATCGGCGATTGATTTCTGAAGATCGTCGAGTTCTTCCATTTCATATCCTGTAAAGAGAACTATATCGAGACCCAATTGTCTTATGCGTAAAGACAGGGTTAATAAATCCGACCCCTGTTGCAACGGCTCTCCGCCGATGTATGTGATCCCCTCGACGCATGAGCCTATTATCTGATCCAGCAGGCTATCTACGGAGATTTCTTTTCCTGATGCCTTATCCCACAACCCCTGGTTCATGCACCCCTTGCAATGAAGAGTGCACCCGGAGAACCAGATTACAAAGCGTCTCCCGTGACCGTAAATCTCGCTGGTTTCTGTTGCATAGACGGTGAGCATCAGTAGACTCTCTTAACAAGCATTAGCTTGACTTTTCCGTTTTCAACGGTTTCTTTGACAGAATAGCCCATCGCTTTGGCCTTGGCTTCGATTGCCATCTTCTTGGCCATGACGAAGTCCTGTTTTTCCAACTCGAGTTTTCTGCGATCATACTCCAGCTGGTCCTGCTCTTTCTTGATCTGCCTGACCTTGAACATCTCCATATTAATGCGGGCCTGTTCAGAAAGGGCTTTCTGTTCCTCGATTTTAAGTTCACGCAGTTTGGCTTCGACGTCGGCCACAGTAGAATTGATTTCCTTGAATTTTTTTATCACTGGCGTATGATACTCTTCTGTTCTAACGAAGAACGAAGTGCCGAGTTTCACTATGATGCAGTCCGTAAGCCGAATGCAGTCTCCTACGATCTCGTAACTTTCCCCACATTTTTCCAATGCGTAGGTAAGATTTTTAATATCGCTGGTACAGAATTTCAGAGTGAGTATACGAACGTGACCGCTCATGATTGCCGCCTCTCTACTGTTTCCTTCTTCTTCACAGTCTCTTCTTCCGACTGGAAATACTCGTCCTTATGATCCACTTCTTCAATAACAAATTCAGAAGAAAGCAGTTCTTTTATCTCGGATTCGCAGACTTTTCCTTTAAATCCGAACGTCTCGGCTTCAAGAAGGCCGTCCTCGTCAATCGTTATCTCAATGGCGTATTCCTTCATGTTATCATCCCAGGTGGTAGGTGATCGTCTTCCATCCGCGTTCTTCAGCTTCTATTTCGGCGTCTGATAAGTTTTTCTCATCGGTCAATACATATTCGTATGTTCCACCGTTCTTGTATAGGATCCCATAACGTGGCAGCGGCTTAGCCTCGGATTCCTTCAACTTATCGATTGTTTTTACTTTAGCTGCCTTCTTGGAAGAGGATACTTCGGCCAGGGACTCGTCTATCTCTCCCCCTCTGCTGTTAAACTCATCGATTAACTCGTTAAGAGTCGTGACCAAACTGTTGTATTCGGCAATAACTGTAATATTGTCTGGAATCTGTATCTTATTTACCTTTGCGATCAGTTTATCCATTTTCTCATTATTGGCCTGTTGCACAAGTTCTTTTTTCTTTCTAGAAAGATTACCGGGCATACTGTCGTATACCTGGTAAATCGAATCTTTGACGGCCTTTTGACTATGTTTCTGAATATCGACGTTGATTTGGAATTCTAAACCACACGCACGTTTGTTCGTCACTAGGAGATCTGGATTCTTGGAACGTATCCTGTCTTCCAACATCTCTGGATTCTTCGACTCGAGATCCTTGAAGAACAGATAATCCTTGAGAAGCATAGTCACCGAAACATTCTCTGTTACCGAGGGCAATACCATTATGTCCTTCCCGTTCGAATCCTTCAGCGACTTACCTACGAGCTTTGAATAGGCAGCCTTCTGACGATACTTGTATATCGTACCTACTTCCAGACTATCAACGCGAATACCGATCAGTTTGCTGCTCCCTTTCTCCGGCATGGTGGGGTAAGATGCAGGGTTGTAGTTGAGAACGTATTTATCTCCGGCAACCTCACAGAACGAGACCCATAAATCCGGAGCGTAGAAGGAGTCCTTTCCGTGTACCTTCAGTATCGATATCTCCGGTATCTTGCTGAAGTAAAGCACCTTGTCATCGAGAATCTGGTGATATTTGCCATCAAACGATGATGCGTCGCATCTCTGTGTGATGACCGAGATGCTCTCATCGCAATCCGTGACTACCTTCCCGTCAGATTCAACAAGTGGCGCATCGAAAACACCGCTGTCAACACCAGATACAACATCGATAAGTTCAAAGTCGGCCCCATTCCAGAACCACTTGCGGAAATGAGCCATCAGCTTCGCAACTGATCCGCTATCTTCGATAACAACACCATTGTTCCCTGACACCACAACCGCAGATTTGTTGTCGATTATGAAAATGCTGAATCCAGACCATTTAGTTTCACGCACAATTGCCTTGTTTTTTAACGGAGCGAGTGCTTTGTTGTTCACATCGGATACCAAAATGTACCTGCTACACTTCATTCCGGCTAACATGTTCACATAGGTTGCAGAGACATCCGACAAAACGACGCAGACTGAATTGTTTGCCTTACTGAGCATCGAGTTCAGAACAGGGGCAATATCAGGGACCGAACCGGTTGACATCAACTCGAAGAAGTCCCTTTCTTCCACTGCGGAATTGTCGATCTTCAATGTGAGCGTGTGATTCATTTGCGAACCTCCATAGAGTTCTTCACGAATTCAGGAATATTCTTCCCATCGACCTTGATCAGAGTAAGCTCCTTTACCTTGCATACAGTGGAAGCTGTCGGATTCTCAGTATCATACTGAAGCGAATCCAATTCATTGGTCATTTTTATCCAGACGATCTCATCATCTGCTTCAATCCTGTAGTACCTATCGTGAACCGTGCGCAGATCTGCTTCAGGAACGTACCTTAAATCCACACAGTCTAGTTTTGAAAAATCATCGAATGCCTTACTCTTTTCGTCCGTTGATTTGCGTGTTGACCATTTGCACGTGACAACTGTAAGCGGCACATCGTATTTTTTCTTGATAGCTTCAGCCAGGAGGCCTGTATTACGAGCGATTTTGATGTTGAGGGGGATGAATTTTGAGATGCAGGAAACTGATCTTACTTCCTTTATGCTCCCAATCAGTTTTTTGACTAAATCATCCATGGAAACAGATTCGCCAGACAACTCCACCGTTTTACCAGTGTTCCCAACCGATTCGGGATCAAGATCGATACAGGCCTGGAGCCTCAGACGTGCTTTACCAGAAGACTCGTTTAGGGCATGGCCGAATAATGTGCCAAAATCCGTTCCCCTCTCACAGACATTGTTGAAAATCGATGAGAATTCGGAGAACAGAGAAGGCAGGTAATGCTTGGGACAATACTCGTTTTCAGAACAGATGCAGATGTATTGGGTGAACAGTCTGTCAACAACTTCCGGGGACGATAACTCGAAAGTTATATCCTCAAGTCTGGCGGATTCTTTTTCAACAGGGTCCAGGTGACAATCTTTCTTTATCAAGATATTCTTTAGAATCGATTCGTTTACTGGTCCAGGAATCTTGTAACACTTGAGAGCTCCGTCTTCGGCGGTTAGGAAATCATAACGGTTCGCCAAGGATTCCAAGATGAAGTCTGCATCATCATCAGAAAGCAGTTCGAAGCTGCCTGGATTGGTGAATTTTTTGTTCTCACACTCATAGGTGACGGAACGATTGGGGTATTCGTAAACTATCCGTACCTTCGTGCTTCTCGTTTCAACAAGTTTACGAGTGCGACCAAAATCGAAATTTTTGTACTGTCTCCCATCTATCGTGTAATTGTCCAGAAGATTGATGGAATCGGTGGCATCAGTTAAGACTCTGTCACGATATTCATCTACGAGGGTGCTACATGACCAAAGATACTGTTTATCATTACATGAGAGGATGGAAATCTCAAAGCGCCCCTTGAGAGTTTTCCATAGGTTTCCAGTCTCAGCTATTTTCTGTCCTTCTGGAGTCAGTTTGTCATTGTACAGATATCCGCTGTTTTCCAGATAGAATTTCAATCCCTGCCTGAACGCATCAGGGACTTCTAATTTCGCAAAACCTGTTTTTCCGATGTTCTTCAACACATTGGATAGAGCCCTATCCTGCTGGTGTGTGTCGAGCTCGCCCTGAACCAGGAACTTCTTGATGATAGCAGATTTGTTTACGATTATCCTCATTGGGATTCCTCCGCCAGTTTTCTCAAAAGCGGGCTGTTTGATTGATTTAGGAAATAATCCCTGTTTCCGACAATTACCCTCTGGAACCTTGCTCTGGTTAGAGCGACATTAAGTCTGTTGGGACTGTCCATAAACCCTAGGCTTACGCCTTTTCCGTTCGAAGATTTGACCATGGATATGAAAACTAGATCTGCTTCCTTACCCTGGTATTTATCGACCGTGAATATTTCGACATGAATGTTGTGATCCTGCAGCCTGAAGGATCTCCCGTAGGCCACATTGGCCGATTCTGTCAGCATCCTCTTCAACGTCTCTTCCTGACGTTTATAATAAGTCAGCACTGCAATTGTCCAAATACCTTCTGGATCGTTTTTGTTAGGATTCTCACAGGCATATTCAGCAAATTTACTGATAAGGTTGGCAATCCGCCTCGCCTCATATGGATTGTCGTTATTACAGCTTTTGGGGGTCTCCACATTCTCCCACACTGCATGATTTTTAAACATTTTACAATCCCATTCACGATTCAAGTTCTCATTGTCTTTCAGAGCTTCTCCCCCATAAATGTGCTCTCTGGAGAATTTAGATATGTCCCTGTGCATACGATTCTGATAATCCAAACATGTGCATCTGCAATCATAATCGTCTCCGAATCCCCTGTTGAGAGTCGTGTTTTTACGTTCATATTTGCTCTTTATTGCATTCTCTGCCACACCCTGTTTCAAAAGTTGAAGAATAGAGGGCATTGACAGTTCACGGAGAAGGTTAAGATACGAATCGACCTCTTCCCTGTATGCATCTGGAATCCTTCTGTCTATATCTTCCTGATAATGCTTGACAGTGGTATTGCCAGAACTAATATCATTCAGCATGAAGAGCTCCTGCTGTCTAGATATACGCCAAGCTATCTGCCCGGCCCAATCTGCTTTACGGATAAGTGCATTAATACCGTCACGAACTTGTTCGGCACCTTCGTGACGATCCCTGTCGAAGTAAATAACCTTTGATTTGCCCCTTCTCTTAAGGTCGGAATAGTAGTGGTTACTGTAATAGATGTAGCGATTGTTTTCTCCAGAGTAATCGTTGATTAAAATGTTGGATGCAGGCAAGTAATCGGACAATTGTTTCAATAATTCCCTGTCAATGAAAATCATATCTACACCATAGATTAGCATCGATTCCTTGGTTCCATTGATTATATCCGAAGGCGTGATGCAATCATCGGATGAAGATTCTGCGATACACAGATAGTTGATATCTGAAGGAATCATCGAACTCAAATCGGCAATCACGGCCTGTCCTACGGGAATGGTAAAACGATATCCTTTCAAATCACGGATGTCCGAAACCAGATTTTGGATTAGGCCATATATCTCCTGATGCTGGAGATCGAATCCCTTCATACTCCTTATGGAGGTGGCAACATCTGACGATTCCACATAGGGGGTCAACTGCTTGATGTCTCCGGAAAGAACCCATTTCCGAGCGAAAACCGCTGGAACAAGGAAATCCTGGAATGTGGTTTTACTTGCCTCATCGATGATAAGACAGTCATACAACGGTGGCAGATACTTTGACCTATTCTTTTCTCTCAGATTAAAATCGGGGTGTTTGAGAATACCAAATGTTGTTCCACAGACGAGATTAGCATTCCGGTAGACCAGTTCCTGGATGTCAGTATCGTTGATATTCGTCGGCAGGTATTGTAACACATTGTCTCCTACAGAACCCTCATTACCGATTCTTGCAACGAGCAGACGATCCCTTACCTGTTTTGGCAGTTTGTCCAGACGTTCAAGAATGTTATCTATCGCGGCATGAGTGGATGCAGCAAGAAGTACCTTCATGCCTCTCATTACCATCTGTGCTATGATTTCAAGAATCGTGGTCGTTTTTCCGCTCCCCGGAGGGCCTTCCAAAAATGCAAAATCGGTCGTACACAATGAGCGACGGACCATTTCTCTCTGAGCATCAATACCATTGTAGGAATCGTTGGTTAGAACATACCATTGTTCTATCGGCACCCTGCTCGTATCTATGTCCTTCCATCTGAAACCCGATTTCGTAAGGCGTAAGAGATTCAAATGATGGGCGGAAGGGGAATTTAGCAGGGAATTCACGGCAGCGTTTTGCATTATGGTTTGAAATGGGTTTGAAACCAAGTACAACCGATTCGGAAGATCTGTAACCTTTTTCAATTTACCATTGTCATACTCTTCTGCAATCTCAACAATATTGAGATTTTCATAACGACTTCCTATCTTGAAAATCCTGTTTTTCTTTACGTCTGCATTGGCAACATCTGAAAGTCTTTCGATCTCTTCGCGGAAGAAAAAAGAAGAACTGCCAAATACATCACTCTGATAACTATCGTTATCGGTCAACTGAATGAATGTTCCTGCACGGAATCTGCACTTCAACCCCTCCATCTGGCTGATGCCAAATTCTGCACCATAATTCGAATTATACAGATTATCGGATATGATTGCTCCACTTCTGGCAAAAAGATTGCGACCGATCACAACAATATTGGGATCTCCCAAAATGGCTGGGTATTCGGAGATGTCCACCTTCTCGTAACCTATCGATTCACCGTTTGATTTCACTGATTTGACATCCCTATCGAATACAATGGCCAAGTCAGGTTTTATCATGGTGTATTTTGCGCCATCATTGAACTTGTACACTGTTTCGACCGTTCCCGAACCAATCTTATTCGATTCGATCTTACCAAAAAACCGGATGAATGGATCGGTATTTGAAGTTCTAATCACATTATCTTCAAACTCAAACTCTTCGATTCCGCTATCGCATTCGATACGGATGTGCCCGTCCCTGTAATCACGCCAATAATCAACAGGTTTAGGCTCTACAGTATCCACGTCATCTCCGAAATAGATTGTGAGTTTTTTTTCAGATATCGGCGCATCTAGATGGAATACTGCGTACGAATTGTAGAAGTCGACTAGATTGTCAGAAGTCAGATGTACTGAACCACTACGATTGACAATCTCGAAATCCCCATCAGGATCCGTCTTCAGGCGAACAAGGTAATACAATCCTTCTGGGACACGATATTCAGAATTCATACAGACCTTTATTTTGATAAGGGAGAATTTTCTAAGGAGAACCATACTCGATTCTACCTTACTTACATCGGCTGAAATCTGAGAGATATAATTGCTGTTATCCAGAAGACTTTTTAACAATTCTTTGAATGGTTCAAGACTGTTCTTTGTGTCATAATAAAGATCTGCTGCTTTCTTGTCGTCATTGATGATGTTCCCATAATAGAACATCCATGGGATACCGCCGCCCTGGACGCGCTGCTGCCCGTCACGTTTGTTCCTGCCGGATTCACGGGACGGTGCCCCATTTTGACGATCGCTCTCCTCAGCCATCCTATCAATCATCAAGGAATGGGTTGGAATTCTCGGATTTCAGTCTGGGTATAGACTTACTCCTTTCGGTGTCGATATCTTCCACCTGGCCGTTACTTGCAAGTCTAGCTCTGAACTTGGCCCAATCCCTAAGTCTGCGAAGACCCTCACCCATGGTGATGGACAGCGGGACTGTGGAACGAATGGCCTCAAGCAGGTATTCCGTGGTCAAAGGTTTGCTGCCTTCACTGAATGCCGTCTGAAGGGCTTCCTTCACACACTCTTCGATTTCAGAACCAGAAAATCCTTTGGTCTCTTTCGCTAGTTGTTCCATATCTAGGTTGTCAATGGAACGTTTCCTGTTTTCGATGTGGATCTGGAAAATTTTCTTGCGTTCATCATAACTCGGCAGATCTACGAAGAACACCTCGTCAAATCTTCCTTTACGCATAAGCTCGGGAGGGAGCTGGCTGATATTGTTTGCGGTAGCGATGACAAATACCGGTTCTGTTTTTTCTTGCATCCAGGTAAGAAGTGTTCCGAAAACACGGGAAGTAGTGCCGCCGTCAGTCTGCCCAGAACTTTGGATTCCCGACAGACCTTTCTCGATCTCGTCTATCCACAGAACACAGGGTGCGATAGCCCTTGCGATCTCAAGGGCTTTCCTCACGTTATTCTCGGATTCTCCGACCATTCCAGCAAACACCTTGCCGATATCGAATCTCAAAAGAGGGTAATTCCACGCCTTGGCTACGGCCTTGGCGGTCAGTGACTTACCGCAACCAGGTACTCCGAGAAGCATGATTCCTTTGGGTGTTTCCAGACCGAATTCCTTTGCTTCGGGTGTGAAGCTCTTCCCGCGCTTATCGATCCAATTTTTAAGATTCTCCAGACCTCCGACGTCACCAAGTTTTGTGGAGGTATGGTAATATTCGAGAAGACCGGTCTTCTTGATGATACTCTCTTTTTCACTGATTATGAAAGGTATACAGGTCTGGTCGAGTTTGTTAAATTCGATTATCGCCTTGGAGAAAGCCAATTGAGCTTCCATCGTTGTCAATCCGAGTGCAGCCTCCAATACTGGCACATCGATGGTGCTTTGTTTCACATCATAGTTGTTGAGACAGGTATTAGCTATAGTTCTCAGCTGCTTCAAGTCAGGAAGACCGATTTCTACAACGGACAGTTCTTTCGAGAGATCGTCCGGAACGCATTTGACGGGCATAGAAAGGATGATAACTTTGTTGGGCAGCGATTTGTTCTGTAGGATTTCCCTGAATTTGCGCAGGATCCTTGGGTCGTTCCTACCCAAGACGTGATGGAAGTCCTGCAGGATGAGGATTGCATTTTCTTCAAGGGTATCTGTGAAGAAATTCAGAATATCGAGATAGTCTGTGATATCGTCCTCTTTAACATACTCTTTACTGGCATAATCATATCTCTGAAGCCCATTGACCTCGTTCCAGCAATACCACGACATACCCAGAGACTTGGCTGCCGCATTAACGTATCCATGGATACGCTTGTCTTCATATGATACGACCTCTATCACGTTTGCCTGCGCCTTGATTAGTAACTCAATCTCTTTGTTCATCCAAACTTCCCTCAGATTGTATCACTGTTGCTCAATATATTTTTTACACGTTGTTAGCCAGAAAGATTGTTTTTGGATGCTGAAACTTTCACTATGCTTTCCATTATTTATCATAGTTGTCAATTGTACTCGGATGCAAAGGCTGTAATTCTTTCCATCTCTGTTCATCGTATCGACAATAATCTATTGGATCTTCCTCAGACCTCTGTAACACATAATCAGATCTATCTATACACACTTATAATTTTTAATATTTAAATTTTCTTATTGTGAAACAAATAATTACAATTAGATTTAAATATCATAAAAATATAGTACGAGATATGCTTGTGCTCTTCAGGGTCGCTAACTTCCTTTCCTTCAAAAATTTGCAGGAATTCTCAATGATTCCCGGCAAACCAGAGTATAATGTTGAGCACATCTATGACAAAAAAATCAAAATCCTTGACCGTGCAGTAATATACGGCCCAAACTCTGCCGGAAAGAGCAATTTCATCAATGCCATGGCTTTTGCACAATGGATTGCCATTGGAGCACCACCGTACGAAAAACGGGCAATGAAAATATTCGAAAAAATGAACTATATCGGTAGTGAAAAAACGCCTGCCGAATCATACTTCGAGTTTAACATACTCCTTAGCGGCAAGCTATACTCATACGGATTCGAGTACAATACGCAAATGAGACTTTTTTCAAAAGAATGGTTATCCGAATTGAATGAGGATGGTTCAGAGAGGATCATATTCAATTTTTCATTCAATGAAGGTGACGTTATTAAAGAAAATAATGCGGATCCTCGCTATGGTAACGACCAGAAGCCTGATTCCCCGTCCTTTTTATCCCAATGCAAAGGCAGTGAAATAAGACTAGTCTTCAGATGGTTCAAAACATCCCTGATTGTGCTTACGACCAAAACCGGGTCGGAATTCAACTTTAACAGATCCATATCAAAAGAATCGTTTCTGCAGATCATGGACATTTTATGGAAGCTGGACACAGGCATTGATGGTCTCCAAGTAGAAGATTCCTGGGGGAACATAGCCTTAGATAATACATTACGTAAAGGCATAACTCATTGTTCAAAAGAAGAACTGGATCCCGACATATTATGGAAGAAAGATCCAATAGATGCTGACGACTATGACACAAAATATAGACTTTCTCATATTTTCCATTTTAACCTCAGATCATACGGTCTGGATTTAGAATTAGATCGTATCATTACAAGGGAATATTTTGAACAGTGCGGAAGCAATTGTGACCCGCCCTTGGATGAAACGGATATAGGAGAGCCACTTACAGAATATGTCGGAATAAGGTTCACTCATGCACCTACTCATTTCACAGTCCCATATTGTGACGAATCCGAAGGAACCAAGAAGGTTGTGGAAATACTTCTTGCACTGTTCACTAATACTGGCTCCTCTACGGTAGTGTATGATGAATTTGAATGCAGCATTCACACTCTGATTATGAAAGAGCTCATAAAGTTGTTAAAGAACATCAAAGATCAAAAGGAAATACAATTCATTACGACCACACATGAATCCAGACTTCTGAAACGTGAACTGTACAGGAATGACGAGATATGGTTTATCGATTCGGATAGGGACAACGGGTCGACCCTCTACTCGTTGGAAGAATTCTCCGATGCCGATGATGAATCCATAGACCTCGAATATCTCGACGGAAGATTCGGTGCAATCCCTCATACCCATCCCATAATCCCGGAGGATCCAGAATGATCGTACGCTTCGCTGTATCGAATTTTCTCTCATTTTCGTATTCGGAACAGTTGCATGAATGCATTAATATGATCCCATCGAGACCAAAGAACAAGATAGATCATATTTCTGACAATAACCTTCTCAAATCAGCAGTATATTTTGGAGGAAACGGTGCAGGGAAGAGTAATATCATTAAAGCACTCCGTTTCTTAAAAAAACTTGTCACAACTGGAGAGGTCCCCCGCCCATACCAAGAAATCTATTGCAAAAATAAGCCAGAATACAAATCAAAACCCATTGAGATGGAAATAGAATTCCTCGTTGCTCACGAACATGCGAATGCAGTCAACAACATAGAATTTTACCTAAATCTCCCTAAAAAAACGGCGTACGAAGAGCAAAATGATGTTGCTCCCGTTCACTACAAATACAAAATAAGATTGCAGAATGTTGGAGATAACAACCCCTACAACATCTCTTTCGAATCGATTTCGCTGATTGAATACGGAAGAGAATCCGTAATAGTTGCATTTGACAATACTTTAGTCGATAGTAAAGATACGCCAAATGATAAAAGCGTCAAGGATGCTAAATTACTTGGCTTAGATGAAGAAGAATCTCAGATCTATCAAAAAATCCATGAATTATCCATAATCCTCGATAAACTAACATTTGAGGTCTCCGAAATAGACAATAAAATAGCGGAATGCGAGAGGATGATGAAGGATGTTAAATTCGGTGAAGACACATATAAAATCCCATACCGCAGCAGTATGATCCGCTCTCTTGAAGAACAATTGATAGAACTGAACGACAAAAAGAAGGAATTGATTAACACCCAATTAACAACCACAATGGAACTTGCGGAAGCAAAATCAAAACTCTCCTTAATTGCACATCTTCACGATTTGGAATTGGCTAAATCTAAAAAAGAAAAGAAAAAAACACTTAAACAGCTCTTAAAAACCACCACAGAGGTGTATTTGAGCAATCATTCCGATAAACAATACGAAACAATCAAAGAATGGAGAACTTCTAGAGCCATGTCAGATGTGTTTAGATGGTTCTCTGATACGCTCGTACTTACAAGCGTAACTGATCAGATTCTCCCTGCCAGCGGTTTTTCTGACCTGAATAAAATGAATGAACTTCTTCCAAAATTCGATGCACACATCGACCGTCTGCACTATGAGACTGTCTCGGACCCCGCAGACATAAAAAGCATATGCCAACGCATGAGCGATTCAGAGCTGAAATCAATTGTAGAAAACACAAGAAAACCTATCGGATCAAATTATTCATTCTCATTCGTAAAATCAGTCGGAATGAACATCTACGAATTCACATGCAGCCAGTCAACGTTGACCATAAGAAAGATGGTGACGATACATCATGACGGTTCGGTACATCAACTGATTGAGGAATCCGACGGAACACGGAGACTCATCGAGCTCATATCCGCGCTGGTTGATTCAGGTTCGGATAAGGTGTTCATCATCGATGAACTCGACAGAAGGATGCATCCACTACTGACACTAAATTTCGTCGAATCGTTCTACAACCTGTACAGTGAAAGGATCCAGATGATCATAACTACTCACGAAACTAGATTGATAACAACGGACCTGTTCCGTCTCGATGAGATCAACTTCGTCGAACGTGACAAAGATTACAACACCGTGGTATTCCGTGCCAAAGACGTTATCAAGGATCAGAACAAGAGACTCGACGAGATGTATCTTGAGGATAAATTGTGGGGCGTACCGCACATATCATGATTGCTTTATCAGATCTTTGAGGAACAAACCCACCATCGTCCCTGGATTATCTTTCAATTTCTCAGGATCGGTGACAAACGGCCCATCCACTCTTGTGGATTCGGCGATGGCATCCTTAATCCTATCCTTATAATGTAACTCAAAACGGGTAGGCGTGCCATCTGTCAAACACTTATCTTTCTTATCCTTAACAATCATCTCCACCTCCCAATCCTGCAGGTCAGGATTCTCCCTGGCTATGATCTTCTTCTTGAGCTCATCACCATATTGTTTACGGAATGACGGTTTACCGTAGTCGGGGTTCTCCCAATGCATATACAACCAAAGTTCAAAGCAGGGTGTAGAAACTACTGGAAGGATGTCATTGTCAGAACAACTTTTCAACCAAGAATCGTAATGCTGATGGTTGCTGAACTCGCCGTGAAAATCCCTATCGAACACAACATAAAAGTCGTTTTTCTCACCTGGCTTAACCTTCTTGGGAAAACGTATGGAATCATCTTCCAACCTAAAATATCCCTTTTCCTTCCCTAGAGCTTCATTACAATCTTCTATCACTCTATCCGATAACGAAGGCGGATCCATAACCAAACCGCCCTTTGTGTATGGAGGCTTGTCATATCTTTCGTTGTAATGATCACGAACCTCGATCCTCAATAACTCCCTGAGGTCCTTTACCTTCATCCCAAACTCCTTCAAGGAGGCCCTTCTAAAATTATCGATGTATTTTGCGATTACCAAGGAAATGTAGAATCTGAGCGGAATCTGACCCGTTGCCTGATATATGCGATTCTCCACGGCCATCTGAATCATGGAGAGCCTGTCTGAATCATCACGATCCGGGCCGAGTTTATCCACCGGTTCCACAGATACACTGTCTTTATAACCCTCATACCTGGCTATGGATTCAAAATAATCAAGCTCGGTCTTCCCCTCACAGGTTATGAAGACCACCCGAGACTTGGTTCTGGTCGACGAGATCCTAGAACCATATGGGGAAGTTCTGAACTGTGATCTGTCGACCATGATTACAGATGTTCAATCTGTTTATTATAAGTGACGAAGATAGTGATGATGCGTTCGAAACAATCAATATCCAATCTATCAACGCTCACCTTTTAATTGCAGGATGTGTATATTGTCCAGATATCTATGAGTTCTTCAAATCTGAGTGGCGGTAACAGCGAACTAAAACAACAACTGACATCGTTGATGAAAACGATGCTAGAGACAAAAGATATCGGTGATGTCATACTGAAGTTGTGGGCCCTCGGTTACGATTACAGTGATCTCATTAACATCGGTTTTACAATCAAAGAACTTAGGGAGATCGGTTGGCCAGCCCCCGATGTTGAAGATAATTACCCCATTAAAGAAGTGTATGAATCAGGATACAGTATCAAGGAACTGAAAAATGCTGGCTATACGATAAAAGATATTGTCGGATTAGGAGTCGGCCTGAAGGATTTGATAAACGCCGGGTATCAAATCAACGAACTGAAAAATGCTGGATTCTCTGATGATGAACTAAGATCCGCCGGTATAGGGGAGTTCAAACTAACGAACAAGAAGAGTCTAAGGGAATTGAGACAATCCGGAATGACCGTCAAAGAGCTCAGGACATTAGGGTTCACACTCAGAGATTTCGTTAATGCGGGTTATACTGCAGACACATTCTATGATGATGTATTGGCCCTTGCGGACTTGAATGCAGAACAAATATGGAATCACATCGATGCGGGAGAATCGTATGCTGTACAGTTGATAGACGCTGGATTCACTGCAGACGAATTGAAAAAAGAAGGATTCACTGCAGACGAATTCCAATTATATGTAAATGCTGAAAAAATGTTAAAAGCAGGATTTACTGAAGCCGAATTGAGAGAAGCAGGTTATTCAATTTAAAATTGTATCACTCTCGCTAATCCAATCGCAAGAAAAAAAGAGATGGACCCCCAGATTAGCTACGCTAGATGCTCGATAAGGTTGACAAATACGAGGTTACAATAATTGGCGCAATTGGTTTATTTATAAGCCTATCCGCCAACCATTATATGCCTGCACTCTAGTAGGAAATACGCCAAGCATTGCGCAAATCCCGTAATGGAATTGTCGTCCGTTCCGCAAGGTTCGGAGACTTGGCCGCAGGGTGACCTGCGGTGCGGCCGCCCCGGCATCGGGGGCAAGCGGATCGCCCCCCGCCGCTCGCCGGCGGTTCGGGGTCCAAATACCCGTAGCGATGCTCGTGAATCTAAAAAATCAGAGATGCGGCCCCAGAGGGGCCGCTTTATGGTTTGTTCACGACTCAGCGTGCGCCGAGATGTTCATCGGGCCGGTTCCGGCGCTGAAGTAGCACATGTTCTCTACGGTTCCGGTGATAGACGTGTTCAGCTCGTCCCAGCTTCCGGATCCGCTCATGCCGTAGTCGTTGCTCCAGCTGTAATCGTAGTGGATGTTGGCCTTTCCGATCTTGGACTCGATGGTGAAGTGCCCGTCGTTGGGGAACGATACGACCTGTCCGTTCTTGACCTCGGATCCGAACGCGGTGACCTTGACCTGGGATTCGTCGAAGCTGAAGGTCAGGTTGATGGGTGCAAGATCGTCGGAGCCGTCGATGTAGATCGCTAGCTTTCCGGTGAAGTCCTTCCTGTCGAGCTTGAAGCAGAAGTCCGCGGATGTCGCTGCTGTTTCCAGCTTGTCCGACTTGCAGACGTCCTTGCTGTCGGAGTGCCAGCTTCCCGAGAATGCGAGGAACGCGTTCCCTGCGGATTCGACGTGGATGCGTATCTTGTTGTCTGCGTTCGAGTTGACGACCGATCCGTTGATGACGGGGTCGCCGTTTATCGTGCAGGTCAATCCGTCCTGCACGGTGACTGTCGTGGTGACCGTCTTGTCCTTGACGAAGTCAAAGAGCATGATCCCGCCTGTGGTGATGACCATGGCACCGACGACCAGAGCGATTATGGATATGAACCTCATGGTTTCCTCCTCTGACACAGGAATGCACGGGAGCGTTTAAAAAGGGTCCACACGACAATAGACGGAAAACTGGTAAAAATAGGTGTCCGCCCCCTGCGGAAGGGGCGGTAAGTGGTTTTCGGAGGTTATTTCGGTAATCTTCAATCGTTCAGGAACTCCCCTGCCCTCTCCATGACAAGGTCTGTGAGACGCGGGTCGTCCTCCATCGGACGGGTGTACCCGACCTTTATGGTCCTGCCGTTGACGGTTATGTCGCCGCCGTCGCTGAACGGAGGTATGCCGATCTGTTCGGGGATCTCCTCGCCCAGATGCAGTCCCATCGCTATGAACAGAGGTATGGCGACGATGTCCTTCACGCCCTGCGATTCCAGGTCCGACAGCGCATCCTTTATGGTGGGTTCGCAGAACTCATTGAACGAGAACACGGTATGGGCGTAACCCCTCGAGACCAGCCTCTGAGCGTTGCGTTCCACCACCGCCCTGTTCATCTGCGTCTGGTCCAACGTGCCATGACCCAGTATCAGTATCCCTGAGTCGCGGTTCCCGCCCGCGACACGGATCCTGTCGCAGATTATGTCCGTGAGCACCGTGGAGAAGTTGAACGCCCTCGTAAGATAGACGGTGACCTTCCTACCCCCTGCATCTACCTCACCCAGAT
>JAEEGL013692438.1_pt1 | contig 17674 bp, 15 predicted proteins | sample 9134231 | NCBI WGS metagenome assembly JAEEGL01 (sample SAMN16246548, study PRJNA631951) | gut metagenome | biome: gut microbiome; feature: rumen; material: fiber-attached | host: Bos | place: Iran: Karaj | collected 2018-10 | reverse complement strand
GCGCGAAGGAACAAAACGGGGGGCAAAATGACTCTGACTGTTGATGCCGCGCGAGCGGCATTTAATAGTTCTACTACAACAGTCAGCGTCAAGCGGCCTAGGCCGCGCTTTTGCCCCCCGTTTTGTGACCGGGAGTCAGTTTTTATAAATATCTGTTATATAAAATTAATAAATCGTTATATAAGAATTCTATTATTTAATTTTGGGAATTTTGATATTATAATTATATTTATAGTGAGGTTGATATGGAAAATATAAAGCCTTGTGTTTTTGTTATTGAAGATGAAGAATCTATTTCGCGGCTTATTTGTATGTATCTGGAAAAGTCTGATATTTTACCAGAACCTTTCTATAACGCAGAAGATGCACTCAAAAAGCTTTCGGAAGGAACAAAGCCTGATCTGCTTCTTCTGGATTTGAATTTACCCGGCATAAGCGGTTTTGATTTTTTACAGCAATTTCGCGATATGTTTAAGTCTACAATTCCTGTAATGATTGTTTCTGCACGTGATGCAGATGAAGATATTATAAAAGGCCTTGATATTGGTGCAGATGAATTTGTTACAAAACCTTTTTCGCCGAGTGTTCTTGTAGCCAGGGTTAAGGCAAATTTACGCCGCAAGGATTTATCCAGGGGTAACGCAGAAGAAACCATTCAATTTGGAGATTTTACCCTGCTTTTGAACAGCTGCGTTCTAAAAAAGGAAGGACATAAAATACCTCTTTCTACAAAAGAATACGAAGTACTTGAATATCTTATAAAAAATGCAGGCACCGTTCTTTCGCCGGAAAAAATCTTTAATGATGTATGGAAGGTTCAATATGGTGATATTACAGCTGTAGCCGTATATATTCAGAGACTGCGTAAAAAGCTCGAAGAAAATCCTTCGGAAGCAAAATACATTAAGACAGAGTTTGGAAAAGGTTATATATTTAATAAGGATTATATTACTAACTGAATATGAAACTGAAAAATCAGCTTAATCTGCTGGCCACTCTTATTACTGCAATTCCTCTTGCCTGTATTCTTTTTATATTTATTAATTATTATCTTCGTTCTCCAAGAAACATGCTGCTTTCGGGCTCTAAAGAAGTTCAGGCACTTGATTCTTCCAACATGACAACCCAGGATTACAAAATATTTTTGCGAAACGTAAGACTTTTGCCGCAGGATGTTGAATGTGCTTTAATTGATAATACAACAGGTCTTGTAATTACCTCATCAATAAAAGAATTTCCGACCAATGTTTATTTAACCAATTTTGAGCTTTGGGCTATTATGGAAACCACTTCAAACATTTTCTTTTATCAGTTTACAACCCTGCGCACCCATACCCTCAATTCCATGATGATAACAAGGGTCCCAAGAAAAAAGAGTTCTGCAAGCAAAAACCAGACCCTTATGCCCCTGCTCTATTCAATATTAATGATTATTGTTAGTGTTTGTATAATCATTATTGTAAGGCTTTCGCATACCATAAACAAATCTATTAAAAAAATAGAGGATGAAACCCAGGCGCTTGCAAATGGAAATCTTTCAGGCAAAATTCCTTTTGATGATACAAAAAAAGCAAACGAAATAAGTTCTATATCTGAAAGTCTGGAAAAAATGCGTATTTCGCTTTCCGAAGCACAGAATCAGAAAACAAAATTTATTATGGGTATTAGCCACGATCTTAGAACACCTGTTTCTGTAATAAAGGGCTATACCGAAGCCATATCGGATGGAGTAATTTCCAGTAAAAAAGATGTTAAAAGTGCAATGGAACTTATAACCGAAAAAACAAATCAACTGGAAAATATGATAGACACTCTTATAAGCTTTACCAAGATGAATTCTACGGAAATAAGACAGTCTATGAAAACTCAATCCATTACGCGCTTTCTTACAGACATTATTAGAGAAGAACAGACAATTGGAAACGTTTTTAAGCGTAATATAATAACTTCCGTTAATTTTGACCGCGAGGTTCTTGTGCCCTTTGACAGGCAGCTTGCAACACGGGTTTTCGAAAATTTGTTTAATAATGCACTCCGATACACCAGAGATAATGACACAATAAGCCTGTCTGCCTTTATACATGACAATAATGTAATATACAGCATCAAAGATACAGGCATTGGCATTGATAAAGAAGACCTTAAAAATATATTCGAAATGTTTTACAGAGGAACGAATTCCAGACGAGAAGAAGGCATGGGCGTTGGCCTGAGCGTAGTAAAAAACATTGTAGAAACTCATGGCTGGAATATTGATGTAAATTCACAGAAAAACAACGGAACCTGTTTTACAATTAAGATTCCATATTAAAAAGTTCTACAAGAATTTGATTTAAAAACAACATTCCCTGTGTAGTAAGAATTATATCTTCTTCCTTCTGCCCAGAGGCTTTTTTTATTACACATAATCCTTTTTTTTCAAGTTTTTGAAATATTTTAAGTACTTTTTGGGGGACTGTAGCGCCGAAAAGCTTTTTATAATGCTTTAAGGAAACTCCCTGTAAAAGCCTCAAACCCATCATAAAAAATTCGAATTGCGAAGTTTCTACTGTAATGTTTTCAGAAATTACTGGTGCTGCCTGCGCCTGCCATTCATTATCAGCACTAAAATCCCTGTCCCAAAAGCTAATATATTTTTCCAGTTCCGTAGTATTTGTTGTCCGCAATGCACTTCCGTCTTTATTATACATTGTTCCTGCAGCACCTGCACCAAAGCCAAGATAAGATTGATGTGTCCAGTAGGTCATATTATGAAGGCATTCATAACCTTTAAGACAAAAGTTAGAAACTTCGTATTCAATATAGCCGGATTTTAATAGAAAATCCCGTCCTTCCAGCCATAAAGAATCTGCAAAATCCTGGTCATAATCAATTGTATTATTCAAAATTTTTTTACCGAGATGGGTTTCTTCTTCTACACAAAGAGAATAAAAGGATATATGAGGAACTTTATTGTCCACGAGCTTTTTAAGCCCCTCTAACATAGTTGTTTTAGTTTCATAAGGAAGAGCGCAAATTAAATCGGCAGAAATAATTCCTTTCCAATTTTCAAGAATAAGAGATAAAGCAGCTTCATTGATTGTAGAATCTGCCCTTCTATGTATACTTTTTAAGACAGTATCAGAAAAAGACTGAAGCCCTACAGACAGACGATTAACTCCACCAGCCTCCAAAGTCCGCAATAATTCAACAGTAACATCATCCGGGTTTACTTCAAAGGTAAATTCACAATCAGGACTTATATCAAAAGCTTTTATGGTAGAAGTAATTTTATTTATCTGCTTTTCATTAAGAAGGCTTGGAGTTCCGCCGCCAAAATAGATTGTTTTTATTATAGTATCTTCGTTATTCTGTTCTTTTAGTCTAAAGCTTATTTCATTGCACAAGGCATTTATATAAGACTCTGGCACAACCGGAACAGAACCTTTATTTGCGCAGCTGAAAAAATCACAATAATCACATTTTGAGAGGCAATACGGAATATGAATATAAAGGGAAAACTCTTTTTTCAAACTAATAAAGACGTATAGAATTCAGAGGAAAATATTTAAGGATTACGCGTCCTTTTATATCCTGTTTGGAAACCGGTCCCCACAATCTGGAATCTGAGACAACAACACGGTTATCTCCAAGAACAAAATATTCATCCGAACCAAGTATTATTGAATCAAAGGAACCTTTAACTCCGGCAGTACCATTCCAGCCGGCAGGAGGTGTAAGAAAATTAAGGTTATAAGTTTTATCTATGAGTTCAAATTCTGTAAGTGAATGCTTTTCTCCGGCAGGTTTTACATAAAGCACATAATCCCTCATATAAATTTCATCTCCCGGCAAGCCCACTATTCTTCTTATCTGATTATTTGTTCCTGGAAAATCCTTATCTTCATAAGAGTCGTACTGACAGGCTGTAAAAAACAGGCTTATATTATGCCAGATTTTTTCGAAAAACGTTCTTTCTTTTTTTACATTCGTTTTTAGTAAAACTACATCCCCTCTTTTTGGAGATCTGTATATCGGAGTTACAAAAGAAAAGGTATTTTCTGCAAAATCAGGCAGCATTGACGAGGAAGTTTGTTTTACCGGAAATAATACAAAGGCAAAAATTATATTAATTAAAAAATATATGACTATAATATATATCAGAAAAAAAAGTGTGCGTCGTTTCCGCTGCTTTTTAAATTCATAAGAATATTCATACAATTGCCTGTTCATAATAATAAAATAGCACAAAAAATAGATTATTTCAAATAATATTATTGAGCAAAAAGTAACTTGAAAAGCTTTTTTTGATGGTTTATAATTATTTGATATGTCTGAAGGAAAAAAAGTGATTTCAGAAAACAGAAAGGCACGCTTTGACTATTTTATTGAAGACTCGTATGAATGCGGAATTGTTCTGGAAGGCACAGAAGTTAAATCCGTAAAAAACGGCAGCATTTCGTATCCGGATGGTTTTGCAGAAATTAAAAATGGAGAAGTCTTTCTTAAAAATTTCCGTATCTCTGAATATTCCTTTTCTTCTATCTTTAATCATAACCCGGACAGACCAAAAAAGCTTTTACTTCATAAAGAAGAAATTAAAAGAATTACAAGAAAAGTTGACGAAAAAGGTTACACTTTGATACCTTTAGATGTTTATCTTAAGGATGGACGTGTTAAAGTAACACTTGGTATTTGTAAAGGAAAGAAACAGTACGACAAACGGGAAACCATTAAGAACAGGGATATAAACCGTGAGCTGCAAAGGGAGTTTTCTTCAAAGCTAAGGGGATAATTTGAATATATACAAGATAAGCAAAAGACTGAATTCAGCTTTCTCGCTAAAAGGCCTGCTCCTTGTATTTACCTTATTTCTTTTATGTCCGGCTGTTTTTGCACAGGCAAAATATTCAATTGATTACTACGGAATTGTTGCAGATGATGTAGATGACAATATGTCCAGAATGACCAGTGATCTGTATTACACCCAGCTTTGCGAAATTAATTCCTATACAGTACAGGACAAACGCACAGATGTAAAAATGCAGGCAATTCCTTCTGCAGATAGTTTCAGCGATTCAAAGCTTTCGCTTTATGCCGTAATATCTAAAGTAGAAAATACCGGTAAATGGATTTCCACAATAAGTCTTTATGATAATTCAAGAAAGGCAGTTTTTTCCGAAGCAAAAGAGTATGATTCCTTTTACAAAATCCTTATGGAACCAAAGACTAATCTTCAAAACACAATTACTACCCTGCTTTCCGGTGGCGGCTCTGTGCAAAGCTCTTCTGCAGCACCAACAGAACCAAAAGCAACGGCTAAGGTTCAATCTACAGAATTTTTATCGGGCACCTGGAGTGGCGAAGATTCAATAGATAAAATTGTCATCATGAGGGGCGGACGAGGCTTTGTAATTTTTAAAAACGGAGCTTCCATGAACATAACCGTAGAAATTCAAAATTCGGGTGCTGCTCAAAACATAATCATAACTCAAAGCGGCAAAGCAAATGCTTCGTTTTTTACAGAGATTTCCAGAGAGCTGGCATTAAAAGAAGCGGTAAATGCAAAACCTATTAAATGGATACTACAGGCAAATGACGACAATACCCTTTCGGGAATAAAATCAACACTTATTCCGGCAGGTTCTTCTGCAGAACCCGGAACTCTTGATGTAATCTGGAAAAGAAAATCTTAATTAGATTTGCGGAAGATTATATACCGGTATTCCTGTAACAGGAATATTTTTCTCTTTTGAAAAGCTGATTTCACCTTTTTTAATGTCAACAATAAGAAGTACAAGTAAAACAAGCATGGCTGCTGCAATTCCACTGGCTTTACAAAGCTTTTCAGAAACATATTCCGGTTCTGTATGACGTATTACGGTTCCTGTATCATAAAGTTGATTCTGGTATGGTTTTAGGCCTGTTATTTTTACAAGCTTTTCATCATCTGTAACATAGTCCATTTTACGTGCATAAGCTGCAATTACTGCTTTATCATTCTTTAATGCGGTAAGTTCAAGCATGAGTTCTGTATTAATACTTTGAATTTCTGCTTTCTGCTTACTTACAATACGCTTCTGCTCTTCCATCTGAGAATAACACTTAAAGCTGTTCTGACCGAAAGCAAGAGAGGTTAAAATATAAACTAATGTACCAGCAAATAAAACTGTTAAATACTTAGCACGTTTCATAATATATTTATTATCGGATGATTATTTATGTTTTCTGAATTAAAAATGTGTGTTATAATAAAAAAATAAAGTTTGAAAAGTTCTATTTTTATTATATAATAATACCGATAATAATAAATAGAATACTTTATTATTGAGAGGAATTAAATGAGCGATTCTACAGACAACACAAACGAACTCGATAGCTATGGAGTTTGGGTTAAAAACACAAATCAGGAAGGAGCTGCGGACGACGATTTAAATTTTGCAGATTCACTTGATTTGCCCGATTTTGAAGAAACCGGAGATTTAGACGACTCTAGCTTTGAAGATATGTTCAAGGATGATGATACAATCAATCTTGATCCTTCGGCAGATGATACAACCCTTACAGATGATGAACTGATGAATATAACAAGTGGTGACGGCATAGAAATTGCCGAGGAAAGCGGAGATTCATTTGAAGAAAATACTGTAAGCGATGCAGACCTCTCAGACTTTGATACAGAAATCACAGATACACAGAATGATGAGCTTTCGATTCCGGAGGTTTCTATTGAGGAACCTGGCGATACCGAAGATCAAGAAGACGTTTCGCTCGACGACTTTGATTTTGATAAGGTAACTGAAGAAGAAGCCACTGCCCCTGCTGCAGAAGAAACAATTCCTGAAACAGAAGAAACCACTTCAGACGAGATTTCCGAAGAAGTTTCTGCAGATGAATTTGGTCTTGATTCAGAAGATTCAGACAGTGAACAGGAAATATCTCTGGATGACTTTATGGACCAGGGCTTTTCTGATGAATCTGTTGCTTCCGGAAATAACGGCTTTGCTGCAGATGAGGTACCTTCAGGAGATTCCGAAGAAGTTTCTTTGGATGACTTTGTAGATATGAGTGAATTTGGTGTAACCGAAGAAGCACCGAAAAAAGAAGAAGCAATTTCTGACGAAAAACCTCTTGATATGGACATTAGCTTTGATGCTTCTGCAGATACAGTAGAAACCGAAGAAAATTACGCAGCCAATGATTCTTCAGATGATTCGTCATTCGATGATGACGATGAAATTGATAATTCTACCTTTGCCACTAAAGAAGTTTCTGATACAGAAGAACAGACTGTAACCGGTTCTAATGATATAGAAGCCGAAGAAGTAGATCTTTCTGACTTTGGTATTGATGCAAACGCAGAAGAAACACCGGTTACTCAGGATGTAGAAAGCGCAAAGAACAAAGAAACAGTTGTTGACTACGATCTTTCTGTAGAAAACGACAATGCAAGTGCTGCTCCTGTTGTAAATGAAATTAAGTCTTCTGCACCTATAGAAGAAATTGAAGAGGTATCTGCTGTGGAAGTTTCTAACTCAGATTCAGGCCTGCTCCAGCAGATTGTAGCAGATCTTTCAAGTCTCAAAGAAGAAATTAATACACTTAAATCTAATCTCGAAGAAATTAAAGCCAACCCTGCCTCTTCAGGAGCCAGCGGTTTTATTTCTGAGGAAATAGCTGTAGAAGATGAAGAAGTAATACCTGACAGTTCAAAAGAGGACACAGGCTTCTTCTCCGGTGATGACGGAGACGATACAATTGCACTTTCTACCGATGAGCTTTCTAACATTTTGAATACTGCAGACTTTAATACAGAAGAAGAAGCTGCCGCAGACAATTCTGAAGAAGCTGTTACAGAAGACTTTGTAGAACAGGAACCGGCCGTAGAAGAAACCTTTGTAGAAGAAACTGTTGAATCTGAACCGGTTGTAGAAGAAACCTTTACCGAGGAACCTGCCGCAGAAGAAAGTGTTACAGAAAATTTTGTTATGGAAGATCCTGTAGTTGAAGCTTCTCCGGATGAAGAAAACATGATCAACAACTTTGAAGCTCCTGCTGCAAACGACGATGAACCTTCATTCGACTTTGAAAACGAAAATCTTTCTGAACCAAATATTGATGAAATAGAAATTGATGAAGAAAGTCTTGAAGATGATCTTCCGGATGAAATTACAATTGCTAAGGATGATGACATTCTTGTAGAATCTTCTTCTTCTGACTTTATGGATTCTGTTCAGGATACAACAGAAGAACATGAAGAAGCATTTGTAGAAGAAGCTCCTGTACCAGCCGAAGAGCCTGTTATAGAAGAACCAGATGCCTTCTCTACTGTAGATAACCTCTTTGATGAAACAGCAGCCGAACCAGAAATTACAGAAGAATCCGGCTTTGCAGATATTGAAGTTGAAGAGCCTCAGGAAGATGTAGTCCAGGACGAAACCTTTGTTTCAGATGAGGAAGTTACACAGGACATGCCTGTTATTTCTGAGCCTGTAAACATTGAAAACGATTTTGTTTCTCACGAAGAAGACAACAATGATCTTACCGACAGCAATATTGACTATCTTACAACAGAAGATAAAGAAGCTGCAGAAGAAAGCACAGATGAAAATGCAGAACTTAAAAAGGATATAAAATCTGTTTTGCTTTACATGGATCAGCTGCTTGAAAACCTGCCGGAAGAAAAAATTGTTGAATTTGCTAAATCAGAAGAATTTACAACATATAAAAAACTTTTCTCTGAATTAGGACTTTCTTAATGGGATTACTCAAGAAATTGTCTGACAGCCAGATTGTTTCCGAAAAAAAGGAACAAGCGGTTGTCAGGCAGGAACCGGTTCAACAAAAATCCAATTCAGTCGGATTATTGAAAAAATCTTTGATTGTTTCGAATGAAGACGGATTGGATTTTTTTGAATTTATCGAAAAATATAAACTTTCTCATTGCGCATTATTTACAAAAAAAGATAATAATTATTTAGCAGAATACTCCTTTGGTTTTGATGGTGCTTCCATTTGTCATTCCTTTTCTACGGTGGATTTCTGGGAAGGAGTTTTACATTCAGAAGATCAGATTTTATTTTTTAATAAACAGAATGAGCTTCTACCTTTTTATCAATTTTTTTCTGATGAATTAAAAGTAATTATTAAATCAATTTGTATTTATAAAACAAAAGCTTCTTCAATTCTTTTAATACTTAATTATCCACAAGACAAGGTTTCTACAGGTTTTTCTAATGATATTAAAAAGGTAAAGCTTCCTGCAGGCATTTTCAAATTGAATAGAAGTGGAGACTCAAAGCAAACTTTATCCGCAGAATATAAACTGAACTTTTTAGAATGCATAGAATCCTTTGTGCTTTCTGATTATAAAAACATTTCTGATAAAAGAATATTTACAGCCCTCTCAAATGCACTTTTTTATACTTTTACTAAAAACTTTCCTTCTCCCGATGTTCTTACTTTTATTTCCGACGGCATTTACAATCTGGGCTTGTATTCAAAAGAAAAAATCCCTGTAGAATTATTGTCCGGCCATATAAAAAATGACAGCAGATTCTTTTTTGGCGGACATGCACCTCTTATGACACTTGAAGAAATTCATTAAAATCCGGGTGGAACGTGGGAATTGGAAATAATTTTTTCTGATACAAAAGACGGTAATCAAACTTTTTCTGCAGAAGGCTTGTTTTATCATTCTAAGTATTCTCCTCAAACAGAAGCAGAACGTTTTGTACAATCCTTTACACTGCCCTTTTCTCCGGACATTATTTTTTTACTTGAACCTGGCCTTGATTACTGTTCCAATCTAATTACTCAAAAATTTCCACAGACAAAAACTGCTGTAATAAGATTATTTGATTCTGCAACAATCCCAGAAGGAAACTGGGATTATATAATTCCTTTTACAGATAAAAGCCTTTTTAAACAGCAGCTTCTTAGTGCTTTTGGAGAAGAAAAACTTTTATCTTCTGCAATATTTGTATGGCCTGCAGCAAAAAATGTTTTTAAAACTCAAGTTCCTCTTGTTTGTCAAACCTATAAAGAAATTTTAGAGGAATGTAAAACGCTTCTTGTAACAAGACAGTTTTTCGAAAAAAAGTGGCTTATCAATTCCTATAATTTTGCGGCAAATATTCAAAAGCCGGTTTTACCACAAATTAAAGAAGAACAATCAATTGTAATATGTGCCTCGGGTCCAAGTCTTGTTCCTTCTATTCAAATCTTAAAAAATTACCGGGATCGTTTTATTTTGTTCTGTCTTTCTTCTGCAACAAGCGTACTTTTGAATAATGATATTATTCCCGATTTGGTTATTACAACTGACGGTGGTTATTGGGCCGGCCACCATTTAAAACAATTAAAAGCATATAAAAACATTCCTGTTGCAGCTCCTGCCGAAGCCTTGCTGCCAAAAAAATTACTTGCCTTTAACAATATAATTCCGCTTGAATATGAAGATGAAAGTTCTTTTATAAGTACAGGTATTCTTAAATTGGCTGGTATTAAAACTCTTAAAGCAGTCAGAAACCCGACAGTAAGCGGCACGGCTCTTTACCTTGCCCTTTCTTTTAAGCCCAAAAATATATTTTTCTGCGGACTTGATTTATGTTCAGCAGAGGGCTTTGCACATGCACAGCCTAACGAGCTTGAAATTAATAACAGTTGTTTTGATAATAAAATAAAATCAAAAACCGGACGAATAGCCTCTGCCAATTTTAATTCTTCTTCATTAAAAATATATGAAGAATGGTTTTGCAAATTTGAAAACCCTGGAAATATAATCAGGCGGATTATAAACAATGAATATAAACATAATGAGCTTGGTAATATAAAAGATATTCAGGTAAAAGAATTTGAAAACCTTCTGGACAAAATTTCAGAATGCACACCAATCGTTTTTCTGGAACAGAATATAAATAAGCCGGGCTGCAATTCTCTTTGTGAATATATATTAAATAATCTTAAAACCGAAAAATGGCAGAAGCAGCTTTTCCCGGCAGATTTTATTTCCATGAAAAATTCTTTAGACCAAAATAATATTGATGCTATAAAAACTCGCCTTGACAAAAAAATTGAACAGCTTGTCTTGAAAATAAGGAAGAAGGAATATGCAGAATAAAAGCATATACGGACAGATTATTTCTTCTAAAACAGGTTTGAATATTCCGGTTTTTTTGAGCGGGCGAACTGTCGAATCCAGGTATGATCCTGAGCGCGATTGTGAACGAAAGCTTGAACAGATAAATGCGAATACAGGCTTTTTTATTGTTCTTGGAATAGCGGGTGGTATTCTTATTCAAAAGCTTCTTAAAAAAAATCCAAAGGCCTTTATTCTTGCAGTAGAAGTTGAGCAGCAGGATATTAATTTTTTACAACAGTTAAAACTTATTCAGGAATTAGAAAAAAATAAAAGAGTTTGTTTTTGTACAGTAAACCAGCTTGAGCAAAAAATACTTTCTTTATACGTCCCTTCGTTTTATGGAAACTTAGAAGTGATTGAACAAAACGGCTGGTGCAATGAAAATACAGATATTACAAATGAGCTTAAAAATATTATTAAAAATGCATTAGCTTTGGTTTCTGCAGATTTTTCGGTTCAATGTCACTTTGGAAAAATCTGGGCTCACAATATAATGTCAAATCTTAAGTTTATTAAAAACATAAACTTAAATTTGGAATCCAGAATCTTAGAAAAAACTGCCGTAATTTTTGCCGCTGGCCCTACAGTTGATCAGACTATCAAACAGGTTTTGCAAAACCGGGAATATTATTATGTAATTTCTACAGATACTGCATTTTCTATTCTTTATTCTGCAGCAATTATTCCGGATGCTGTTATTTCTTTAGACGGACAGAATGTTTCGGGCTCACATTTTATTCATGACGCCTGTTCTATTCCACAGGATTTATCGCACACAAGCTTTATTTTTGATTTATGTGCAAATCCTGGAGCCGTAAAAAAAGCATACAAAACAAACAGCAAACTGTTTTTCTTTTCATCAGGCCATCCTTTTACAAGCTTTATTAAAAATCAATTTAAAATCAATTTACCATTTTTTACGTCGGGTTCCGGGACTGTAACAATAGCTGCAGTAAATTTTTCAATAAAAGCAGGATTTAAAAATATAAAGGTTTTTGGTGCAGACTTTTCTTATGTAAACGGAAAAGCCTATGCTTCCGGAACTTACTTAGACCGCCTTTATGGCAAGAACTCCAGTAAAACAATTTCTCTGGAAAAGCAGTTTGATTCTTTAATGTTCAGAACACCGCTGATCTTACAGAATGATAAAAGCCTTACGACAACTGTGCTTAATTCCTACAAAACATCTTTTGAAAATTATCTTAAAGAAGAAGGCGTACAGTTTATAAAACAGGATAATTGTTATACAATAAAATCAGAAAAGAGCCCGGAATTATTAGAAAATCAAATTCCAAAAGATTTTGAGCCTGAACAAATTGTAAAAGATATTTGTTCGGACTCCTGTAAAGCTCCAGACTTTTTAACTGAGCTTTCTATTAAAGATATTTCGCTTTTACCGTTAATCTCATGGATTAGATATAACGATAATAATAAAGAGGCCGATTTTAATTATTTTTATAATCGTGCACAAGAATATTATAAAAAATATTTATAAAACAGCCGTACGGCATGGGAGGACATACTTATGAAAAAAAGCTTTACAATTATTTATTCCGTAATTGTTTCTTTAATCCTTATTTTTGCAATTTCGTTTTTCTGTGTAAATATTTATAATGAAAATGGTCATGGAGAACTTAGAACACAGGTTCGTTTTGAAAAAATGGCTTCTGCTGTTATGAATGCTCTTAATAAAAATAATATTTCAGAGGCAGAGCTTACAAGACAAATCAATAATGCAATAGGCGACACAAAAGATTTTTCTTATATAAAAATTAATGATGGTTCCAAAACCATTTATTCATATCCAAGCGATTTTGATTTTTCTAATACTAATAATTCAAAGCTTATTCTGGACTACAAAAAAACTTCCGGTAACAAAAATATTATAGCAGGTTTGTATTCACTCAGGCCTTCTACAATTTTTTATTATGCCAAAATCTCATTTTTTATTATTTTAATTATTTCTTTATTAACTATATTACTGATTATTTATGCAAATCATTTTGATTCTTCTAAAGCTGTTGTGGTTAAAAAACATTCAATAAAAAAGGAAAAAGATTATTTAATCGGTAACCCAAAAGACAATGAAGAAGAAGCAACTGAAGAAGAAATTTTTGAGGAAGAAACAGAAGATAATAACGAACAGGAAACACAGGATGTCGAGGAGGAAATTGTAGAAGAACCTCAGACAAATTTACCTGAAGATAAACCTGTACCGGAAACTAAAAATGCGGAACTTCCTACACAGGATTATGAACCTGTAAAGCTCGAAGAAGCAGTATCTGAAAAAGGATTATTCTCTCCTGACACGGGCTTTGGTTGGGAATCTTATTTAATGACAAGACTTGATAACGAGCTTAATCGTGCAACTGCCAGCGAATTAGATCTTGCTCTTTTTGTAATAAAGCTTAATGGTCTTGAAAGAACAAATCCTGTTATGAAAACCATAAGCGATTATCTTATTACAGAATTCCAGTTTAAAGATTTAATTTTTGAATACAAGAATGATTCTATCTGTGCACTCAAAATAAGTATGAATATTGATGATGCGGTTACCTTTGGAGAAAAGGTCTATGAACAGCTAAAATCAATTACAAGTGAGCAAAACATTTCGATCTGTATTGGAATTACTACACGCAGTATAAGAATGGTAACAGGAGAAAGACTTCTTAAAGAAGCAGACGAAGCCGTTATACATGCAATGGACGACAAAACCTGTCCTGTTGTAGGCTTTAGGGCCGATGCAGCCAAATACAGAAAATTTATTGAGTCGAAGTAGGCTCTTCAAAAAGCTTGGAAAATTCCTCTACCCTTTTACTCTGCGGAAACTTTTCTTTAAGAATATTTAATTGTATTTCTGCCTCTTCCTTTTTTTCACAGGCAAGTAAAATACAGATATAGTTTTCAAGATATTCACTTACGTCAGGATTATTGTCTATAAGCTCTTCGTACATTGTACAAGCTTTATCTGTGTTTCCGTTCATTGCATAAATGTAAGCAATAGAAGATTTGATTGTATTATTCTGAGGATCGCGTTTGAGCATTTCTTCGTATACAGTCTGAGCTTCTCCCCACTTTGATTCATAAACATAACATTTTGCAAGCTTGTAATAGGCTGTCCAGTAAATCTCTTTGTTACCCATTGCAGTTTTATAATAGCTTTCTGCCTTATCATATTTTTCCAGAGAAAAATACGTGTCTGCAATATTAAGGTATTCTATATAAATATTTTTCTGTACAGCGTCCCCTTGTCCCGGAATAGGAACTGCAATTTTATTTGAGGAACAGGAACTAAAAAAACATAAACCTGCTGTAAAAATTATTGCAGACAGACAGGTCCTAGCCAAGGACAATCTTTTCAATTTCATATAGCTGTGATTTATATAATCCCGAAATATTGTGACCATAGTCTGCAATAAGCTGAATCATATTGCGAGGAGCATCCTTTGTGTCACAACCATTCAAGCGGTCACCTGCATCTCCAAGGCCAGGCATAATGTAGGCTTTTTCGTTCATAACCGGGTCCATCCATAGTGTATAGCAGGTACAATTTTCCAAAGCACGAGTTACGCGAATTGAACCCTTTAGTGTAGAAATTGTATTGAAGAATGCAATTGATTTAGGCTTTACTCCCTGGCTCTGAAGATATTTAACAACAGTTACAAGAGAACCGCCTGTGGCATTCATAGGGTCTGCAAAAATAAGGTCTTTGCCGTCCAGGTCTTCCAGATTAAAGAAAGACTTATTCAGATCCATGATATATTCCATGTCGGCTTCGTTTTTGGTGTCGTTGCGGCTGATTTTGAAAAGTGCAAAAGGAGTTTTGTAGCCGTGGCTTGAGTATTCCTGAATCTCCTTTGACATAATCATACTTGGAAGAAGTGCACCACGAAGCATTACGCAGATTGCGGAGTTTTCGATTTTATAGTCAATGTCAGGAATCTTGTGTACAGCGTAATTCTGTACCGGGAAATTTACCGGAGTTTTTACAATGATGTGTCCTTTTTTGTCAGAATGCTGGTCTGTGTAGGCCATGCGGAAAAGCATTTCGTAAGCACGCTGGCTGTAATACATAAATTCCTGATGGTCTGTTTTTACATCACGGAGTTTAGAAATTACACGGGAACATTCGGCATGAGCACCCTCTTCTGTTACAAAGGAATAAACTTTTATAGCAGGATGCTTTGAACAGATTTTCTGCATTTCATGTCCAAGCTTGTCATAGCCTTCGATTATCTTTTCTTCGTTTACAGGATCAAAGGATTTCATTGTTTCCTTGAACATTACTTCAAGACTCTGTAAATCGGCCATATCCTCCTGTGTCAGGTAGCCGTCCAGATCTTCTGCCTTAAGAATAATTTTGTTGTCCATTTCTAACCTCCCTATAATGATAAAATATCGTATAGCTGCTTTTTACTCAGCTTAATTCCATCAATTTTTACTTCGGTTGCTTTGAGTGTATTATCGTCTCCGTCCGCAAGTCCAAATGCAAAGCCAAGCATTACCTTACCTGCCTTTGCAGCTTTTTCATTTTTAAACTCAAATATAAAATCAAGTATATACTGATTGTTGTTTTTTGGATCACAGACAAACGAACCCCTCACAGTATTTAGCTGAAGTGTAAGCTTTTGACCGGTGAGCATTAGCAGGAAGGTTTCGGGCTTGTTTGTAATAAAACGGATTTCTGAAGAAGATTCTGTAATCCAGCTGTAGGTAAGTTCATCAACATTTTCAAAGGACATGCCTAAGGAGTCTTCTGCAGGTATTGCGTGAATCTCATCGTACTGGCTCACCATGCCTTCTACATCTTCGCCTAGCAGCGTAAGCTTGTCAGATGGAAAAGCCATTACAATTTCTTTTTGCGAAAAAATGCCATATTTAGTTCCGCTTGCAGGTCCTGAAAATTCCTTTACTTCCCAGCCGTTCTTTTTTGTAAGAATTTTAGGAATGTATTTAATTGGAATATCTGAATCAATTGCCAGCTGAAGCTTTGGATCTTTATTGTCTGCATTAAGTCCGGCATAGGCACGGTCTATTCGGCTTACAATTTCATTTACATCTGAATCTGAAATATTTTGTATATTGCTTTTGATAATGAATTTGATAAGCTCCGGGTCTGCACTGGACGGAATTGAAATATAAAAATTTTTCTTATTATTCAAAAGGTCCGGTGCTTTTACTACTGTGCCTGTAGGAACGGTTTTACATGCTGCAAGGCATAAGAGGAATAAGGTTATTATAAGGCCCTTCGACAAGCTCAGGGACCGCAGACAATTTAAGGTCCGCAGACAGTTATGCTTTTTCAATATTCATGCTCCATTTTTTATCGTCGGCTTCGATGATAGTGCCATTCAAAGCACCGTCCCAGTTTATCTTTTGTGCAAGAGTTTCGTTGGCAATAAAGTAGGCAAACATTTCGTAGGCAGCCTTGAGTTCGTCGTCGCCACCAAGAGTGAGTACTATTCTGTCTGTAACATTGTAGCCGTTTTCCTTGCGCTGGTTTTGAATACCGCGGATAAGGTCACGAACATAACCTTCTTTTTTAAGCTCGTCTGTAATCTTTGAGTCCAGTCCTACTGTAAGGGTTCCGTCGTTCAAAACCTTAAGGTCATCTTTTTCAAAACGGTCTACAATTACTTTTTCTGCGTCAAGCTCTACAGAAGTTCCTGCAACATCAATTGTAAGCTTTGTTCCATCAAGAATTGACTGAATCTGGTCACTTGTAAGCTCAGCAATAATTCCGGCTGCCTGCTTCATAAGACCGCCAAGCTCTTTACCAAGAACCTTAAAGTTGGCTTTTGCTTTATATTCTACAAGCTCGTCTTCGCGGTCGTGGAATTCAACCTTCTTTACGTTAAGCTCTTCGCGGATAGAATCTTCCATCTCGGCAAGTACGCGCTTTTCATCCGGGTTACGTGTAACAAGGGCAACGCTTGCAAGCGGCTGACGGTTCTTAAGATTAAACTGGTTACGCAGGCTGTGTCCCATAGAAACTGCCTTCTGCACAGTTGCCATCTTAAACTCAAGCTCTTCATTAATCCAGGCTTTGTTTGGCACCGGATAATCGCAAAGGTGTACAGATTCTGCATCCTCGCCTGTTTTAAGATTCTGGTACATTTCTTCTGTAATAAACGGAACAAATGGAGCTGCAACCTTACATAAGGTTTTAAGGGCAATATAAAGTGCTTCGTAGGCTTCGGCCTTATCGCTGTCATTTTCCGATTTCCAGAAACGGCGGCGGCTTCGCCGGATATACCAGTTATTAAGTTCGTCTATAAATTTTACAATCGGGTCAATTGAGCCGGACAAGTCGTAATCATCAAGAGCAGCCCCTACTTCGCTGACAAGATTCTGAGTAATAGAAAGTAACCAGGCATCCAGAGGATTTGAAGGTGCCTTGTCATCAAACAAATGTCCTGTCGGGGCAGCCTTATCGATATTTGCATAAGTTACAAAGAAGGAATAAGAGTTCCACCAGGGAATTATGATTGACTTAAGTACATCGCGTACACCTTCGTCTGAGTAGCGGATTTCATCAGCACGCACTACTGC
>JAEEGL015812535.1_pt1 | contig 17675 bp, 9 predicted proteins | sample 9134231 | NCBI WGS metagenome assembly JAEEGL01 (sample SAMN16246548, study PRJNA631951) | gut metagenome | biome: gut microbiome; feature: rumen; material: fiber-attached | host: Bos | place: Iran: Karaj | collected 2018-10 | reverse complement strand
ATTCCGGCGCATAGCGGCTTGGGCGAGCTGTATGCCGGACATTTAATTAAATGGCCGGCATAGGCTCGCCTCAGGAGTTGGAAGTTGGAAGTTAGGGAGGGATAGAGACGTGTTGCGACACGTCTGTACTTGGAAGTTGGGAGTTGGAAGTTGGAAGTTGGGAGTTGGAAGTTGGAAGTTGGGAGTTGGAAGTTGGAAGTTGGAAGTTAGGGAGGGATAGAGACGTGTCGCGACACGTCTGTACTTGGAAGTTGGGAGTTGGATGTTGGATGTTTGAATTCGAGACGTTCCGCGACACGTCTGTACGAATTATTTTGATTAACAAAATGAATCAGACTGAATGGGGTGGGGTATCATTATAATAAATAATCAGTTTTGAATTTTGTGATTATGCTAATAAAATTCACTTGAATGTTGCACTTTGGAAATAATAATCAAAATATTGCTTGTTTTGTGAATTTACATGTAGGTTGATGTGTTAGTACGAAAAAATAACAGTTGACGCAGGGCGTGTATACATCGTAGAGACGTGAATCGTTTTGGATGCGTAGAATATTCGACAGTTATGTTGAAAATTCTTGTATCGCAATCAAATTGAAATTTTATTCAAAATTGAAAAAACGAACGAATTTTAAAACTCCCCTCAAACATGCTTAGATCCTTTAGATTTGAGAATGCTCAAAAAAGGGGTTCAAAATAAAATTCGAAAAAAGTGAAAATAAGTCTCGACAAAACGCGTTTGATTCTGTATGTGGGTGCGAATGGGATATAGTCCGCCAGCGCGATTGGGGACGAGTCTTAAAACGAATAAAACTGACCTTATAACATGCAAATCGCAAACGATTTTGCGAGATAGTGAGAACAAGGAGGAAATTATGAGGGGAAATCTTAAAAGGGGTGCGCTACTCACAGCGTTGCTCGCGGCGTCAGCTGCCGCAGGATGTGCCCAGGATATTGGCGATATTGATCGTACAGAGCCCAACCGCATTCGCAAGGCGGATTTGCTGCAGGGATCCTGGTGGATGCATCAGAAAATTATTGAAGTTCCAGGCAGTGCAAGGCTTGAGGTTTTTGAAGGTCTGATGAACGAAACGCAGAAAGTCGTTTTCGTTGCAGAAGAGAATTACCTGATGGCATATCGCAGCTATCCGACGCTTCCGGGTGCGGATGATCAGAATCTGGAAGTGGATGGCCTGATTAACTACGAAGAAATTTATGGTGAGAACTACAAGGGCGATGTCCTTGCGATGTTCCCGATTACGTCACATTTTGATGTTCAGCGTCAATACGATCCTTCGACGGGCGAGCAATCGAACGTGATCAGCGAGAACACGTCGGATCGTCCGTGGTACGAGCGCGATTATATGCGCGTGAGATGGCAGGATAACCCGATAGTCAATCTTGAGCTGACGTATGTTTATGAGACCGAGTATGAGCTTGGCCGTCAGGCATCGATAGGCCAGGGTGATGAACGCAATGAGCCGTACTTTGAGTATGATGCGAATGGCCAGCTCGTGTATTTTGATGCACCTGCGACCTACGTCATTAACCCCTCGTTCTGGGATATTCTGTACTACTACTACAATTATACCTGGAGCGACATGTATGCTGCGACGGAAGTCCGCGTAGCGACGAGCTTTGCGAAGGATCTTGGTGATGCGGATGCAGCCAATATCTACGAGCCACTGGAATACACGAACCAGGATATGAACCGTTTCGGTTATTTCCGCACGGAACGCTATACGTATGATCCGAAGCTGGGATTCATGAACAGCGGTCGTATCGAACTGGCCAACCGTCACAATATCTGGTTGAACTCGTATACGGTGGATGGTGCAGGCAACAAGGTTTTCACGCCGATAGAACAACGTGTCGTCCGTACGATTCCCTACTACATCTTCGATGGTGTAAAGGAAGAGAAACTTGCGAAGATGTCCGAACAGGTCATCGATGAGTGGAACGTTGCGTTCAAACGTGCGGTCTACATCATGCAGCATCCGAACAATACGGTATTGATGCATCCGCAGCTTAATACTCCGTATGATGGGATGCAGTTTGATCTGGTCACCACAATTGACTACAACATCCTTAAAGGTCTTTTAGGCAATGAGACTAATGTATTTGCAGTCTGCCATATTCCGGTTCGTCCCGATGACAATCCGGTTTGCGGTAACGAGAACAATCCCGGTGCGACTGCACCGAATGCAGGCTATTCACCGCGCGAAGGCGATTTCCGTAAGAACTTCCTGTGGCTCGTCAACCAGCGTCAGGATGTCGGCTTGCTCGGATATTGCCCGAGTTCGACGGATCCTCTGACGGGACGTACGATTTCTGCACAGGCTCACGTCTATACTGCCCCGATGAACGAAATCGCCAGCATTCTGGTCGACAAGCTCAAATTCGCCAAAGGCGTTCTGACACCTGAAGGTGTGCGCGCGAACGATGCAGCCATCGAGACTGCCCGTCATTCCCGCGAACGCTTTGTCGAGCTGTCGAAAATGTCCGACAAGGTTCGCAGTGCGAGACTCAATTCGGCTGCCAAACAGATGCAGCGTAGCGAAAAACGTCTGGAGCGCAAAAACAAGATCCAGAATCTGAGAAAATTTGATTATGTTGCCGTCGACAACAAGATCAAGAAGATGATCGATGATGGATTGCTTACCAGCGACATGGAATCCAGAGTTCGCAACAACATCATGAAACGTTCCGGCAAAGCGAATCTGAGTGATGAAGTCCTCAACGAGACCTCGCTTGCCAACATCATGAGCTACAAAACGATGATGATGTCCGAAGAGATCGAAAAAGCTCTTGGGGCCAAGGGATTCTGTTTCAAGAATGACACTGCGAGCTACGACATCAAGTACACGGCTTTGATGGACAAATACAAAGATCGCGATGACTATGACAACATTTTCTATGAGATTCGTGCAGATGTGTTCCGCGCAACGGCACTCCATGAAATGGGCCATGGCTTCGGTCTTCGTCACAACCATACGGGTTCGTATGACTCGATGAACTATTTCGATGGCTACTGGAATCTTCGCGGCAAATACGATCATTCCCTCGATCAGGCTTTCTGGAAAGATGGCACGCTCAAGACGGTGGGTGATATCTATGCCCTGTATGATTACAGCGATGCACAGCTTCGCGGCGGCCTGCTCGGCTATCAGTATTCGTCGATCATGGACTACAGCTCCGGTTATACGGATGACAACCAGGGTCTCGGCAAATATGACCATGCTGCCATTCTGTATGCATACAGTGCCGGTACTACCTCAGGCAGCCAGGCAAATCATTCGAACGGTCTGGTCGAGGTCTTTTCCGACAGTTCAGGCAATGTCGCCGGTGATCAGCTCAAATCGGAACTCGGTACGCTCGCATACAATATTCTGACGCATGCGGATACGACGAAGACGAGCCGTTTTGACGATCAGACCTCTGTCGGTCAGCCTTATCTCGAACTCGTTCATTTCCGTGATTTCTTCTCTTCGATGGGAGATTACGATTTCATCCACAACCGCAAGGTCGTCCGTCTGGACAACTATCTTGCCAACCAGGATTTGATGGTCCGCGTTCCTTATCTGTTCTGCACGGACGACAACCGTGGTGCTCTGCGCAGCTGTCACGTTTTCGATCACGGTGCTGACTACATTGAGCAGTTCAATGATGTTCTGCGCGACTATCGCACGAATTACTGGTTCCGCGATTTTGCCCGCGGTCGTGCATGGTGGAGTTCGGATGCCGCATCCTGGGGCTATGGTCGTGACTTCTTCAAACTGTCTGACTTTTTCCAGAGCTGGTACGTCGGCGATCGCAACACGCTGGATGATGTCCTTGGTGAGTATGCCAACCTGATCGATGATACAGGTGAAATTGCAGCTGCAGCATCGTTCAACCTGTTTGCCGAAGCTCTGGCGACGCCGGAATATGGTTTGTACTGCAAACGCAAGGATACAGGCGAGCTCTTTGGTCTGTCTTCGGATGGCGATGCGCGCCAGGAAACGTCTGAATTCTATCGTCGTTCCCGCTGCGGCGGTGATGATGCAGAATACTTCTATGTCCGTCAGGGCGAGGGCAGACGCCGCTTCCAGAAATACGATGTCAATGCAGGATTTGACTGGAGCCAGTATGAACTCGAACTCCAGCACAACGACACGTCGTACTATGCGATTCGTGCATTGTTCGACAATTCGGCGACCATTATCGCGGATTCCGGCGATATGGGTACCTACACGCTCGGCCTGTATGACTACTTTACGGAAGAATCCATTGCGCTGACCAACGCTATGATGGCTGAAGAATACAGCATTCACAGCCCGGTTCTCGTAACGGATGACGGCAATGGCGGAACGGAAACCGAAACCTATAACGGCGACGAAACCATTACGGGTACGCTCAAATATCCTGCACTTGCAAAAGTCAGATATTACAGTGCTGAAAATGAAAAGGATGAGATCGAATTCAACCCGCTGACGGGTGAAACGGTCGAAATGTTCAACAAGTATGCCGGTGTTGGTTCCGTTCCATTGTTCGGTGCCTGCGACGATGACAGCCAGTGCGCGCTGCTCGAAGGTGCTTCCGAGATGTACTGCGGTCTGAATGATCCTGAGGTCGTCTGCTCGGATGAAAAAGCCGCCAAGAAACACTGCTGGGCCATTTTCGACAACGTCGATTATGTCAAATGTCCGGCCGGTTCCCGGGTCGTCAGCTTTGACTCCATGTATGCCTGCGATAATTCGAAGCTCTACACCTGTGTTCCTGACTCTGTCAGCAATGCGGATTATAACTACTATGCAAATGAACTGCAGTATTCGTCAGAGGTCAATGCCCTCCAGGCTGATTCAGATAAATGCATAGCAGCGGTCGACAAATGGAACAATTTGCTGGATCGTTCCGTCAGTGCATGTTCGGCAACGAATTTCGCCGGTTCATGCGGTGAAGGCAAGACCTGCATCGATGGCAAGTGCACGAGCATTGCCTATCGAGTCCAGATGGATCCGTCCCTGTCGCAGAAATTCTACATGATCATCTTTGGTACGCTTTTGACCGGTCCTGTTGGCATGGATCCGACCTTCTACGATCAGTTCAACCTCTATCGTAAGGGGTCCGGCCAGGAGAACACGCCCTCCAGCGGTTATCGCGCAGTTTCTTTCGAGAACCCCTATACGGGTGAAATCTTCGCAGCCAACGAACGCGAAGAAGCCACAACGTCGGATGATTACATCGCACAGTTCCACAAATATGCAACGACCTGTAATCCTGAGGACAAACCCGTGCTCTCTGCATGGAATTACAGCAACAACAGGCTCTTTGCTGATTCCGGTTCTGCGATGATGATCCGCAAGGCGAATGCACTCAAGGATGAAGTTGACAAATACTGGGCTACGGTTATCCGCTATCAGGACTATGTCAATTGGGACAATGCTGATTATGAGAAGACCGAAGAATTCCAGAAATATCTGAATGCCTACTACACCTGGGCAATGAAGAAATACGATCTCCAGTACATCATTCGCGATATCAACCTCGTTCGCAATGTTTATGATTATTTCGGCACTGTCTGGTAATTCATAACGTTGGTTTGAAAGCCCCGGGCCGCATGGTTCGGGGTTTTTTTTTGTGCGCAGCCTATTTCATACGGCTGCTCCGGCGGCCTATTCCATACGGCCGCTCCGGCGGCCTATTCCATACGGCCGCCGCTGTCTTTGGGATTTTGTCGGAACGGATAACTCTCAAATTGTTCAAAAATCCCGATTTATGGTATTCTGGATGTGTATGTCCTGGTGTATTGTCAGACAAGTGTATGACATTGCATTATGGCGTTTGATGGATTTGGCTTTTGGCCAACCGACTGCGGATTCTGAGCATGAGTGACATCAATAATCTGATATCTGGGTTGAATCATTTGAATAATACAGAAGCTCCATCATCTGAACCTGAACCTGGGGATGACGGATTTGAGTTCAATCTGAGTGATGAAGCCTTTTCCGAGGCGATGGCATCTCTTGATATGGATGATGTGGGGCTGGAATCCAATCTGCCTGCATACGATGTTGAACAGGATGGTTCTGTAAATACGGCGCAGAGTCTGTCCAGTCAAAGTGTGGGGCTGCCCTCGCCCAAACCATTCGGATTGCCTTTGCCGAAGTCCGCATCTCCCGTGGGTTTGCCGTCTCCGAAGTCCGCATCTCCCGTGGGTTTGCCGTCTCCGAAACCGGGTATTGCCGGTGGTTTGCCGTCTCCGAAGTCCGCAGCTCCCGTGGGTTTGCCATCTCCGAAGCCAGGTATTGTCGGTGGTTTGCCGTCTCCGACGTCCGCATCTCCCGTGGGCCTGCCATCCCCGAAGTCCGCATCTCCCGTGGGTTTGCCGTCTCCGAAGCCCGCATCCCCCGTGGGTTTGCCGTCTCCGAAGTCCGCAGCTCCCGTGGGTTTGCCGTCTCCGAAGCCTGGTATTGCCGGAGGTTTGCCGTCTTCGAAGCCCGCATCTCCCGTGGGTTTGCCGTCTCCGAAGCCTGGTATTGCCGGAGGTTTGCCGTCTCCAAAGCCTGGGGTTTCCGGTGGCATGCCGTCCCAGCAGCCAGCAATTCCCGTAGGTTTGCCGGTTCCCCCTGCGGCTGATTCCATGGAGACGCCATCTCCCGTGGAACCTGAAATTTCGTTCCCCGATTTCAGCGATTCATTCCAGGAACAACCGCAATCTGAACCAGTACCATTATTTAAGGATGATGCGGTATCCGATGATGTTGTGGATCCCCATGTCGAGCTTGGACAGTTGGAGGCATTACTCAACGAAACTGATGATGGAAAAGAACGCCACGGTACTCTGGCACTGGAAGCCTATGGTTTTGATGATAAGCCGCCCTCGTATCTGAATGCTACAGCTGTTCCTTCCAATTTCAAAAAAGACAGCGACCCGAATAATATCACAGCAGTACCCAGTGCACAGTATGCCACACAGGTGAATAAAATGAACCTGGAGGATTCGGCGCTTGGTATCGTCAAAGGCAGTGATTCGCTCAAAGCACCGTTCCTTAAAATGGATCGCAACGAGCCGACGGGAGCTTTTAATCATTCCCACTCACACGATTTTGATAACGATTCCGGTTTGCCTATCAAGGATGATCCTCTGGGGCTGATCGAGGACAAACCCCATTCCGGTGCCGATAAACATCAGGATATTCTTGGACTTTTTGGTGACAATCTTCAGCTTGAACCTGCGGTTGAATCATTTGCTGCCGTAAGGCCTGCCAGTAAACCGGTCGTCGAATCGGATGCAATAACGGCCATTCCAATCCGTGAACCGGCGGCGGTGCCGCCTGCCAAAGTGCAGGCAAAACCTCCTGTTCCTGAGCCGCCGCGCGTTCCAAGTATTCCTGTTCCACCTGCAGCAAAAGCCAAGACTGGTGGCAATGTCGTGGAGGTGAATGCTCCGAAACCATCGGATGAACCTGAAAATGTCAGTAATCCCGGGCTTGCAGAGGGTGAGCTCTTTGATCTCAATTCCATAAAAACTAAGCAGTCAGCCGCTTCGCGGCAGGAAGACAAGAAACAGTCTGAGAGTTCCCAATCGGATAATGGCAAAAAGCGCAAAAAGAAATTATTCCTGGTCATTGCTCTTGCCGTCGTGGTGATTTGCATTGCAGGTGCTGCTTTATTCAGTCTGATCGTGCATGAAAAGACGGTTACGGATGATGAATTGGCCGCAGCACCAAAAGAAGCTGTCGTGACATTGAACTGGGATGCAGTCAAACTGGATATGCATCACCACTATGTGGATTATTACAAGAGTTCGATTGAAAAAATCCGCCAGAATGATCTGGATGCTTCCGAAAGGCTCGATATCCAGGGCAAGGTCCTGGTCGCTGTCATTCTTGGATCGACGAGATTCCCTGAGGTATTTGCAGATGATCTGGAAATGCTGGATGAATCTGCATCATCGCTGTCAGGAAACTGTGATTCCGGCTGGTGTTCGCTGGGGTTGTGGGCATGGGGAAAATTCCGCGACAATGAGGATCTGGAATCGAAATTCGAATCTGCAGCCAAGGGTGATTCATTCAAAGAGATCAAAACTGTTCTGGATGTCGTACTGGATTACAGTTCGTGGAAACCGGAACAGCAGACGTTTGATGAAATCAGCATCAGAGGAAATTCGATTATCAGGAAGATTAAGGATGATCTGCTGGAGTGGCCGCTGGTTTATTGGATTAAGGCGTCCGTCTATCATAGGTTGGGAAATAATGAAGATGCCATCAAGGTATTGGATGATGCCTATGTTGACGAGACGAAATCGCCCCGTCCCGGAGACTCGATACTGAAAGCTGAAGCATTGCTGGCGGCGGATCGTGCTGAAGATGCCCTGAAGCTTGTCGAAGAAGTCATGACGAATTCGCAGGCTTTGCCGGCAGAGAAGATGCGAGCTCAGGAGCTTGCACTGTTCTGTCAGGCGGGAACTCAGGAGTGGAGCTCATATTCCGAAACACTCAGCAAATACCTGGCGGATAATCTGGCCGACCCGGATCGATTCAAAGATGTTGTCGATGTTTGTCATTATATCAATCGCATGGAATCCTGCGGTGAGATGTTTAAACAGATATTGTCAAAGGATCCGAACCATCAGCTGTCCCGCATTGCTCTGATTCAGTCTGAGATCGAGAAGATCGGTTATGATGTTATTCTTCGTCCGGATACCAAACTGACTTCGATGTCTGTTCGTGCGGCGAGTGAGTTGATCGAAGATGGTCTCAAGTCAGATCCGGGATCTGCAGAATTATGGCGCGCTAAAGCGATCATCCTCTATGCCGAGGGGAATTTTGATGATTCTGTCAAAGCTCTGGATGAAGTTGAACGCGGAAAGGAGATGATCTGGATGGGGTCATTCATGAGAGATCTCATTCAGTTTGAATCCGGAGACAAGGCAAAGAAAGACTCGATACTGGCTGGTTTGAAGAAGAATGTGGGGTTGGTTCTGTCACCGGATGATGCCATAGCCCTGGCCATAGCCCTGCAGTATTGCGGGGATGGTGATTCTGCACTTAAGGTAATGAAACAGGCGGCGCAGCTGAATCCCGTGAACAGTATGATACTGAACGAATTTTTCATGCTTGCAATCAATGCCAAGAACATGGAACTCGCCAACAAGATTATCAAACAGCTTCAGGCGCGCGGTGCAATGCGTCCGGAACATGAGTTTGAGTTTGCCAAATTGACGGAATATACGGGGGATTCCAATAGTGCACTCGAAAAGATGCTGGCTATCGTCAAGAAGACAAAGGATAAACCCAATCCCGATTTTCTTGCCTATATTGGTGAGCTCTTTATGAGGCAGAATCAGTGCGATTCGGCCATTCCATATTTCAGCCAGGCTCTGGAACTGAATCCTTCGGATGCACAGACGCATTTCTTTAAGGGACGATGCCTTTATCTTCGCAAGAATTACGAAGAGGCTCTTGCCGAATTCAATGAAGCAGCCACACAGGACGATAGCAATCGCGAGTACGATCTTTGGATCGGTCGCACGCTTGCCGGCTTGAATCATATTTCTGAGGCCCAGCGTGCGTTTTCGGCCGTTATCGATGGCTATCTTGCAAAATCCGAAGCGGAGCGTCTTGAGGAAGAAAAGCTGAATATTGCCAGTGCATATTATTATCGTGCAGAATTGCGCAAACTGCAGAATAATCGATCGGAAGCAAAGAAAGACTTTGAGCAGGCACTCAAACTGATGCCCGAAGAAGTGATGTTTTTGAGTGGTTATGCCATTTATCTGTATGAAAATGAAATGCTCAAAGAGTGCATCAGTATGGTGAATAAAGTGGATTCATTGGGCAGTAAGATGGATGCATCGCTTTATTTCGTTCGGGGTGTTTCGAATCTGAAACTCAATAAGCGATCTGAGGCTTTGGCAGATCTTGAAAGAGCCCGAAATGATGGGTTTGCTGAACGTGAAGAATCTGGTATTATTGGTGTACGCGAAGCTGCAGAAGTGTATGAACGTCTCGGTTATTTGTATCGGGATTTGGGCCGGCGTGAAGAGGCACGCAATGCTTTGAACCAGTTCCTGCGCATATCCAAGACGCTTTCGCCTGTTGCACGCAGGGATATTCAGGCTGAAATTGATCATATTTAATACTGCAGCCCACGTAATGTGGTGTTGAGAAATTAGAGAATCACGGAGTTCTGTTTTGAAACTTCTGGCTATTGTCGAAGACAGATTAAAAGATGTCCTCCTGCACTTGCTGGGATGTGAGATTGAGTTTAAGGCATCGTGGAGTGATGTGGATGCCCGGCAGTTGCCAGATTATGGGTGTATCGTTGCATCCGGGTGCCTCATCGAAAGCAGCGATCCCCTCGTTCTCTGGGGTATAGCCAGTGAAATCCGCTATTTTGGTATTTTGGCGGTGTTTGTGGATGTTTCGTTTGAGGCAGGCAACCTGATTCCTCGTGTTTATCCTCAAATTAAGCTCGCCTCATACCGTGGGGACTCGTCCCAGATATCACTTCAGCTCCGCACATATGCGCCTCAGCTGTTTGGAAATGATGCCTCCTTCAGACGCAGTACGAATTCGGCGTATGCCAATGCACTTCGGTTCGAAGAACGCATAAACAATCCTCTGATTTCCGATCAGAATCTTGGAGAACGCAATTCGATTTCGGATGTTCGCAAAAGCGCCGTATCTTCGGGCGGATATTTCGGAGCCGTATCTTCGACGCTGGGTGAAGTTCCCGTTCCGAATGACGAACAGCTGAGGAATAAAGAGCTTAAGTTCTCATCCAACCTTAAGAAAACAGGCTTGGGAACAGGCCGAAGCGCCAATGTTTCCAGTTCGGATGATTTTGCCATTGATGATTTGGCTGCGATTTCCGGATTTTCAGTAGATTCTGCCGAAATGAATGCCATTGAGGCGGCTCTGGATTCTGCGCACAGCGGGGAGCACATGACGATGTCAGATCGCTCGAAGCGCGATCGTTCCCAAATCTCTGCACATAATCTGGACTCATCCAAGGGAAAGAGCAAAGGTCCGGTAATCAAGCGTATGCTCCAGGATTTTTTGCTCGGAAGTCTGGAAACAGGAACGCTCATTTTTGTCATTCAGACTCTGATTCGTCTGAAGCAAACAGGCACACTCGAAATTCGTACAGATACACGCACGCTGAAAATCGAGTTTCGCCAGGGGGTTCCCTGTGTGAGTTGTGATCCGGAGGTCGTCAGGAGTGCATTGGCCTGGGAATCCGGCGAATATAATTTTAATACAAGCCAGATTCTGTCTTTGAATTCAAAACCCATTCAGTTGGACAAAATGATTTCGAGCGTGGTTCATGAGCAGCTGCGATTGAACTGTATCCTGAAAAAGATGGAGGTTGAATTCAATAGCTATATTTGCCTGACGAATTATTTCAGTCTGGCTACCCACTACGTCGAGGTGGATGTTGAGTGGTGGAAAAAATGCGACGGAACGCATCGTTTGTCTGAAATTATGATGTCGTGCGGAGTTTCGATGGAGAGTGTATCGCGCGACATCTACCAGTCATGGCTTTGTGATGAGATTGCATTTTCTGCAGAACCCTGTCAGAAGGTGGTCAAAATCGAATACGATGTCGTCCATATCTGCGCATCCAATGTGGATCAAAATTCAAGATCTTCCCTGAAGAATGGCAAATCTTCGCTGGATATTGTTGCAGAAAGTACCGATGCTTCGTACCTGGACACGATTCGAAAGGAGCTTCAGCGCGTTCTTGCCAGCTTTGATACTGAAGACGGTTATACGATTCTTGGCATTAAACCGGGCTGCGGCAACAAGGCTCTGGATGATGCGTACTATGCCTGGATAAATCGTTATCATACAGACCGATTCGTTCGTTTCGGGGATGCTTCCTTTATCAAAATGGCCAATGATTTGGTCATGATGATGAACGGGGTTTATGCGAAGCTTTCGAAGGCTGAGAAACAGCTTTCGAAGGCTCAGAAGGTGGTCGAGAAAGCCCGGATCGCTGAAGATACCAATGTTCGGGAAGTGAGCGGAAGAATTGGTGTGGGCAGGGCGAGAACGAGCACGATCCATACTCAGGATAATATTTCGAATGAGCAGATAAGGAATATTTCAGCAGAGCTCCGTTCGATTCAGAATAATGAAGCCGGTTCCCGTGAACAGGAGGCAGGTACTTCGCAGCGTCCGCGCATTCGTCCTGCATCTCTTGCGGTTTCGAGTGAAAATGATCTTGTTCCGAGGACGTCTCGGCCGTCGTCACCGCAGGTATTGCGGATGAGCGATGTCATTGCGCGCAGGGTTACGCCGTCGCATGAGAGGGCTCTGTCGGAAAATAGCAGCACGGGAAGATCTGCATCATCGCGTTCATCCGGAGCATGGTCTTCTTCGACGGTAACGCCTGAACAGCATTTTCAGACGGCAAAGAAAAAGCTGACGCTTGGTCTGGCACAGGATGCACTGGCTTCGTTGGCCTGGGCTCTGGAAGCCGAGCCGGATAATCTGGACTACATTGCGCATCATGCGTATGCGGCTTTTCTGGTCGATCCTTCGCTGCGCGAAGAGAGTATTGAACGCATCACGGATGTGATTGAAAAACTGGAAGCTGAATTCCAGGGTAATCTATCTGTTGGTCAGGATGAAAAGATGCGTTTGTTTGCGCCTTACTATTTTATCGGCAAGATTCATCTGACAGTCGAGGAATACGAGACAGCCCGCGATTTCTTTACGAAAGCCGCCAAACTCAACCCCAGTGATGTCGATACTCAGCGGTGTCTGCGTTATATTACGATGCAGCTCAACAAGATTGCGGAACAGAACAAATCGAAGTCAGGCGGGCTTTTTTCGAGGTTCAGGGACAGATTCCAGAAATAGGAGGGGCGGGCGTATTGGCCATGGGCCAATCTCCCCCCCCCAAAAATTATTCCACCGTCCAGACGAGATCGAATTTCGTCATGCCGCGCTGAATGTTGACAGTACAACCCGATCCATTTTTAGCCTCTTCCCAGCGATTGAAATAATCGTCCGGCGTCTTGGGCAACTGCCCGTTGATCCCGATGATAATATCGTCATCCGCAAGATCCACGCCCGAAAATGCCTTGAGATCCTTGACGCGATACCCTAAAAGTACACCGCCATCCACGATCGGATCGAGCGTCATGCGCCCTAGAATGACCGCCGGACTTTGAGCAAAAAAAGTATCGTACATCGGTCTGGATACCGAAAATGTTCTCGCCGGCGCTGCATCAGCATCATTCTGACTGACTTCAGCATTCTGTTCCTGCTGCGGCATCTGCAGTTCTGCTCCGGCCTGCGCTGCAGCCCCTTCGCCGACCGCCACGACATAGCGAGTATCTTCCTGAATCGCAGACGGATGTTCTGCTTCGGACTTTTCAATGGCAGCTGCATAACGGGCTTCATCTTTGGCCGACATTTCCTTCACAGAACCAGAAGCACATCCGCACACCAGGACAAAACTCAGACTCACTCCCATCCATTGCATCCAGGCTCTCATACTCCATTCCTTTTTACTGATGATTTCCTTACAATACTTCAGCATCCGGCCATCCTGCATCGTTTGCAGTCAACCGGCATCATCATAACATAATGAACCAATATGGATAGTTTGCGCACTTCGGAGCATTCAAATCAGCATTATTGCACCCATCTCTTGACAACCGCCTTCAACTCATCAAAATGAATAATTGTGTTCTGACCCAAGGAGGCACGGAGTGATACTTCATAAACCATTCATTCTGTTATTCACCGCATTTTGGATTGCCATGGGATGTTTCTTCATTCCACAGTCAGTTCAGGCATCGACAGTCGCTGCCCTTTCGGATGAACAGCTCGTCGATATGTCAAGCTGCATCCTCCATGCGACGATTATCCGTACTGAACCCGTTCAGTTCGATTCGCACACCATTCTGACCAAAGTCACGGTTCAGGTTCACGAAAACCTCAAATGCGACGCCGCCATCGAAAACGACTCATTTCAGTTCTACGTCCGCGGCGGTTCAATCGATGACTTTACCCAGACCGTTTCGGGAGAATTCAATGCCGTCCTGGATGACGAAATCGTCGTCTTCCTCAGACACGTTCAACGCTATCAGAACGCCTATATGGTTCTCGGCATGAAACAGGGTGCATTCGTCATCAAAGATATTCCGCAGACCAGAGCAGATCGCAAGCAGTCCAAATCCGTAATTAAACGCCAGATTGCGGACATTGTTCCGAACCACGTTCTGCCCGAATCCAGATTTGCACAAAGCGAAACACTCTCTGACCTGAAACAGGCAATACGCGATCAAATTCAAACGAACAGGGCGCGCCATGAATAAACTGATTCTCGTCTGTCTGCTTTGCCTGTGCCCCGTCCAGGCACTCGCATGGGAACGGACCATGACATGTGAACCACCCAACTGCGGCGATAAAACACCTCTGCCAACCTACTGGGAAGATCCATGTGTTGCTTTTCATCTGAACAAAGCCGGAACGCGTAAAATGAATTTCGCGGACGTTCAGAAAATCGTCAAGATCTCGGTCGATGCCTGGTATCATCCTGATATTTCATCACTCACACCACACCTTTCCGGTCTGACGGACGAAGATCGCGTCGGCTACAATCCCTATATCGATCAAAATGCCAATATCATCGTTTTCCGCGATGACGAATGGACTGAAGCCGGCGAAATGATGGCACTCACGACAGTCACGCACCGCAACTCAACCGGCCGGATTTATGATGCCGACATCGAAATCAACACTGCCAACTGGGATTATGGCATCGTCGAAAAGGATGGCAAGAACGTCGTCGATCTCCAGAACACGCTGACACACGAAATCGGCCATGTCTTTGGACTTGCGCACTCCCAAAACCTCGAAGCCACGATGTTCCCCTATTCTTCGACCGGCGAAACCAATCTGCGTTCACTTGAAGATGACGATCTCGAGGCCATTGCTGCCATTTATCCTCCCAGCGGCAATGCCTGCGTATTCAGGGATGGCACCTTCCAAAAACCGCCCTACGACATGGACGAAGCCCCCGTCAAAGACGAAGACTGCTCAAGTCAGCCCAGAACTCCACATACCACGCCACTGTGGCTGTTCATTGTGGCCATGGGCATGCTGCTCAGACGTCGCACTGCTTCTTTTTTGTAGGTTTGGCCTATTTCATACGGCCAATGCTCGGTGCTATTTCATACGCACCGAGACCGTTCGGCGTATTATCATTCCGGCAAAACAGAGCAAAAACAGCATCATTCCCAGCGGCCCGGAGGAATTCCGCGGATTGCCCTGACATGCAGAGGGATTGTCGAAAGCGATCTTGCTGTCATTGCCGCTCACGCATCTGTAATCGTCGCAATGATAGCCCTTTCCGCACAATCCGCATGTACCCCCGCATCCGTTATCGCCACACTGCCGATCTTCGCAGCTTGGTTCGCAGTTCTGAGGCGGTATGAGACAGCCGCGTGCTATCTGACATGAAAGGCCTTCGGGACATCCGGCGCACTTGCCGCCATAGATATCAATTTCGCCGCACGAAAGTTCTCCGCAGCTGGGCGCATAATTATTTGGTGAAGATGCTTCACAATGGCATGTGATGCCGCATTCCGGTTCTTCTTCTCCGCATGTAAGATCATTGCATGCAGATTCACTGATTTCGAAGCTGGTATCCAGGCACTGACACTGTCCTGTGGTGGGATTGCAAGTGAAATTCGATGGACATTCACCACATGAATCGCCGCATGAATTTGTTCCGCATTGTCTGCCATTACACCCGTCTTTACAGACGCAGCGGTGATTGAGACAGTATTTTCCGGGTGCACAGTTGCCGCATGAACCGCCGCATCCATCGTTTCCGCACTCGTAAATATCGCTGTTTCCGTTATTGCATGTGGGGGTACATTTTTTTACCGAAACACATCTGTAATCCTGGCAGGATTTACCACTCTCACATGTTTTTTCCAGAGTGTTGCCACATCCATCGTCACCGCATTCTTTCTCCTCATCCTCGGTGTCGGGAATGAACAGCTGCGGAGTACAGGTGCATGTACCTGCCAGACAATACAATCCGTCGGCACATTTCCCGCAGGATTCACCACATCCATCGCTTCCGCATGATTTTCCTGCACAGTCCGGAATACATGGACATTCGTAGTTTGAGTCCACTCGCTTGAGATCATATTTGTCGCTGCGAAGGTTGATTTCCATGCCCTGTCCAACGATACCAAGTATCTGTCCCTGCTTGATGACGGCATTTTTGCGGACGTTGTCGGGAATGGCATTGAGTCCGCAATATTCAACACTTCCTTCTTTGTGCATGATCGATATGCAATCGGCATTCTTTTCTTCGACAGATCCGTTGTCCATTGCATAAACCAGAGAGCCTGAACGTGCCGTAACCTTGAGCAGACTTGTTTTGGCGATGTATTCTGCCGAGCTGTCCGAAATTGGGGCGCAGGGATCGGCCTTCGCTGGTTCCGAAAATAAGGTCCAGCATGACAGCGCAGCAATCACAACTGCAATTCTGGATATATGGTGGATAGGGCAAAATCCGATTGCCATGAACAGACTCCTCGTAATAGCCAAAACACGGAAGAACCGTGAATAAACGATATATGTTACCTATGAATCATGCAGTTCGCAAGGTACAATTGGTGTTTTGGGTTCGGGAACGGGTCTTTTGTATGGCTGTGAGCGAATTGACTGGTTCCGGAGGTCAAAAAAAAAGCGGCATGAAGCCGCTTTTATAAAATGAAATGTTGAGCTTAACCGGCTTTTCCGGGAAGCCATTCGCAATAGCCTTCTTTCCACTCGCCAGTATTGGGATCCTGTTTTGGGGGAACCCATTGACGGTCATACGCACATTTACCGGTTTCGGTTGTGCTTGGTGCCCAGGATTTGCAACCCATCAGGGCGCATGCCATGCTCATCATTACCAAAAGAGCAAGGACAACACGTTTGTTCATTTTTGCCTCCATAAGGTCTGTTATTATTTTTTCCCGTCGTCTCTGGCGACCGAATGCAACCAAAGCGCTAACTCAGAATGAGTATGCGTCAAAGCTTTTTGCGTCATTTTACCAATTTTCGCAAGGTAAATGTGATGCAGGAACTCTGACTAGCCTGTTCATTGATGAATGATGAACGTGCTTGACTTATGAGTCTATCCCAAATCGCCTATCAAGTGCAAGTTTTGTGGAAAAAAAGTGAAAAATTAAATGCAAGTGCCTGTTAAGGCCGAATGAATGATTAAAAATGTCTGGTATTCCTGCGTCTTAAACGAAGCAGCAGGCCGAAAGCCAGACCGATAAATCCGAATGTGAGTGGTGATGGTGCCGAAAGCGGATTGGCGGAGCAATTTGAATCGCTGGAACCGGATTCATCTTCATCGTCATCATTCGCATTTGGATCGTCCTCAGAATCCGGCTTATTTGTCGGTTTGGGGGTATCCGTCGTTGGTTTTGTCTTGTCGTCGTCGGTCGGATTCGTATCCTTCGGCGGTTCTGTATTGTCACCAGGTTCCGTCTTGTCCTCGGGTGGTTCCGTATTGTCACCAGGTTCCGTCTTGTCCTCAGGCGGTTCTGTCTTGTCCTCAGGCGGTTCCGTCTTGTCCTCAGGTGGTTCCGTCTTGTCCTCAGGTGGTTCCGTCTTGTCCTCAGGTGGTTCCGTCTTGTCCTCAGGTGGTTCCGTTTT
>JAEEGL016360583.1_pt1 | contig 17676 bp, 9 predicted proteins | sample 9134231 | NCBI WGS metagenome assembly JAEEGL01 (sample SAMN16246548, study PRJNA631951) | gut metagenome | biome: gut microbiome; feature: rumen; material: fiber-attached | host: Bos | place: Iran: Karaj | collected 2018-10 | reverse complement strand
CCCGCGCGGTCCGACATCCCGCCGCAGACGGGGCAGACGCGCGGGTAGAGGATGTCGAGCAGTTTGGAAAGGATGCGGTTCACAGGGATGAGAACATTGTACCATAACCCATGCTATAATAGTAGACATGCATTCCTCATCGTCAACCGTTTCTGATCCGCTGCATACGAAGACCCGGACGCCCACGACGAATAAGAGCCTTCTTGACGACCTGGCGCAAAACCCGGATTCCGAGCGCATCGACGAGTTCGCCTCCATTTACGAACCCGTGATGCGCCGCTATGCGACCCAGACGCTGGCGCGTTTGCGAAACGCCCTTTGCGAATCCGATAGGGATGACCTTGTCCAAGAGGCTTTCGTCGCCGTCCGGCGTGCGCTAGCGCAATTCCACTATGACCCGGCCAAGGGAAAGTTCCGCAACTACCTTTCGCTGACGATCCGGAATCTCGCCTGGCGTTTCCAGAGGAAGGCGACAACCCTGCACTCCGCCGATTCCGAAACGATCTCGGCCCTTGCCGCCGATGCCGCCATGTGTGATGGTGAGGCGTCGGAAAACGAGTCGCGCGAACTGATGCTTTCCGTTTGGAGCGTGGCCTATGCGCTTGTCGTAGTCAAGCGGGGCTTCACGCCCAACACGCAGGCGGTTTTCCGCAGCCATGTCCTTGACGGCGTTCCAGTCGATCAGGTGGCGGCGGAATTCAAAATCAAGCCCAATGCCGTCTATCAGATCAAGGATCGCATCCTCCGCGCCGTCCGCGCCGAAATTGCCTCCGCGAAAACAGCCGGCGGGGGTCTGGTGGAACTTCATGAGGAGCTGCTCCGCCGCGCCGACGCCTTGGGGAACGGGAGGTAAGGAGGGGGGAGGCGAGCCGACACATCAATGTGCCGGAACTCGCTTCCGCTCTAAAAAAGTCGGCACTCGCCGCTAAAGGCAAGTGAAAGACATGGCATCCTCCAACAGCAGGCAAAGTGGCGCAAGCACCCCGCAGTCGGATGTCTCGGACTTTGCCCCGGGAACGAAGTTTGCAGGGGTGTACGAGATTATTCGACTGCTGGGCGAGGGTGGAATGGGAACGGTGTACCTCGCCCGCGACCTCCGCTCTGGCGGCCGCGAGTTGGCGCTCAAGATTCTCCACACACGCCATGTGTCCTCCGGGGCGACGTTTTCGGGCGGCTCCATGTCGGGTAGCCCGGGTGGCCAGTCCGCCGAGGCGCGCTTTCTCGCGTCCTGCGATCATCCCTCCATCCTTCCTGTATACGATGCGGGAGTTGATTCGGAGACGGGACTTGAGTACTTCACCATGCGCGCCTGTCTCCTCACGCGCGAAGAAATGGCGCGTTTCTGCGACGATGTTGTGGGATGCCCCTATCCCCGCTCGCGGGCGCGCTGGGAGGAAGGCCCCTCCGCACTTACGCTTCGCGACCTCATCCGAGGCGGAAAGGCTCTTCCGGAGGCCGCCGTCGCGCGCATCGGCATCGACTTGGTCGAGGCGCTTGCCTGCACCCACGGTCATTCGCCCCCGATCATCCATCGCGACATAAAACCCTCCAACATTCTCTTCGACGCGACCGGACGGGCAATCCTCTCCGACTTCGGAATCGCCAAGCTTTTCCGCGACGAAGACGACGAGCCTCCTTCAACCCCTTCAACGTCTGCAAAGCCCCATGCTTTCGCAGGGACTTCCGCCTACGCGGCGCCAGAGCAGAAAGCAGGCGCTTCCGCGACACCGGTTTCGGACTTCTACAGCCTCGGCGTCGTTCTCTACGAGGCTTTGACGGGCGAGCGGCCATGCGGGCGGACCGCCCCGTCGCAATTCGACCCCGCGCACATCTCGCGCAAGTGGAACGCCCTTCTTCCGCGCCTTCTCGCGGATGACCCGCGAGAGCGCCTCTCCGACTCCGATCAGATTCTGCGCGCTCTCCAAGACATCGTCCACCAGTCAGACCGCCGAAGACGGCGATGCCCATGGCTTGCGGTGGCTCTTGTGGTTATCGTCGCCGCCGCGATTGCGGTCACGTGGGCACAATGCGGGTTCCGACGGCCTCAGCCTCCCGGTTCGGGGCGGCCGATTCCTGAATCGTCGGACCAGGACCTTGACGGTCCCGCCGTTATCGCCTCCCGCAAGGCAGATGTGCTGGGCAGGCTCAAGATGCTCGAGGCCGCCCCGGAATGGCCAACCCCATTGGAGAACTGGTTCCCGGCGATTATGATTCCTCCGCGCCCGGAAAACAACCGCCGGCACTCAAGTTGCCGCATTTACGAAATGCGGTTGCCGGACGGCACCCCGATGCAGTTCGTCCCCTATACGACGGGCCCCGACAACCGGGACCGCTGCGACAGGTACTCCCACGGCTACTTCCTTGAAGACACGGGACCCAATTTGCCCGAAGACGAAAAGGACGCCCGGCTGACCATTGTGTCGAAACGCCTGCTGGTCTCCCGAACGGAGGTCACGCGCCAGCAGTACGATGCCGTTCTTTCCGCCACCAATCCGGTTCCGCTCATGGAAATGCGCGCAAGCGACTGGACAAACGGGCCCGCCATAATGGAAAGGCTTGGCATGGGGGCCGCCGAATACGGCCGTCGGCTTCCTCTCCTCTCACAGTGGTTCATCACCGGGGGAAAAGATCTTTCGGAAGTCTGCTGGCGGACGGTCTTCGCCATCCGTCCCTTCACAAACGCTCCGCCGGGGGGAATGCCCGCTGGGGAGGGAATCCGCTTTGCCGACGTGGAACGGTTCATCGCCAAGCTCAATTCCCTCTGCCCTCCGGGGTGCGTCTTCCGCCTTCCGACGGAGGCCGAATGGGAATCGATCTGCCGCCAACGGGACCTTCGCCGTTTCGAGGGCGAAAGCCCGGACGACGTTTGCTGGTCGCGCGAAAACAGCGGCGGGGTTCCGCATCCGGTCGCGCTAAAACTGCAGAACTACTGCGGTATTTTCGACATGCACGGCAATGTCGCCGAATGGTGCCTCGACGGCTTCGGTCCGTTGGTGCGTCCCGCCTTTGACCCCGTTATCCCAGTTCCGGCAGACGGTTCCCATGTCGTCCGCGGCGGGTCATGGGCGGATTCCGCGGAGGACTGCGGGTCCGAATGCCGCCGCGGCGCCGGGCCGAATGAGACAGGCATCGGCATCAGATTGGTGCTGGAGTACTAATTGGAATTGATAATTGAAAATGGAGGATGGAGAAGGGAAAATTACGGATGGCTTTGAGCTAATCCGCCCGCTGGACGGGGATAAAGGGCGGGTTTGGCTGGCGAGGGAAACGGCTTTGCAGAGGGAGGTCGCGCTGAAATTCCAGGCCGACTCGCCGGACGCCGCCGCCGCACGCGCCGCGCTTCTCGCGGAAGCCGACATCCTCGCCCGATGCGACCACCCCTCTATTGTCCCCTTCTACCGCACCGTCATCCCCGATCCCCCCGCTCCCGCCTTCTATGTGATGAAGGCTCTCCCTTCCAACTCGCCAACTCGCCAACTTCCCAACTTCCCAACTCTCCCCGCCGTGGCGCAGCTCGCCTCCGCTCTGGCATGCCTCCACGGTCTCTCCCCGCCGGTCGCGCATTGTGGAGTCGCCTCCGAAAACATCCTCGTCGATGGCGATGGACGCGTCGTGCTGGCCGGTTTCGGTTCAGCCCGCGTCCTTGCGGACGACGACGCGGGCGTGGCTGCAAAGGCGGCGGACATACAGGCGCTCGGACGGATTTTCGAAGAAGCGCTGAGGCGGAAGAACCGTCACGTCGGCCGGCGCTGGAAGCCGCTCCTCGGGCGGATGCTCGCGGACGATCCGGCGGAACGCCCCTCGGCGGCGGAAGTCGCCGCCGCACTCGCGGAACCTGTGCGGGGACCTCGCCGTTTCCGATGGCTGGCGGCAGCGGGAGCGGCCCTTGTGGCGGCCGTTGCCGTCGCGATGGTTCTTGTGGCTACGCATTCCTCCTCTGCCCAGGATGCAGCGGTTCTGGAGGAAGTGATCTCGCCTCGGTTTACCTCCTCGCAGACGCTTCGGCCGCGTCTTCCGCCCTTTTCGCCCGAGGCGATGCGCCGCATTCCGTGGTACTACCACCTGCAAACCTTTGACGGCAGACTGCCGGGAGTCCAGGAGTTCCATGACCGTTTGCGGACATTCGAGACCGCACACCCTGACTGGAAAATCGGGAACGACACCCATTTCCCAGGGATGTTGCGCATTCTGCGCCTTCCTGGCGACGTGCAATTGGAGATGTCCGCAGTTCCCCATGGCTATTTCCGTCGCGGCTTTTTCCTGGCGAGCAACTCCACTGCCCGCGCCGAGTACGTGATTTCCCCCGAGACGGTCCTTCTCACACGCCCGTTCTGGATGGCGCGGACGGAGCTCACGCGCGCCCAATACGCCGCCGTGATGCGCCGCGCCCCCGCCGTCCCTGGACATGCAGCGCGTAGGCTACGCCGCGGCGAGGGACGGGGAGGACGCCCACTTGATCTTGAGGGAGGAGACCTACCCGTCGGCGAGGACCTCGACCTCGCGGACGTCCTGCGCTTCATCGACGCCCTGAACGCCCTCTGCAAGCTGGAGGGCGAGCGGCGCTTCCGCCTCCCGACCGAAGCCGAATGGGAACTCGCCTGCCGCGCCTTTGTCGCCCGGCCCTTCGAGGGCGAGAAGAGACCCGGCGACGCGGCCTGGATGCGGGAAAACAGCGGCGGCGTCCCGCACTCCGTCGCCGTAAAGATGCAGAATCCGCTCGGACTCTTCGACATGCACGGCAATCTTGCCGAATGGTGCGCCGACGCCTACGGGCCGCTGGCCGACTGGCCCCCCTTCGACCCCTGCGCCGCTCCCGCGTCCAACGCCGCCCCGCGCGTTGTCCGCGGCGGCTCCTTCCGCGACGGCGAGGCCGCCTGCGACTCGAATATCCGCGCCTCCGCCCGCCCGACGGACAAGGGCTACGCCATCCGTCTCGTGGCTCTGCCGTAGGGGCGGAAACAACTTTTTCGTCGCACTCTAAAAAAACTCTCGCGGGCGGCTAAAAGTAATAAAGAGCGGTCTTTCAAGGTCGGCCCTCGTCGTGCGGTGCATGTCGATGCGGAAGGTGATGCGTACCTCGGTCTCTGCGTAATTGCCCGCAAGAAGTAGGCTTATGAGGATTTTTGGTAGCAAAAGGAGGAACAACCATGATTGAAATCCGCAACATCGACGGCAACCCCAACCTTGAGAAGCGAGCGCAGTTGGGGGCGTTCACAATTTACGAACACAAGCGGGACCTGAGCAATGACCCCGCGACGGCGCAGGCCTCGTTCTTCATGCAGTCCATGAATTTCCGCAAGAGGCAGCTCCTCTGCGACATCTCCGCCTCGTCGGTGAGAATTCAGGCTGGGGCGATGCAGTGGATTTCAGGCGATGTCCAGTCCGAAACCGGCCTTGGCTCCGGCGCTTCCGCAATAGGCGGACTTTTCAAGAACGCCGTCAAGGGAATGGTCACCGGCGAGTCCGCGGTCAAGCCGGTCTATTCGGGCAACGGCTTTGTCATGCTTGAGCCAACATACAAGTACATCCTGCTCGAGGACGTGGCCGCCTGGGGGCCGCAGGGCGTCGTCCTCGACGACGGGATGTTCCTGGCCTGCGAGTCGTCCGTGGGAGAGAAGGTCGTCATGCGCAAGAACCTCTCCTCCGTTTTTGGAGGAGAGGGATTGTTCAACCTCTCTCTGACCGGAAGCGGCATTGCGGCGCTGGAGAGCAACGTGCCACGCGAGGAACTCTTCGAGTTCGAACTCAAGAACGACGTCCTGAAGATTGACGGCAACATGGCAGTGGCCTGGTCTGGGACGCTGGAGTTCACGGTTGAGCGCTCGTCCAAGTCTCTGATTGGCTCAATGGTCAACGGCGAGGGGCTTGTCAACGTGTATCGCGGGACGGGAAAGGTGCTCATGGCCCCGACGGTTGCCGGCACGACCATGTCGAAGGCAAACACGCCCAAGGATGAAAAGGCCTCCAAGGGCATTCTCTCCTCGGTCTCTCGCATCTCCGAATCCCTCTCAAACTAACACCGCACTAACATTTCCCCGTTAAGGGACTGCTCGCGATGAACGCAAAGACGGCAATCTCCTTCGCCGCAGTCACGGTTCTGGCACTGGCGTCGGGGCGGCGGAAAAAACTTCTGCCGCGCTCTAAAAAAACGCGTCCTTGTGACTAAATGTATTAAGAGCATGAAAAGGTTCATTGCTCTTCTTTCTTTTAACGCCATCGTGTTCTAAAAGGTGGTCACATGACGAGCAAGTCATTCCAAAACAACGAAAAACATGACATTCCACTGGTTGCCGTGGGCATGGCGGTTATGACCCTGTGTTCCGGTTGCGCGGGATTGAACAACCTTCCGGGCATGGCCGAACTCGCGCGTACTGTGAATTTGAGTAGAGTTCGCCCAAATTCGACCGTTCCCGAGAACGCGTTCGATTCCGACGCCACCGAAGAGGCGATTCGGCAGAAATCGGAATCGGCAAGGACGGGGTCTGGGGAAAAGGATCAGGCGATTGTCGAGAAAAATCCGACCCATTTCGTCTCCGTGAAGAACGCCGTGCTGCGCTCCGAACCGACGGAGCTGTCCGACGCGGTTGCCGGCCTCGACTACAACACGGGCGTGAGAGCCGTGGAGGACGTGGCAGTCCAACTCCCCTTCGACGGCGATCCGGACTTGTTCCCCTCCAACCTCGTTCCGCATTGGGCCAAGGTCTCGGTGGGAGACAAGTCAGGGTATCTGCCGCTGTTGTCCCTCGCCGACGCCGGATTGATGAAGATGCAGAATCCGGAGGACCCCATTCCGTCTGCCTCCGGCGACAAAAACGAAAAGTTCGTGAACGCCGCTTTGTCAGCCCGGCGCCCCGTGGATGACAAGGCCCTTGGCGTCTTTCTCCGCGACGGGAATCTTTCCGGGTCGATGCCTCGCCCTGTTGCAAGGCAACTTCCCAATGCCGGCAATGGCGTTGGGGCGAGCATCGTTTCGGGATTGCGCGGCGCTTGGGCCTCCACGAAGTCGGCCGCATCGAAACTGGTCGGGAAGGAAGGCGGATCCGACGGGAACGCAGATGTGGTCTTTGATCAAATCGGTCCTCTGCAGGAATTCCAGTTTGGCCGTGCCATAGCGGCGCGGGTCGCCGCCCTGCACCCGATGTTGCCGCCGGATGACCCGCGTTCCGCCTACGTGGCGCAAGTCGGGGCTGCCGTCGCTTCCGCCTCGAACGATCCCGCACCCTACCATGGCTATGTGTTCGCCGTCATGAAATCCTCCGAGATTAATGCCTTCGCCGTTCCGGGCGGGTTCGTATTCGTCACCACCGGACTGTTGGACTTCATCAAAACCGAGGATGAACTTGCCGTTCTCCTGGCCCGGGAAATCGCCCACGTGGAACTGCGCCAAATCAGGAAAGCCGTCGGCGACGAAAAACTGCTGCCTTTCTTCACGGAGCTCAAAAAAGACCCGTCGTCCGCCACTCTCGCCGAAACGCTCAACGAGGCTTTCGGCCTTGTCCATGACGGATGCGGCGTGGAAAACGAAGGCGTAGCCGATTGGCGCGCCGCGCAACTCGCCGCCCGCGTCGGCTACGACCCCCGCGCGCTCGGCGACGTGCTCAAGCGCTTCGCGTCCTCCGATGACGAGATTCCGTACTCGGGCGCCGAACAGGCGGAAGCGCGCGCGTCCGATGTAAACGACTATCTGGAAGCTTTCGGGTTCTCCGATGTCGTCTTCCAGGGCGCCGACGTTCGCGCCTCGCGCTACGAGCGGTCCGTCCATGCAAAGTAACGCAATATCTTCAACCGGAGACAGCAAGCCATGAACGACACAACCCCAACCGATTCCAAAGATTACGCACGCAAGGCCGCCGATGGTGTGAAGGATCTGACGGAAAGCCTCAAGAAGCACGACTTCAAGGCGGAATTGCGCGAGGCTTTCGCGGAAGCGAAGAAGAACCCCGCATCCATCTGGAAAAAGCCTGAGACGCTCCGCCCGGGGAAGGATATCGCCATTGCGGGCCTCGCCGCCGCCATCGTCGGACTATTCCTCCTCCTCGTCACATCCGGAGCCTTCATCGGCGTCGTCTGCCTTGTCATCGGAATCTGCGCCCTGCTTCTGGGAGCGCTCGGCCTCAAGACGGAGGGGCGTACACTCGCTTTCGCGGGCGTTGGCGCCGGCGTTCTCGCCGTTCTGATGTCGATAGGGCAGATCCATTCGGCAACGCGGAAACCAGACCCAAGGGATGAGCTCATCCGTCTTCTTTCTGCCCAGCTGGCGCAGTCCCAAGGAAAAGACGCTGTGGAGCTCGCAAAGATCCAGGCCCAACTGGAAGCGCTGAAGGTGGAAAAGACCGGAAAGGCCAACGGCGGAGGCGATTCTTTCGAGGCCACCCGAGCCCGGGTGGCGGCCGATCCGTCGCTCACGGTCCGGGCGCTCAACCTTCCGGGTCTCGCCCCACGGTCCCCGACCGGCGAACTGCTGCCCCAGTCGGCGGATTCCACGAAGAACGATTCTTCGGTGGCTTCACGTCCATCCGCCAAGATCCCCAACGCTTTCGGCGAGGAATCCGAAGGGCGGACGGGCGGCAAGAAGGACAAGTTCGGACATGAATTCAGAACGCAAGACGAAGACCCGCCGGCCGGCCCCAGTAGCGACCGCAACAAGGAAGTCCGGAAAGTCCTTGAGAAGGAGAAGATTGAGACGATGACGATCGATCTCCCGGACAAGGTGCAGCTGCTGCTCTCCAAGCTTCCGGACGGAAGCTTCATGGGGACCTTTGAGGTCACGCAGGACCAGTGGCTCGCCATCATGGGTGGCGAGAACCCGTCTGGTGAGGACAACGTGGGCGATGATCATCCTGTTGATTCGGTCTGGCCCGCCGACTGCCTGGCGTTCGTGGAGAAGTTGAATGCCCTTCCCGATGTAAAGAAAGCCGGTCTCCAGTTCCGCATCCCCTCTGAGGAGGAGTGGGAGACGGCCTGCCTCGCCGGAAACAAGAAGAGCAGGGACTTCGGGCTTCGTCTGGACGGCGAAAAGGTCACCAAGAAGAGTTTCGGCGAAATCGCATGGTGCATGGACAACTTCACGCGGCCCGCCAATTTTGATCCCGATGTAGGCTCCGGAGGCATCTCCCATTCTGTCGGGCGGAAGCAGCCGAACGCCTACGGACTCTACGACATGCATGGCAATGTTGCGGAATTGGTATTCGCCAAGCCCAGTCCGGCCTCGAGTACCCGTTTCGTATCCAAGGGCGGCTACTGGCAGGATAACAGCGACAAATGCGAAGCCTACAAAGACGATGATATACTTCAAGAGCCGCCCAAAAACTACAGCGGAGCCAGGCAGCCCACCAATCACTCGCTAGGTCTTCGTGTGGCAGCCTCCGTCCTGGACAAGGACATTGCCCGCATCCTCGCCGCCGGGGAGAAGGCGGCGGAGAACGATGGCGTGGCCTTCTTCGGGTTTTATCCCGGAATGTCCGAGGAAGACGCCGCGCGTCTTGCGAAGCATTATGGCCTAGCTACTGGCGACAATCTAGTGGATAAAGCCGACAACCAAGGTTCCAAACCCGGCCGCTGCCAGCTTGAAGTCAACCCCGTGACGAAGAAAGTCGTCCAAATCCAATTCGATCTCCCGGCAATTCTGGCACTCACGAAGGAAGCCTATGGGAGGACTGATAAGTTCGACAAATTCTTGTCCATCATGTCGAAACACGCAGGGAATCTCAACTGCATCAGGGATGGCAGGAATCCGCGAGCTCCGAACGTCCCACCCGAAAATTACCTCTATCAGAGAACGTCATCCGACGGATTGGCCATTTCCTTGAAAGATTCCGGCAACAAAAACCCGATTCTCACGCTTGAGGATGTCGCGGAAATGGCGTCTCAGGCCGCTGCACAGATGGCGGCGGTGAACAACGCGCGGATCGAGGCGGTCGAGCCCGTTCTCCGCGAGGCGGGCATCAAGACGAAGACCATCGAGCTTCCCGGCGGCGCGAAGTTGCTCCTGACCGAGCTGCCCGACGGGCGGTTCATGGGGACGTTCGAGGTCACGCAGGCGCAGTTCGTTTCGGTGATGGGCGGTGAGAATCCTTCCAAGTGCGTTGGGGCCGATTTCCCCGTCGATTCCGTTTCCGTGCAGGACTGCCTCGACTTCATCGAGAAGGCCAACGAACTGCCCGCGGTGAAGGAAGGGGGGCTCCGTTTCCAACTCCCGTCGCTGGTCGATTGGGAAATAGCGTGCCGGGCCGGAACGGAAGGAGACTACACACGGCGGCTGGACGACACGGACGTAGACAAGAACACACTCTCCGACATGATGGAACCTCCGTTAGACGTGGCTGGTAAAAAGTCTGTACAGCGTGGCCCTCATCCCGTCGGCGTCGCCAAGCCGAACGCCTTCGGCCTCTACGATATGTTCGGCAATGTGTCGGAATGGGTGGCCGATAAAAGAACTCCAGGAGTTGGCCGACAGATGCAGTACTATATGGGCGGGGCTTGGAACTCGAATGAGATCAAGCCGATTCGTGCCGATGAAAAAACGAACTACTACAGAAACTACTATGGATCGGACAGCCCGGAAAATACATCGCCGTCGATTGGCTTCCGCGTGTCCGTAGTCTCAACGGGACTTGAGCTGCAGCGGGCGAAGGAGGAGGCTGCCAGGGCCTACGCGCTCTCGAACAACGGCCGCATCGACACCGTGAAGCCCGTTCTTGAAAAGGCCGGCATCAAGACGAAGGAAATCGAGCTCCCCGGAGGATTCCGCCTGCTTCTGAACAAGCTCCCAGACGGCTCGTGGGCGGCGGCGTTCGAGACGACGCAGGCGCAGTGGAAATCACTTCTGCACGACAATCCCTCGAGTTTTGGTGGCGACCCGGTTTGCACCGACGAAGGCATCCTGGCGATCTGGCGGAGCTGGAAGGACGAGAACCCGGAGAAACTCCGCGGTACCGGCCTCCCGGTCGACCAGATGTCGCCCGGCGACATCCAGACGTTCCTCGTCCTGCTCAACGCGCTTCCAGCCGTCCGCGAAGCCGGGCTGACCTTCCATCTGCCGACGCAGGACGAGTGGCTCTACATCTCCCGCGCGGGGGCGAAGAGCAAGTATGCCAAGCCGCTGGACGGCGGCGATTCGTCCGTCGACGCCCTGGGCTGGCACGCCGGTAACATCGAGGGGGCCAAGCGCCTCCAGGTCGTGGGGCAGAAGCAGCCGAACGCCTTCGGCCTCTACGACGTGCATGGCAACGCGGCGGAATTCGCGGAGTGTCTCCACGGCGGTGGACACGGCAAAAAGGGTTTTTACGCGATGGGCGGAAGCGTTGGGGCAAAGGAGACGAAAGAGTGTGCACTCGCGAGGCCGATCGCGGGATTTGGCGAGAAGCTAGATGAATTTCGCGGCGTCATCCCCCCGTTCACCGGATTCCGCCTCGTCGCGACGGAAGGCGGACTGCGGCACCTCGTCGATCCCGAGATGGCCGCGGCCAGCAACGCCCGGATCGACGCGGTAAAGCCGACGCTCGACGCCAAGGGGGTTGAGACGAAGATCCTCGACCTTCCAGGCGGCGTGAAGCTCTTGCTGAGCAAGCTCCCCAACGGTCCCTGGTTGGGCGCCTTTGAGGTCACGCAGGCGCAGTTCCTGTCGATTCTGGGCGAAAACCCATCCATTGTGGGAGACCCCAGACGGCTGGATGTGATGAGCCAACACCCGTGGCAGTATCGGACTGGCGACCGGCCAGTGGACAATGTCAGAATCGCCAGCGCGGCGGCGTTCCTGCGCACCTTGAGCGCCCTTCCCTGCGCAAAGGAGGCGGGGCTTTCCTTCCGGCTCCCCACCTGCGCGGAATGGGTTCGCTTCTGCGGTGCGAAGTTCCATGAAGTCACGGCGGAACAGCTGAATGTGAGCAACGAAGAGGAATTCAAGGCGTTGCAAGCGAGACGCGGATGGGATTTCCGATACGATTCCTATTCCTTCCCCTTGGGAAAGACATTGCAAGACATCGCCTGGATCGAGGAGAACGTGCCGAAGGTGGACGTCCGCGGGACGGGTTGGCAGGAACTCGCGACCGGCTCGAAGGTTATGGAAAAGATCGCCCTGTCCCAACCCGTCGGCGGGAAGGATCCGTTCCCAATGGGAATTTACGACATGTTTGGAAATGTGTCGGAATGGACGTCCACTCTGGCGGAGGCGGCCCATGAACGACAATCGGGCGGCGCACGGGATTATTTCTACATGACCGGCACGTCCTTCCATGAACTCAACCGCGCGATGATCTCCAAGGAGGGAGCGGGAGGAAATGGGGAAGTTCTCACCGCCGTCGGCTTCCGCGTGTGGGGCTGGCCGGCCGCCTCCCAGCCCGCGCAGGGGAAAACCGCTCCTTCGACGAATTCCCTGGCCGTCGCGTTCATCCAGGACAGCAACGCCCGGATCGACGCCGTGAAGCCCGTTCTCAAGGACGCCGGCATCGAGATGAAGGAAATCGAGCTTCCCGGCGGTGCCCGCATCCTGATGAACAAACTCCCGAACGGCGCGTGGATGGGCGCCTTCGAGGTGACGCAGGCGCAGTTCGTCTCCATCTTCGGCACGAATCGATCGCGGATCAAGGGCGGCGACCGGGCCGTGGACAACGTTTCGTGGAACGTTGCGAGAGTTTACGCCGCCACATTGAATGAGCTGCCCTCCGTCAAGGCGTCGGGACTCCATTTCCGCCTCCCCTCGAGCACGGAATGGGAAACCGCGTGCCGGGCCGGCGGCGGCGTTGTTGGTGCCCCGCTCGGCAAGCCGCTTGAACCGGGCAAGGGGAAGCTTGCCGACATGGGGTGGTACGACCAGAACTCCGACATCGAGGGCGTCAAGCAGACGCACCGGGTCGGGTTCAAGCAGCCGAACGCCTTCGGACTCTACGACATGATCGGCAACGTGGCGGAGTGGACAGCGACGTCCTACACGCACGAAGGGGTTGTGGGGGCGAATGAGACGGGATCCAGGAAAATCTGGCGCGGCGGAAGCTGGATTTCGCCGAAGGAGTGGTGCACGGCCGGCTGGCGCGGACTGCTGAAGAGCGACGCCGTGAGGCCCGACATGGGCTTCCGGCTCTACGCCACGGAGGACGGGTCCGACATCAAGGAAGAAACCGTGACCTTCCGCGACAAGGATTTCCACGAAGCCGCGAAACCAGGACCTCTTCCCGACGACCGGACGGACGCTGAGAAGCTGCTGGGGGCCATCATCGAATTCGGCAAGGAAATGGAGAAGCTGGAAATGCAGCTTCAATTGGAGGAGGTCAAGTTCGAGTTGGAGCTGCTGGGAATCGATTCGACCTTCTTGCGCTAAATCGGAATCAGAGCTCAAGCCCGTCATAGCCGACGACGATGCCCTTTATCGTCGCAGCCTGCCAAATCTGCATGGAGCGTAATCGTCGCGAAAATTGACATTTACATGTTTCGCGACGAATTGTCTTGCCATACCGAGGCAAAAGTGCTAATCTACATGGTGCGAGCTGCAAAAGGTTGAGCCATGTTTATTGGAAGAAGGGAATATTTGTCGGATTTGGAGACGCTCTGGCGCAAGCGGACATCGTCCATTGTGGCCTGCCGCGGGCGGCGTCGGATTGGAAAATCGACCTTGATCCGGGAGTTTGCCAGACGGACGGCGGACGCCTACATTGAAATCGAAGGACTGCCTCCGTCGGACGAGACCCCCGTAACAAACCGCGACGAGCTGAACCACTTCGTAACCGTACTCAATGACCAGACAGGTTGCGGCTTCAGAACATGCGAGCGGTGGTACGATGCGTTCAGTCTGCTGGAAAAGCAGATTGACGACGCGAAGCGGACGGTCGTCCTTCTTGACGAAATTTCGTGGATGGGGCAGTGTGACCCGCAGTTCCCCGGCATTCTGCGTTCGGCGTGGGAGACGTTGCTGCATCGGCATGATCGGCTTGTTCTGGTTCTCTGCGGCTCTGTTTCGGGATGGATCAAGGACAATATTCTGAACAACACCGGTTTTACGGGACGGTTTTCGCGCGACTATGTGCTTGGCGAACTCTCTCTTGCGGAGTGCGCTGAATTCTGGGGCCCTGTCCGGGAACGCGTTGATGCCAAGGAGATATTCGATGTCCTCTCCGTAACGGGCGGTGTGCCGCGCTATCTTGAGGAAATGGATCCGGGTCTAAGCGCGGAGGAGAACGTGAGGCGAACATGCTTCTCGTCAGGCGGAGTCCTCTACAGGGACTTCGACGCCATTTTCAACCCGCTCTATGGAAAAGGTGTTCCGGAAAAGCGCGCGATTCTCGATTTGCTCTGCGGCGGGCCGATGGCGGGCGCAGAGCTGGCCGAGGCGACGAAACGTGGGCGTAACGGCGCCTTTTCGAAAATGCTGCGCGAACTCGAACAGGGCGGTTTCATCACGGACGATCCCGGAAAGAATCCCGAGACAGGGAGGGACGCGAGAATAGCCAAGTATCGGCTCCGGGACAACTACACGCGCTTTTATCTCAAATATGTGCGCCCGCACAAGTCCGAAATCGAGTCCGGGGTCTATCGGCATGCGTCCCTTGAACATTTGCCGGAATGGTCCGCCATAACGGGGCTTCAATTCGAAAACCTGATCGTGAACAACGCGCGCGAACTGGTTCCGTTCCTTGGGCTGGGAAATGCGACCATTCTTTCCGCCGCGCCATACCGAAACGACCGACGGACTCGGGACGGACGATTGTCCGGATGCCAGATCGACCTACTTGTCCAGACCGCGCGGACCGCATACGTCATTGAGATAAAGAGAATGAACAGGATCGGTCCGGAGATCGAGGCTGAGGTGGCCGAGAAGATCAGGAGACTTCCTGTCCGTCCCGGCGTAAGCAAGCGTCCCGTTCTCGTATACGCCGGCGAACTGTCAAAATCCGTCGAGGCGGACGGCTTCTTCGACTCCATCATTCCTGCGGAGAGGCTTCTGGAATCTTAATGCGCTTTCAGAGCTCCAGCCCGTCGTAGCCGACGACGATGCCCTTGGGCTCGAAGAACGCGCAGAGTTCGGCGTGGGTTGCGTTGCCGTTGTGGGAGAAGTGGTTGACGACCTTGACGGTCTTGTCGTCGATGAAGCCCATCTCCTCGAGTTCGGCGAAAACTTCGAGGTTGACGTCGGCGCTCATGTGGCCGTCCCGCCAGTTCTCGAGGAAGGCACCGCAGCAGTCGACGACGAAGATGTCGACATGCACCCTGCCGGAAAGCGCCTTGAGCGCGTCCATGGTCTCCTTCGGGAAAACGCCGGTGTCGTTTCCAATGAAGATGGTCCTTCCGCCCATCGTGATCAGGAAGAGCATGGCGTTGAGGTCGGGGGCATGGTTCGCCGAGAAGGTCCTGACCGTGGCGCCGATGTCCGGCAGCTCGAAGGTTTGGAAAGGCGCGATTTCATGGAAGGCGAGGTTGGCCATCTCAAGGAGTCGGGCACGGCTACGGAAGGAGGTAAGCGTCGCCGCCATTTCCCGTTGGATGCGCGCGAAGGCGGCCGACGCCCCGTGGATGACAAGCGGGGGCGTGTCGGCGGGGAGGCGGCTGAATCCCCTGGCCCTGTACCAGAGTTCGCCGGGGTCGAGATGGTCCTCGTGGGCGTGCGTTATGAGCAAATGCCTTATGCCGTTGAGGCGCGGGTAGAAGCGCTGGAAGGCCTGGAGCGTGTCGGGGCCGAAGTCGATCTGTAGGACGTCGCCGAAGTTGTAGGACGTGCGGCCGCGGATTTCGCGTCCGCCACGCGCGGCGGCCTCGCGGCAGACGCGGCAGTTGCAGTAGAAAGCGGGAACGCCCTCCGCGGCGGCGGAGCCGAGAACGAGAAACGAAGGAGTGCTCATGGTGATGTCAGGACAGACTCGTTTGGATGTTAGTCGCGCACGATGTGCAAAACGGGACCTGAGAGGTAGAGCGTGCCGGAGAATTCGGCCTCTAGACGATAGGCAATGGTCTTGGTGTCTTCGCCTATGCGGAGCTTGGCCTTCTTTTCCATGATCCGCTTGGTCTCGGACCATTCGCCGGGCTTCTTGAGCGAGACGGGAACCGAGAGGAGAATCTGCTCGTCTGGCAGGTGGCGGTTGGCGACGACGGTGATCGTGGCTTTGCCTTGGAAGTCCTTTTCGCGCATGGCATCGAGGAGAATCTGGGCGCGCCCTTCGGCATGGCGGTTGAGTTCCCACTCGGCCGCCTCCAAGGCGAAGCGGCGTCGCCCGGTATTTGTGACGGAGAGGACGGCGCGGCCAGTGCCGGGGTCGGAAGAAAGCGAGACTGTCTGCTGACGCGGTTCCTCGAGCGTGTAGCGCCAGCCGGCAAATGCGCCGGAAGGAGCGAGGGGGCCGGCCGGAAATTCGCGCAGCAGATTGCCCTGTATGTCGTTTGGAACGATGGCCTGTCGCATTTCAAGTGGCTTTTCCGGAAACGAGGCCGCGTGGCTGCCACCGCGCAGGGCCAGTGCCGTTGCGACGCCGGCGGCGGCCATGAAGGCCGTAATCGCCGCGGAAACGCCGAAGCGCAGACGTGAATTGGCTCTGCGGAGGGAGCCGATATAGCCCGACGCGACGATGTTTTGCGCCATTTCGGAGTCGCGCGAAGGCGGGGCGAAACCGAGGGTGTCGCGGACGGCCTCGCGAAGGGGAATGGGGTCGTGGCGCAGAAGGGGGATGGAGGATTCGTCGAGGCCGGCCTTTGCGGCGGCGTCGCGGACGGCGTCATAGTCGAAAGCCACGCGTCGGAAGGTCACGACGCCGGTGGCATCGTCGTAGAGGCAGTAGGAGGCGCGCGGGTCGGCGTCGCGCGGGTCGCCTACGGAGCCGGCGTTCACGATGTAGCGCTTGCCTTCCTCGATCACGAAGTCCTGCGACGGAATGAGGTGCGGCGTGCCGCTTTCGCCGAGGACGAAAATGCCGGGGATGTGGGAGTGGCCGATGAAGACCAGTTGGGCGTCCGTGGCGCTCCAGGTGTCGAGAGCCTCCTGCGGCGAGAGAATGTAGTTGAAGGCCTGCGGGCGGTCGAGCGAACCGTGCGCGCAGACCAAACCTTTCCCTTCGAGGACGAGCGGCTGTTCGGCGAGGAAGGACTTGGCCTTTTCCGGTACTCGCGCGGAAGTCCAGCGGATCATCGTCTGGGCAAGGTCATTGAAGGCCATGTCCGACATTTTGCCGGCGACGACGGCGTCGTGGTTGCCCATGACGAAATAGTCGATGTGGCGGTAGACGGATTCGAGTACCGCTTCGGGCTGGGGCCCGTAGCCGACGACATCCCCCAGGCAGATGATCTTCTTCGCCTTAAGCGCGGAGAGGTCCGCCAGAACCGCGTTCCAGGCGGGGAGGTTGGAGTGGATGTCGGATACTAACGCGTAGAGCATTGTCAGCCGCGTGTTTCGCGGACAGTGTAGACGGGCTTGTGCTGGGACTCGTAGTAGGTGCGCGTGTTGAGCTCGGCGTTGAGTCCCATGATGAAGAACTGGAGCGCGAAGCCGAGGAACATGAAGGGCGCGATGACCCAGAAGGGGCGCTTGACAAGGAGCGTGGCGCCCTCGCCGCCGAACCAGGGGCCGCATCCGAAGAGCGAGGCGATCCACTCAACGCCGACGACACCGAGCATCAGCGCGCCGATGAGGAGGCACCAGCCGCCGATCTTCCCGAAGAGGTGCATGGGCTTGTTGCTGTACTTGAGCATGAAGCGCATCGT
>JAEEGL016332214.1_pt1 | contig 17676 bp, 13 predicted proteins | sample 9134231 | NCBI WGS metagenome assembly JAEEGL01 (sample SAMN16246548, study PRJNA631951) | gut metagenome | biome: gut microbiome; feature: rumen; material: fiber-attached | host: Bos | place: Iran: Karaj | collected 2018-10 | reverse complement strand
CGCTGCGGATGAGGTTGTCGGCGATTTCGAGGGCCTGCTCGCCGTTGTCCGGCTGCGAGATGAGCAGGGTGTCGATGTTCACGCCCAGGTTGACGGCGTAGGAACGGTCGAACGCATGCTCGGCGTCGATGATGGCGGCGATGCCGCCCTGCTTCTGCGCCTCCGCGATGGCGTGGATGGCCAGCGTGGTCTTGCCGCTGCTCTCGGGACCGTAGATCTCGATGACGCGGCCGCGGGGATAGCCGCCGATGCCCAGCGCGTGGTCGAGGGCGATGGAGCCGGTGGCGATGGTGGAAACCTCCAGCGAAGGCTGATCTCCCATCTTCATAATGGTGCCCTTGCCAAAATCCTTCTCGATCTTGGCGATGGTCGCCTGGAGCGCCTTGAGTTTCTCAGCGCCCGCATTCGTCATTTCTTCATTTTCTTTTGCCATAGTTGGATGTTTTTTAAGGTTTACACTCGCCGGCACGTCCGTCCGCTTCGCAAAGATACCATATTTTTGCGGAATTTGAATTCATTTGTCGTAAATTTGCAGAGAAGTACCCGCGCGCGTATGAAAGAAAAACTGCTGGGCAAGACGCTCTCCGAACTGCAGGAGATCGCTTCGCAGGAAGGCCTTCCCGCCTACACTGCGAAGCAGCTGGCGCAATGGCTCTACCAGAAGCGCGTTACGGAGATCGACGCGATGACGAACCTCTCGAAGGCCGCCCGCGCCGCCCTCTCGGAGCGCTATGAAGTGGGGCGTACGGCCCCCGTCGAGGTCTTCACCTCGAAGGACGGCACGCGCAAGTACCTCTTCCCCACCGCCGTTCCCGGCAAATACGTCGAGACGGTGATGATTCCCGAATACGAAGACGGTTCGGAAGGCGGCATCGCCCGCGCCACGGTCTGCGTCTCGTCGCAGATCGGCTGCAAGATGAGCTGCCGCTTCTGCATGACCGGCCGCGGCGGCTTCCACGGCCACCTGTCGGCCGCGGAGATCCTCTCCCAGCTGCTCGGCCTCGAAGAGTCGGAGCAGCTGACCAACGCCGTCTTCATGGGGATGGGCGAGCCGCTCGACAACTGGAGCGCGGTCTCCCGCGCCCTGGAGGTCATCACGGCCGACTGGGGCCTGGCCTGGAGCCCGAAGCGCGTGACGGTCTCGACCATCGGCGTGCTGCCGAACCTGAAGCGTTTCCTCGAGGAGAGCCGCTGCCACCTGGCCGTGAGCCTCCACAACCCTTTCCCGAAGGAACGCGAGAACCTGATGCCCGTCCAGAAGGCCTGGCCGCTGGAAGAGGTGCTGGCACTCATCCGGCAGTACGACTTCTCGGGCCAGCGGCGCGTGAGCTTCGAATACACGATGTTCGCCGGCCTCAACGACACGCCCCGCTACGCCGATGCGCTGGCGCGGCTGCTGAAAGGCCTCCCCTGCCGCATCAACCTGATCCGCTTCCACGCGATCCCCGATGCGCCGTTCCAGACCTCTTCGCCTGAGGCCATCGCGGCCTTTCAGGCCCGCCTCCAGAAGGCCGGCATCACCACCACGCTGCGCGCCTCGCGCGGCGAGGACATCCTGGCCGCCTGCGGACTCCTCGCCGGCCGCGGCCTCAAGAAACCCGAAAAAACAGAAAAACAATGATAGCCATGAAACGCATCCTCCTCTTCTTCACCCTTTGTTTCTTCCTGGCCCCGGCCGCCCTGGCCGAAGAAACGGAAAAGGCGGACCCCGTAGACGGGCAGAAACGGCCGAAAGTAGGCCTGGTACTCTCCGGCGGCGGCGCCAAGGGCGTATCACATATCGGCGCCCTGAAGATCATCGAAGAACTCGGCATCCCCATCGACTATGTGGTCGGCACCAGTATCGGATCGATCATCGGCGGTATCTATGCCCTGGGCTACAGTGCCGATGAGATGGATTCGCTCGTACGCTCACAGAACTGGAACCTGCTGATGAGAGACCTGGTCGACCGACGGAAGGTCTCCTACTCGTTCAAGGAGGACGCCGACAAATACCTCCTGAGCCTCACGTTCATGAATCCCCGCAACCTCGACGACCAGGCGACGGGAACCGGCCCGGCCGGGAAAGGCCTGCTGCGCAACATGCCCGGATCGTTCGTGGAAGGCCAGAACCTGGACCAGCTCTTCACGAAAATATCGGTGGGCTATCAGGACGACATCGACTTCAACACCCTCCCCATCCCCTTCGCCTGCGTGGCGGTGGACCTCAACACCAAGGAGGAAGTGGTCTGGCACAGCGGCAGCATCGTCACGGCCATCCGTTCGAGCATGTCGATCCCAGGATATTTCGCGCCGGTCCAGGTCGGTGACCGCTACCTGATCGACGGCGGCATGCTCAACAACCTGCCGGTCGACGTGGTCAAGAAGATGGGCGCCGATTACGTCATCACCATCGACCTGCACCAGTTCAAGAAGCAGAAACCCGACTCCCAGCAGACCCTCCCCGAGATGGTGGGCACGATGCTCAGCATCATGAACGGCGAGAAATACCATGCCGGCCTCGAGTCCTCCGACATCGTCATCGCGCCCAATTGCAGCCAGTACGGCGTACTTTCGTTCGACGATGTCAGCGTAAATGCGCTGGTGGACAGCGGCTATGTGGCGGCGGAACGCGTCCTGCCCCAGCTGCGCTCGCTGGCGGAACACCTGAAAACCTATCCCGACGAGGGGAAGAAACGTCCCGCAAAGGCCATTGACCTCGGACGCGACTCCGTCCGGATCGACCAGCTTGAAATCCATGGAACCGACGGCCGTGAGATGGCCTGGCTGCTCTCCAAGACGGATATCGAACCCGGCAAATACATCACCGGAGAGGACATGGACAAGGCGATGGAATTCTTCTACACCACCAAGGCCTTCACGAAGGTGAGCTACCGCGTGATCGGCAATGCGGAAACCGGTTACGGCCTCCGCATCGAATTCACGCCCCAGCGCCTGCACCAGGCGGGTGTCGGCTTCCGGTTCGACAGCGAGGAAATGGCATCCATCCTGCTGGGCATCAGCCTCAACCGGCGCAAGCTCTTCGGTTCGAAGCTGGATCTCGAACTGGAGCTCGGCGCCCATCCCAACGGCACCCTCCGCTACAGCTATACGTTCCGCAACCTGACCAAGTTCAACGTATCAGCCCATCTCCACCATATGAACATGGACGTCTACAACGACCTTTCCGTCTATAGTGAGACACCCACCACCTACAATTATGGTCTGGACCGCACGGAACGTTACACCTATTTCCGTTCCGAGCTCAATTACCAGATCACCGGATGGCGCAACGCCGACATCCTGTTCGGCTTCCGTTACAACAACATGGACAACCGGGAGATGTCGGCCGTCAATTTCGTGGACGATCACTATAAAATGCAGAGCGTCAACGGTTTTGCAAGCTGGAAGTTCGACAATATGGATGACCTCTATTTCCCGAAACGCGGCTTGACGATCCGGCTGGAGGGCGGAGCCTATTACGGCTGGGGAAACTATATCAACGCTGACGGAGATATTGTGCCCTACAGACAACGCTTCTACGAAGCCATGCTTGACTTGAAGACCGCCATCCCGTTCGGTAGCCGGGTGACCCTGATTCCCCAGATGTGGAACCGCTACCTGTTCGGCCTGCCGTACAGCTTTTACCGGAACTTCGTGGGCGGCACGATGTACGGCCGCTACACCGAGAGCCAGATGCCCTTCATCGGTATCAACCACGCCTACCAGACCAATGCCTTCGTCGACATCATCCGTGCCGACCTCCGCATCAACCTGTTCAAGCAGCACTACGCGACACTGTACGCCAACTATATGTTCGACTGGGACAAATCCGGATCCGTGTTCCTCGCGGAACATGCCTATGGCTTCGGCGCCGGCTACTCCATCAACACCGTCATCGGTCCGGTACAGCTTATCGTCCACTGGTCCAACCTTTCCCGAAGAGTGGGTGTCCACTTCTCGCTCGGCTATGAATTCTAATCCTTCTTAAACGACTCGTCGGATGAAACGGTTCCTCACCCTCGCGGTCCTGCTCTTCCTGCTGGTTCCTGCCTTCGCGCAGCGGCCCAAGGTGGGCGTGGTGCTGAGCGGCGGCGGCGCAAAGGGCGCAGCGCACGTGGGTGCTTTGAAAGTCCTGGAAGAATATGGCATTCCCATCGACATGATCGTCGGCACCAGTATGGGCGCCATCGTGGGCGGTCTCTACGCCATCGGCTACTCCGCCAGCGAACTCGATTCCCTGATCATGGCGCAGGACTGGAATGTCGTGATGAGCGACCGCGTTCCCCGCAGCCAGCGCTTCTTCGAACGGAAAAAGGAGATGGAAAAATACGTGCTCCGGGTCCCGTTCGGTGCCGGCGACTACAGCCGACTCAGCGCCCGGGCGCCGCGAAAGCCAGAAGAAACCGCCTCCTTCCTGAGCAACATTCCGCTTGCCCTGGTGAACGGACAGAACGTCTACAACCTCTTCACGCGGCTCTCGGTCGGTTATCAGGATTCCCTCGACTTCAACCGGATGCCCATCCCGTTTGCCTGCGTGGCGGTAGACCTCGTCAAAAAGAAGGAAGTCGTCTTCCACAGCGGAAACTTCGTCGACGCCATCCGCTCGTCGATGGCCATCCCGGCCTATTTCTCACCGGTTCGGCTCGGCGACATGGTGCTCGTCGACGGCGGCACGTTGAACAATTATCCCGTGGACGTGGCCCGCGCGATGGGTGCCGACATCATCATCGGCATCCTGCTGGGTGAACCGTCCGATGAAGACCCGACCATCGAGAACATCGGCGACATGTTCGGCCAGATGCTGGACCTCTTCCTTGACACCAAACTGGCCGCCGCCATCGCCGACACCGACATCCTCATCACGGCAGACACCAAGGGCTACGGCGTACTGAGCTTCGACGATGAGAGCCTGCGAACCCTCATCAACAACGGCGAGGCCGCCGCCCGCAGCAAGGAAGAAGAGCTGATGAAGATGAAGGACTTCCTCGACCGCTCACAGCAGCACTTCATCGGCCCGGTCAAGCAGCCCGAGCGCTACCGCAAGGCCGTGCGTCTGGACCGCGATACCATCACGATCGGAACCGTATCGTTCAACGGCATTAGCGCCAAGGATGCCCAGCTGCTCCTGCGTAAGAGCTGCCTTAAGCCCGGCTTCCGCGTCAGCGGCAAGATGATCGAGGAAGAGATCGCCCGCTTCTACAACACCTCCGCCTTCGAATCGGTGACCTATCTGCTCAAGGGAACGGAAGATCCTTTCGACCTGGAACTCAATTTCGTCCAGGGCCGCAAATCGATGCTGGGCGTTGGCGTCCGCTTCGACAACGAGGAAATCGCCGCCATCCTGGCCACCGTGAGCTTCAACGAAAACGCCCTGTACGGCCCGAAATACAAGCTTTCGGCCAAGTTGGCCTACAACTTCCTGGCAAACCTGCAATTTACTTATGCCTTCAAGTCGCAGGCACAGTTCAACGCATCCTACTCCTTCCGTTCGTCAGACCTGAACATCATGAATTCAGGCTTCCGGAGTGACCTGGACTACTTCCAGAACGCCATCGTCGCGGATTTCGCCACCGACAAGTTCCGCGACCTGCACATCACCGGCGGAATGCGGCTGGACTTCTTCAAATACAATTCGCTGCTCACGGAAGCCGAGACGTTGCCCACCTACAACACCGACCTGGTCCGCAACAAGTTCTTCAGCGTGTACGGCCGGGTGCAGGTGGACCGCCGCGACAATCCCTACTTCCCCACCCGCGGCTTTGAACTCGACGGCTCGTTCCGCTATTTCATCGAGAGCCCCTTCGACGACTACAACAACTTCAGCGTCGCGCGGCTGCACCTGTCGGGCGCCATTCCGCTCGCCCAGCGGATGGCCCTGATCCTTTCGCTCGACAACCGTTCGATCCTGGGCAACCAGGTGCCGCTGATCTACGCAAACGTGCTGGGCGGCTACCTGCCCGGCCGTTACCTCGACCACCAGATCCCGTTCATCGGGTTCGGCTACACGCACGTGTTCCGCAACTTCATGACGACCGCGACGCTCGACACCCGCTACCGGATGCTCGACAACCATTACTTCTATGCCTCTGCCGCCTACGGCCTCGACTTCCAGCACCTGAAGGACATCAAGGAGAACCTCGGGTTCTGGGGCGTCCGGCTCGGCTACTCCTATAACTCTTTCTTCGGGCCGCTGTCGGCAAACCTCTACTATTCGAGCTTCACCCACCGCGTAGGTGCATACGTGAGCCTCGGTTACAACTTCTGACGTCCATGGCGAAGCCCCCGGTTCCCGAGAAAGAGAAGGCGCTTGCACGCCTGATGCGGCTCTGCGCTACACGCGAGTGCTGCCGGAGCGACCTTCGCCGCAAGCTCGCCGACTTGCCGGAAGCGGATGCCGACGCCATTCTGGAGACGCTCACACGGGAGGGTTTCGTGGATGACGCACGTTACGCGCGGGCCTTCGCCCGCGACAAAAGCGCGCTGCAGGGTTGGGGAAGTCTCAAAATTAAGTTAGCTTTGCAGAGAAAAGGCATCGGTGGCCCTGCCATCGCCTCGGCGCTGGAGGAAATCGATGCGAAGGCGGCCGGCGCCCGGATGGAGCAGGTGCTGCGCGCCAAGTGGAAGACCCTCGCCCGCGAGGAAGACCCCGCCCGCAAGGAAGCCAAGTTTTACCGTTATGCGCTCTCACGCGGATACGGCTATGAAGAAATTAAACGGATTTATGATCACCTCAGAAGAGATTAAAACGATTAAACAGCGGATAGAGACGTTGGGGAGGTTTCTTTGACATCCCCGGAAAACGCATAGAACTCGCTGAGAAACAAGCCCGTACCACCGCACCCGACTTTTGGGACGACCCGAAGGCCGCCGAGGCTTTCCTCAAGGGTGTCTCGCCGCTCAAGTACTGGGTGGAGGGCTATGACGCCCTCGAAGCCGGCTACTCCGACCTCGAGACCCTGATGGATTTCGGAGAAGACGCCTCCGACGACATCGACGCGGCCGCCAAGGCCCTCATCGAGAAGATCGAGGCGATGGAGATGCGCAATATGCTGGGCGCCGAGGGCGACAACCTGGGCGCCGTGCTGACCATCAATTCGGGGGCCGGCGGCACCGAGGCGAACGACTGGTCGTCGATGCTCATGCGTATGTACACCCGCTGGGGCGAGCGCAACGGCTACAAGATGACTGTCACCGAGCTGCTCGAAGGCGACGAGGCCGGCATCAAGTCATGCACCATCCAGTTCGAGGGCGACTACGCCTACGGCTACCTGAAGGCCGAGAACGGCGTGCACCGGCTCGTGCGCATCTCGCCCTACAACGCGCAGGGCAAGCGCCAGACCACCTTCTCGTCAGTATTCGTCTACCCGCTCGTGGACGACACCATCCAGATTGAGATCAACCCCGCCGACCTGGAGTGGGACACCTTCCGATCCTCGGGCGCGGGCGGCCAGAATGTGAACAAGGTGGAGACGGGTGTGCGCGTGCGGCACATCCCCACGGGCATCACCGTCGAAAATACGGAAACCCGCTCGCAGCTCGACAACCGGCAGAACGCCCTCCGCATCCTCAAGTCTCACCTCTACGACCTGGAGTTGAAGAAGCGCCAGGAGAAGCAGGCGGAGCTGGAAGGCCAGAAGAAGCGCATCGAGTGGGGCTCGCAGATCCGCTCGTATGTGCTGCACCCCTACAAAATGGTCAAAGACCTGCGCCCCGGCTACGAGACCTCCGACACCCAGGGCGTCCTCGACGGCGACCTCAACCCCTTCATGAAGGAGTTCCTCATGCGAAACGACCTATAGCGAAGCGGCTGGAGAATAATCGTCTGATTTACAACGCATAACAAAAAATCGCCCTCCCGTAAGATGGGAGGGCGATTTGTAAGATGTAGCTGATTTACATCTACTTATCCTCCAGTTATACTATTTGAACTGCGCGAAGAAGTCGTTCCCCTTGTCATCCACGAGGATGAAGGCAGGGAAATCTTCTACTGTAATCTTCCAGATGGCCTCCATGCCGAGCTCCGGGTACTCGACGCACTCGATGCTGCGGATACTGCTCTGGGAGAGAACGGCAGCAACGCCGCCGATGGTACCCAGGTAGAAGCCGCCATGCTTCTTGCAGGCATCCGTCACCATCTGGGAGCGGTTGCCCTTGGCAATCATCACCAGCGAAGCGCCATTGGCCTGGAACTCATCCACGTACGGGTCCATACGGTTGGCCGTGGTGGGGCCCATGGAGCCGCAAGGATATCCTTCCGGGGTCTTGGCCGGGCCGGCGTACAGGATGGGATGGTCCTTGAAATAGGCGGGCAGCCCCTCCCCTGCATCCAGGCGGGCTTTCAGCTTGGCATGAGCGATGTCGCGGGCCACGATGATGGTTCCCTGCAGGTTCACGCGGGTACCCACCTCATATTTGGTAAGTTCGGCGCGCACGGCATCGATTCCCTTGTCCAGGTCAATCACAATACCCTTAGGGCCTTCGCCGGGACGGCTGAATTCTTCGGGGATGAGTTCGGAAGGATTGGTGTCCATCTTCTCAATCCACACGCCGTCGGCGTTGATCTTGGACTTGATGTTGCGGTCTGCGCTGCAGCTCACGCCCATGCCGATGGGGCAGCTGGCACCATGGCGGGGCAGACGGATCACGCGGATGTCGTGGGCCAGGTACTTGCCGCCGAACTGGGCGCCCAGGCCAATCTTCGCCGCCTCCTTCAGAAGCTTCTCCTCCAGGTCCACGTCACGGAAGGCGCGGCCGGTTTCGTCGCCGGTGGTGGGCAGGTTGTCGTAGAACTTGATGCTGGCCAGCTTCACGGTAAGGAGATTCTTCTCGGCCGATGTTCCGCCAATCACGAAGGCGATGTGGTAGGGAGGGCAGGCCGCCGTACCCAGGCTCTTCATCTTCTCCACCAGGAACGGAAGCAGGGTGCCTTCGTTCTGGATGGTAGCCTTGGTCATGGGGTAGAAATAGGTCTTGTTGGCGCTGCCGCCGCCCTTGGCCACCATAATAAAATGGTATTCGTTACCCTGCACGGCTTCGATATCTATCTGGGCGGGAAGGTTGCACTTGGTGTTCACCTCGTTATACATATCCAGCGGAGCGTTCTGGCTATAGCGCAGATTCTCCTTGGTAAAGGTGTTGAACACGCCCAGGCTCAGGGCCTCTTCGTCTTCGAAGCCGGTCCATACGCCCTGTCCTTTTTCGCCGTGGATGATGGCCGTACCGGTGTCCTGGCAGAAAGGCAGGATGCCCTTCACGGCAGTCTCGGCGTTGCGGAGGAACTGCAGGGCTACGTATTTGTCATTCTCGGAGGCCTCGGGGTCCTGGAGAATTTTGGCCACCTGCAGGTTATGGGAACGCCGCAGCATAAACTCGCAGTCGTGGAAAGACTGCTGAGCCACCAGCGTAAGGGCCTCTGGGCTTACCTTCAGCATCTTGTGCCCTTCGAAATCGGCCGTGGAGACCAGTTTCTCGGAGCCGGGAATCTTGTAGTATTCAGTGGTATCCTTGCCCAACTGAAACATAGGAGCGTATTTGAATTCTACTGCCATATATTATATAATTAGATTTCTAACTGCTTCGGCCACCTCTTCCAGCAGCCATTTGGGGGTGGAAGTGGCGCCGCAAACGCCAACGGACTGCCCGTCGCGGAACCAGGATGCATCCAGGTCTGCGGCGCCGCCGATGAGGTAGGTGCGGGGGTTCACGCTAAGGCAGAGGTCGCTGAGCACCTTGCCGTTGGAGGACTGTTTGCCGGAGACGAAGAGGATGATGTCGTGCCCGGCGGCAAACGCCGACAGCCGTTCGTGACGGGAGGCCACCTGCGCGCAGATGGTGTCGTGCACCATGAGTTTCGCACCGCGGGAGATGAGCCGCTGGCACAGGGCGTCGTATTCGTCGGGACTCTTGGTGGTCTGGGAGAAGATTTCCAGCGGCTGGGACAAATCTATGGCACCGCTCTGAAGCGCTTCCTCCAGCATGGCGGCGTCTTCCAGCACCAGCGCGTCTCCCCCCACCTGGCCCAGCAGGCCCAGCACTTCCGCGTGACCCACCCGGCCGAAAATGAGCACCTGCCCATGCCTACCGTCGGCATGCAGGCGAGCGTAGGCCTCGCGGATGTTCCGCTGCAGCTGCAGCACCACGGGGCAGGAACAGTCAATCACCTCCAGCTTTCGGCCGGCGGCAGCCTCGTAGGTGGAAGGGGGTTCTCCGTGGGCGCGAATAAGGACGGTCTCCCCCTCGGGGATATCGGCCACCCGCTGGATGGTCACCAGTCCCTTCTTGCTAAGGCGGGAAAGTTCTTCTTCGTTGTGTACAATGGCGCCCAGCGAATACAGGCGCACGCCGCGGGCCAGCACTTCCTCTGCGCGCGTGACGGCGCGGATCACTCCCCCGCAGAAGCCGGAGCCAGTATCAATCTCAACGTTTAACATGACAGGCCGGGGCTTTCCAGAAGGCCGAACTTACCCTGCAGCAGGCCCAGCATCCATACCAGTTCCTCGTGCAGGTTCATATGGGTATTGTCCAGCACAAAGGCGTCGGGCGCCTGCCGGAGCGGAGAGGTGGGCCGATGCGAATCCCGGTAGTCCCTGTCCTTCAGGTTAGCCTGAACCTCCTCCAGGGTGGTCTTCTCCCCCTTGAGCAGGAGTTCGTCGTAGCGGCGCTGGGCGCGCACGGCGGGATCGGCCGTCATGAAAATCTTGAGTTCGGCGTTGGGGAAGACGGTGGTGCCGATATCCCGGCCGTCCATGATGACGCGGCCGCCTTCAGAGAACTTGTGCAGCTTGTCGTCTACCCACGCCCGCACCTGCGGAATGGCGCTCACGGGCGACACGTACTGGGACACCTCCCAGCCGCGGATTTCCTTTTCTATGCAGCGCTCTCCCAGAAAGAGTTTGGTGGCGCCGTCCTCCCGCTGGAAATGCAGTTCCAGCGGAGCCATCACCGGCAGCAGGGCTTCCTCGTCAATCTTGCCGTCGGCAATGACGCCGGCCTCCAGGCCCGCCAGGGTAACGCCACGGTACATGGCGCCGCTGTCCAGGTACAGGAAACCGAATTCGGAGGCTACCAGTTTGGCAAACGTGCTCTTACCGGTAGAGGAATAGCCGTCGATGGCGATGATGATATCCGGAATGGTCATAGTTATTTCTTCTTGACGGTGCTGCCAGGAAGAACCGTGTGCAGCATACCGGTGGTAAGGGCCTGAATGATGTAGGACGGATACGGCAGCCAGGTATTGCGTTCGAAAGAGGTTTCCACCTTCTTGGGGTCCTTGCCGGCCACCGCGGGATTGGCTTTGGGCACCACCAGGTTGGCAAAGAAGTTGATGACACCGCTGTTCTTGGAGACAATCTTGTAGGGGGCGTCTACATCGTCCCAGGCCTTCAGGGCCAGGTTGTCATACAGCATGAGGAAGTCGTTGGTCATCTGGCTCTTGTTCCCCTTGAACTGGGCGTCTATCTGGTGGATATCGGCCTGGGCGGTGGCGCCGAAGAGCGGCCGCATGAAAGGATCCAGGGTAGAACCTTCCAGGTCATAAATGAGCATCCTGCCGGAAGTGCTCTCCTTTTTGTCGTTACGCACACGCAGGGTGAAATCCAAGCGGGCCTTGCCTTTGCGGCCGCTCTTCACTTTCATCTCCATCAGGTTGTTGGGAGCGTTGCTGGCCGATTTGACGTTGAGCTGCATATTGTGCATGGGGAAGGTACCGCGGTTCACGTGCGTGGTTTCCCAGATAAAGGTGAAGGCCTTGATGCTGGCGTCGATTTCCTTGATAAGAAGGGGTGTCTTCAGGGTGTTGATTCCTTCCTGGAAGGTAGGATACGGCACTGCCGGCGGGTAGCGGTCGTCCTGCAGGAGGACCACCTCCGGGCTAACCAGCCGGATCTTGTCAATCTCTATGTTCTTACTGGTAACCAGACGGGGAATGTTAAGGGGGCTGGTGCTCAGGCTGTCCATTTTGGCATCAACCCACATCACGGAAACCTTGCCCATCTTTTCGGCCAGTTGTTCCTGGGGAACGCAGTTGTAAAAGCGCATGCCCAGCACTTCCACGGGACCGGCATCGGCCGTGGCCAGGTGACCTATCTGAATGCGGGAGACACCCAGCTCGTCAATATAGTCCAGGCTGTCCAGGGATACGCTGTACAGACTGTCGTTGTACTCTACGCGGCCTTCCTTGATTATATAGCCCACATCGTGTACGGAAGCGTTGATTCCCTGCGCGGAAACCTTCATGGAATTCTTCGGGTTATGCATGCCGATCTTGCCGTCCTTCACCACCAGGCGTTTGGCAAGAGCCTCTCCCTTAGTGAGATCGGTCCAGAGGATCTTTTCCAGCCGGATGGACTTGATGAAGCCTTCGATATGGTTTTCGGTGCTGTCATCAAGCATGACCGACACGTCCTTGACTTCCACGTTGCCGCGCAGCAGGGCTACGTGCACGCGCCCGAAATCAATCTGGCCGCCGGGTACGCCGGAGAGCACCTTGCGAAGCTGGGCGCCCGCGATGCCGTTAATCACCAAACCGCAGACAAACAGCACTGCCACCACGATGGCAATCCACATACAGGTTTTTTTCAAAGTTTTAGTCATATCCGTGACAGTTATGAATTATCTTGTAAAGATACAATTTTTTTGGGAAATGGCCACTAGAAATAGCGGCTGTACCGCAGCGTAATGGCGGGCAGGAGCTTGCTCACGTTGTTACCGGACCCGGACGCCGAACCGCCATCCGTATTGGACTGGGTTTCCAGATAACTGGCATTTTGCAGGAGGATACCCACACCCACGGCATTGTGGTCCCCGCCCAGGTCAATGTGCGGTTCCAGGAAGAAGCCGTTGTAATGCAAGTCACGACTTATGCCCTCCTTTAAGCTGACTAAAGCCCATGCCTTCAAACCCACGGCGTATCCCACGTCCACTTTGACGCTCACGATGGAGAACTTGACACCAGCGCGCAGGAAGATGGGCACGTCTAACTCAAACGCCCTCTTCTTGTCCCCGGTGGTCAGGTCATAGCTGTAAGTAGGAACTCCATAACGCAACCCGGCGCCGGCGCCCACCTGGAAGTATTGTGCAAACGTGTACTGCACCACGAAGGAAGTGTTACCGAACACGGCAGGACTTGCCCCGCCCAGGCCGATACCCACGTGCTGGTCAATACCCATGGCCAGTTTGTTCTGTGCGAAAGACGGCACTGCCAACAGCAGCGCAACCGCCAGGAAAAGAATGTGCTTTTTCATATCCATAGTTTTTACAAATGTAAAAAAAGAATCCTTTAAGAACAAATAGGTGACCGTTTTTGTTAAATTCCTGTCATACAGCACATTACGGAAAGTCCTCCGGGCATTTTCACCCGGAGGACTTTGTATAAATAGTTACTAATCAAATGTTTAGCAAAAACGGGGGCTTAAAGAACCTTTGCGCCGGTGACGGAATACTTTTCTTTAAGGAGTTCCACCACGGGCAGCATGGCCTTGGGGAAGACTTTGCGGAGGTCTATTTCGTCGCTCTCGGAGAGAACCTGCTTGAGGGCGCGCATGAAGTTGTCCTTGATTTCCGTGGCCAGGTTCACTTTGACGATACCGTTGGCGATGGCTTCCTTCACCTGGTCGTGCGGGATGCCGGAGGAACCGTGCAGCACCAGGGCCACGGGCGTAGCGGCGTGGATGGCGGCCAGGCGGGGGATGTCAAGATGCGGCGGCTGTTTGTAGAAGCCGTGGGCCGATCCGATGGACACCGCCAAGGCGTCCACGCCCGTGCGGTTAACAAACTCCACCGCCTGTTCCGGCGTGGTGAATCCGCCGCCCTGCTCCTGGCCCAGCTTGGCCACGTATCCCAGTTCGGCCTCCACGTTGGCGCCGTAGGGTTTGGCCATCTCCACGGCCTTGGCCGATGTGGCCACGTTCTCCTCGAAAGGCTTTTCGGAGGCGTCGATCATTACGGAGTCGAAGCCCTCGTCCAGGCACTTCTGCACCAGTTCCAGAGAGGGACCGTGATCCAGGTGGATGTATCCCTGCAGGCCGTAGTCCTCGATGACCTGACGGCCCATCTTGTATGCCGTATGAAGTCCCATATAGTCTATGGAAGACCGGGTAAGCTGCAGCATAACCGGCGCGTTCATAGCCTGTGCGGCCTTGGCAACGCAGATAAGGGTCTCGTAATTGTAGAAATTGGTAGCCAGCACCGCCGTCTTTTTGGCCTGGCAATCGTAAAGGACTTCTTTTATGGTTTTCATAATGTGCAATGTTTCTCACCACAAAGTTACCAACAATTCTTCACAAAAGGAATCACCAATTATGGGGATTATTTATCTTTGCAGTATGAAGGACGGGGTCTTCGTGGGCGAAAGTACCGAAGACTTGCTCGGAAGCGGCACGGCAACCGCCGGCGCAACGGGACAGGAGGGGGCAGGCGGCGCATTTTTCGGGGACGGCGGAATACCATCGGCCCACTTCTTCGTCGGTGAGGATTTCCTTTATCGGCCTTTCAAAGATGTTTCCCAGGACCTTTGGGGAATGGTTGCAGAAACGCACCTCGCCGCGGTAGTTCACCGTGACGGGGCGGCGGGAAAGGTCTGTGCTGCACGTAGAGAATCTGATATGCGGGAAGGCCGATGTTTCCAGCAGGCAAAGCGGCGTACATACCCCGCTCACGAAACGCATCTGAGGATGCGCGGCGGCAAACGCTTCCACGGTGCGGAAGGCATCGGCCAATTCCTCCTTGCCCAGAACTAACTCCGCAGCATTCTTGATGCCCTGGCCGCCGATGTTGAAGCGGTTCACCATCACGGTTCTGATGCCGCAGTCCCGGATCAGGTCCAGGGTACGCGCTATTCCCGGGGCATTGACTTTTGTAATGACCAGTACGGCCGCGCCGATTCCGGTTTCGCCAGCCCTGCGCAGTGCATCCAGGGCTTTTTCCCAGGAGCCGGGAAGGCTGGTGAGGGCGTCGTGTATGGCGGGGTCGGCACTCAGCAGCGGGATCTGAAGGGCGCTGATACCCAGACGCTGGAAATTGTCCAGCCTGTCCTGTGTAAGGAGGGTTCCGTTGGTGAGGATGTTCACTTTGCAGCCCTTGAAGCGGGCCTGAAGGACCAGATCGTGCACGTTTTTCAGTAGCAGCGGCTCTCCGCCGGAAAAAGAAAGCGTGCCCACAGATGCCTGGGAAAGCAGTTTGCGAAGGGTTTTACGCGCCTGGGATGGGTCCGGTGCGGGGATGGGCGTTTTGCCGTCCCGCCAATAGTTATAACAGAACCTGCAACACTGGTTGCAGGCTCCGGTAAGTTCATAGACGATGTTTTCTATGTGAAAACGCGGCATCAGATGATTTCAATGGACATATAGCTGCAGGGCGTATTCTGTGTGTCTGCCACACCCTCTACCCATACAACGGCCTGGCCTTTGTAGGTGATTTCGTCGGACAAAGGGATATTATAGATTAACTTGCCGGGGTCCTTAATACTGATTTCGCTTTGCTGCAAAACAGTTTTCTCCTCATCATCGGCCTTAACCACAAGTACATAGTCCTTAAACTGTGGATTGTAAAATTGAACCACAATGTCATCTCCCGGACTGATCTGGGAATATTGATAGGACGCGGAAGGATTCTTATGCACCATGGACAAAGAGACATAATTGTCCGGCGCAGGGTCATAGCACATGATTAAGCCTTCGTCCGTGCCGTCTGTGGGAGGCAGTCCCGGCACATCGCAGGAAACCATGGAAAGGACGGACCAGGCCGTGAGCAGAATACCGCCCAGCCTGTACTTGGCATTCACCGCCCGGGCACTTTTCCCGCCCGAAAGATAGACCCATAGGGAAACCGCCAGGAATGCCGTTCCCGCAAGCATGTATAAAAACAGATACTTAGCCTTCATGCTACAAAAATAGGCTTTTTTATTTATCTTTGCAACCACAATGCTTTTGAACCGGCGCATATCGGCTAATCTCCTGCTGTCGATAGTTTTATCGATAGTATTCCTGGCGCCGTTTCATCATCACGACGAACCGCTTCTGCAGGAAATTTCCTGTGATGACTGCGCACATCACCAGCCGCACCAGGGACACCTTACTGAACAGCCAGGCACGGACGAATGTCTGATATGCCAGTTACTGGCGCAGGTATATGTGCCCACCGCCGGGCCGGTTGCCAATCTGTTGTCTGCGGATTGCATCACTGTGGTCAATGGCATATCCGGTGATGTCATCCTTCGTTTCACCTCTCAATCCTCTCCCAGAGCACCGCCCGTTTCATTCTGTTTTTAGTCAGTCATCAACCTTTAAAACTAAACAGAATGAAAAAGACAATCATTGTATTGCCGCTGCTGTGCGTTTGCATGGCGGCGGCCGCTCAGGAGAATCATCCGGACTCTACAGATGTGTTTTACAAGCATCTGCAGATTAATGAAATTGTGGTCACCGGCCTGGCCGGTGACAGCAAAATGAAAGAGATGCCCGCGCCGGTTTCGGTAATCCGTCCGGCCGATTTGGCCGCCCGCGCAGGCAGCAACATCATCAACGCCATAGCCGCCGAACCCGGTTTGAGCGAAATCACCTCCGGCGGAGGCATTTCCAAGCCGGTCATCCGCGGTATGGGTTATAACCGCGTGGTGGTGGTGAACGACGGCATCCGTCAGGAAGGCCAGCAGTGGGGCGACGAGCATGGCGTGGAAATAGACGGCAACAGCATCCATTCCGTGGAAATCCTCAAGGGACCTGCCTCGCTGATGTACGGCTCCGATGCCCTGGCCGGCATCCTCATCTTCCGTCCGGAGCCCGTCCGCGGACCGGGCGAGTTCGGCGGAAGCCTCTCGGCCGAATATCAGACCAACAACGGCCTGCTGGGTTACTCCCTTGCGGCCGATGGAAATATCAAGGGCTGGCTGATTGGCGGCCGTTTCTCCGACAAGTATGCCCACGCATACAGGAACACCCTCAACGGCCAGGTGGCTAATTCCGGCTATCGCGAACGGGCCGCCTCCGCCATGTTGGGCCGAAACGGCTCCTGGGGCTACTCCCGTCTCCGGTTCACTTATTTCCATCTTACGCCCGGCATGATAGAGGGCGAAGGAGCCAACTATGGGTATACGCCCGCACTCCCCTTCCAGCACGTGCGCCACTATAAAGTGGTGACCGACAACACCCTCCACCTGGGCCCCGGCAGCCTGAAGATCCTTCTGGGCTGGCAGCAGAACCGCCGGCAGGAGTTTGAGGAGAGCGCCGATGTCCCCGGCCTGGACTTCCGGCTGAACACCGTGAACTACGACCTTCGCTACCAGGCCACTTTCGGCAAGGGTTGGAAAACCGCCTTCGGACTGGCCGGAATGGGCCAGAAGAGCGATAACCTGGGCGAAGAATACCTGATTCCCGCCTATGGTCTCTTCGACGCAGGCCTCTTTGCTACCGCCACCAAAACCCTCGGCGAATGGACCCTGTCCGGAGGCCTGAGGGCCGATATCCGCTGGCTTCACAGCGAAGCCTTGGCGGGACGATTCGAGGATTTCAGCCGCCGTTTCCCCGGCATCAGCGCCAGCCTGGGTGCCGTGCGGCCGCTGGGAAAGCATTTCACCGTCAGGGCCAACGTAGCGCGGGGTTTCCGCGCCCCGAACCTGGCCGAGCTGGGCTCCAACGGAGAACACGAGGGAACCTTCCGCTTTGAACTGGGCAACAAGGACCTGAAACCCGAATACAGCCT
>JAEEGL016254282.1_pt1 | contig 17676 bp, 15 predicted proteins | sample 9134231 | NCBI WGS metagenome assembly JAEEGL01 (sample SAMN16246548, study PRJNA631951) | gut metagenome | biome: gut microbiome; feature: rumen; material: fiber-attached | host: Bos | place: Iran: Karaj | collected 2018-10 | reverse complement strand
GCCACATGGACGCCTTCGTTCACCTGATAAATGGTGATGCCAACGCCACCAAAGGATTCGTCGGCCATAAGCGGAGCTGTCATCATTGCAGCAATCAAAGAAGCCTTAACAAAACTATTCATAATAATCTCCTTAAATTTCACCTTTAATATATAATAAAATATTCTTTTATCAAACGGGTTCAAGCCGAAATATACTGAATAATACTGCTAAAACACCCCGAATAGCAACGGATGGGCATATAAGCGGTCTTTTCAGGCTTGTGCAAACCTACTTTTTAATGCAACGGACGGACATATATGTGCGGGAACTTAAAAGAGATGCCAGTTTATCGTCCTTTTTGACATCTGCACCGACTTGAATGGTGCTATACCAAAACATTTCTGCTTTTCCTGTGCCCAGATTAAGAGCTAAGCGATAGCCATCCCTTGTCGAGTTCATCCACAAGAAAGTCGCATAGCCCTGCCACGCCAATTCATAGGGATCGACGCCAGCCGGGATTCTTCCAGAAAGAATAAAGCTCATGCCGTAAGTATCCGGAGCGGAGTAAGAACTCCCCGTGCCGCCCAGTTGAGAATAAAGTTCTATAAAATCAGCAGGATTGTATCCGAGATCCTTGACATCGCTCGAATCGGGCAATATCCAGCCATCAGGGCAAACTTCGCCAGCGACATCGAAACTGTAGAAGCGGCCTACATTTTTGCAATCGTCTTCCAAGCAAGCAGTCGGCTTGTCATAATCGGCAACAAATGGGCCTTCGTACTTCATATTCTCAGCCATCCAAGTTTTGCCCTTGAACACGACGGTCCGGTAAACATGATGGTCGCGCGGGTCTTCGAATCGTCCATACTCAATATCGGGATTGAAATAGTATTCAGCTGGATAATCCGTATGCCACTCGTATGTGGGGCGCCAAGTTTTATTATAGCAGATATATTCGGTAAACTTCGTATTAACTTTTTCGTTAATGAGCTTGACGCGTTCATTGTCCGTATCGCAGGGCATATTGAAAAATTCGGTCCATTTTCCATCATGGCACACATAATATAAGTTCGGGTCCTTGGGACTTTGGTATGTAGCGCCTTCAGCATCGCAATCGGCTTTAGCAGTTTCGAAATCCTTTTGCTGCGCATAGTCCCAGCCCTTGTCAAAGCAAGGAGCGTTATGCGTGTACACATCGTAATGCCTACAGAAAGATTCCGTTCGGCACACATAAGTGACATTCGGCCTGTTCGGGCTCTCGAAGAGTTTGCCGTGCTTATCGCAAGGGACATCAAAAGTTTCGGCATCAATCGTTTCTACTTTACGCCAACCCCAACGCAAGCTGCACACGAATGAACTGTCAACTCGCTTCGAATAAACAACATACTTGCCTTCGCGATCACACGGAGTTCCGTATGTTTCGATTTCCATGTGCGTCGGGGCAGCCCAGCCATCGATCCTGCAAATAAACGGAGACAAATCCATTTCGCCGTAAATCGTCTTCGACCAGATTATCGTATCGCGAATGGAAATATCGCAAATCGGGAGATTCATGCACTTGCGCTTTGTCTCGTTGACAATAACACTAGGAATCGGACGCCTCGTACCATCATAACAACCCGTCGATACATAAGCACTGTTGTCGTACAAGGCATAGTCAGGGAAATCGCTGTTTTCGCCATACAACGAAATGCCATCAATTCTTTTTTCTCTAAAGTAAACCAGCCCAGAGAAATTGCAGTAATGCTTCGGCTGAAGCGCGCCATTTTCTGTAAAGTAATTCTTCACGTCCTTGAAGAATTCGCTCTTGGTCGTTCCGCCAAAAATATCATCAAGCGCATAGTTGATTGCTTCGGTCGAATTTTCCGGCCTTGCACGGAGAACGGAATCGATGCCAAGAGCAACAAAGAGTTCAGACTTCGCCTTAGCCCCGGCTTGCTCCGGTGTATTCCCGAATTCCGTAAGCTTTTTTATTCGACCTTCAAGGACGCTGTCGAGAGTAATCAGACTCGGCAGATTCCGGACAATCTCAGTTGTATCGGAAGGGAAATCATTCCTGGCATACCTAGACCAACTGCTAGCACCGTCCCCAACACAACCACCGCCATAATTCTGGAATCCGGCATTTTCACCAGCACTTGAACTAGAACCAGCGTTTATTATTAAGTTGCTAGAACTCGACACAACAAAATTTGAATTTGAAGAAGGATTATCTTTTATAGCGGACTCGCCGTTCATACTATCCGACGACTGTCCATCAAAACTCAAAGAGCTCCCCTCCTGAGCAATAACATCATCGCCGTTCACATCCGCAATGTTTTCTGACTCGGAGCAAGCAAATAACGCAGCCACCGAAAGCAGAAACGCAAATTTCCTCATCAATCCTCCTTCTACGCCACAGCACCCCTAAACAAACTCGTTGCTAAAATACATTCTTACAATTAGGCAAAATCAAAAAAAAACATAGTTACCAAAATAACCGTTGTGAACAACACATTTTATACAAAAAGAGCGCGCCCCCAAAATAAACACCCCCAAGGCCCATATAAACAAGCAACCAAGCCGCTTGACACACTGCACAAATGTATCTAAATTCTATAAAAATAAAATACAAAAGTACCCAATGCAGACACCGCTCCAAATATTAAAATCCGTTTTCGGCTATAATTCTTTCCGACCGCAGCAAGAAGAAATCATCAACCACATCCTATCACGGAAAGACGCGCTCGTACTGATGCCCACAGGTGGCGGCAAGTCGCTTTGCTACCAAATTCCAGCATTGGCATTTGACGGGACAACGGTGGTCATATCACCGCTCATTTCGTTAATGAAAGACCAAGTCGATGCGCTCAACGCCAGCGGAATCGCAGCGGCAGCCCTCAACAGCACCAATTCCGAAGACGAAAACTTCGATATTCGAGCAAGGGCTCAATCCGGAGAATTGAAGATTCTCTACATTTCGCCGGAACGCCTGCAAAGGGAAATTCCATGGCTGCAACGGATAAACATCCCCTTGTTCGCCATCGACGAAGCGCACTGCATATCGCAATGGGGCCACGATTTTCGCCCAGAATACACGCAACTCGGTTGTTTGCACCAGAAGTTTCCTAAAGCCACCATCATGGCCTTAACGGCAACCGCCGACAAGCTGACAAAAGAAGATATCATTAATCAACTGGGATTGATTTCGCACAAAGTCTTTATCAGTTCGTTCGACAGGCCGAATTTGAGTCTCGATGTCAAGCGCGGCTATTCCGGGCAAGAAAAAATAAAGGCTATTTTATCCATAATATCAAAGCACAAAGGCGATTCCGGCATTGTTTATTGCCTATCGCGAAAGAACACCGAAAAAGTCGCCGACGAGTTATGCGCCAATAAAATATTGGCAAGAGCGTACCATGCGGGAATGACCGCAGAAGAACGCAACGCCGTCCAGGAAGATTTTATCAACGATAAAATCGATGTCGTTTGCGCCACCATCGCATTCGGCATGGGCATCGACAAAAGCAACGTTCGGTACGTTATCCACTACAATCTTCCCAAGAGCATCGAAAGTTTTTACCAAGAAATCGGCCGTGCGGGGCGCGACGGGCTCGCCTCGGAAACAGTGCTGTTCTACAATTTTCAGGACATCATCACACTGCGCAATTTTGTAAACGAAAGCGGGCAAAAAGAAATCAATTCCGAAAAGCTCGACCGCATGCAAGAATACGCTGAATCGCTAATTTGCCGCCGTCGAATTTTACTCAATTACTTTGGCGAAAGCAGCAATGGCAATTGCGGGAACTGCGACATTTGCCGAAAACCGCCCCAACGTTTTAACGGAACTATCCTCGTGCAAAAAGCGCTCTCGGCCATAAAGAGAACGAATGAGAAAATCGGATTTTCGATGACCGCACAAATCCTCAAAGGCTTTAGCAGCGAAGAGATTGTGCAAAACGGTTACGACAAAATCAAAACTTTCGGAGTCGGCGCAGGCACCACGCTAAAGCATTGGCACGACTACCTTTTGCAAATGCTGCATTTGGGGTATATCGAAATTGCCTACAACGAAGGGAACCACTTAAAAATCACGCCGAGCGGAAACGCCGTACTATTCGGGAAAGAACGTGCCGAATTAGCCATTCCCGTTGAAAAAGAAACGGAAAAAGCAACCCGAACCACAAAAGCCAAAAGCAAACAAAAATACGACAACAGCAAAAACTTCACGATTGAATCTGATGACAATAACGATTTATTTGAAGTTCTACGCAAAGTGCGCAGGCAAATTGCCGAAGAGAACAACTGGCCCGCATACGTCGTACTTTCTGACAAGACCTTAAGAGAAATAGTTTCAACGCCTCCCCTATCTATCGACGACCTGCACTACATTTACGGATTCGGCGAAAAGAAAATCGAATTGTTCGGGCAACGTTTCGTCGACGCCGTGAGGGTTTATTTGAGGCAGTAATCTTTACTCCTTAACGCAACGAATTGGGACTAGCTCATCCAAGTCCACATAATAGAAGCCCTTGTCATTCGGGCCAAATCCAAAAGCCCAAATGTCTCCGGGATTTCGATAATTATAAGCCCAATACCTAGTATTTGTCGGACCGCTTTCCGTGTTCGGCTTTTTGCTAGTGCCTAAAGGCAAGAATGAAGTTCCCTTCTCATTGCATTCAAACCCACTACAGATAGAGCCTATATGAGACACGAATTGTTCATAATAGCAGTTTTGCAAAAACATGGACAGACGGTCGTATTCACGAGTTTCCAAAGAATTGACATCGGCAGAATCAGGTAATTTCCAGCCAGCAGGGCAAGCGGTTTTAGCGGCATCCATCGAATAGAATCGTCCTGCAATTTCGCAGCCTTCTTCGACAGGAATACTTTGTGCAGGATCAGGCGTTACGTATCTCAGGTTTTCAGCCATCCAAGTGACGCCATTGAATTCTACCGTCCTATAAACTTCACCATCGCGTTCATCTTTCAACGTTCCATAATCAATATCTGGATTTAAGTAATACTCCTTCGGGAAATCGCAACTCCATTTGCTGGATTGATGCCACTTGCCGTTATAGCAGATATAGTCATACGATCCACCTTTCCAATCCTTGATTCTCTTGTTGTCCGTATCGCAAGGAGCATCGTAAAAATCCGCCCAGGCATTTTGATAGCAAACATAAGACATATTCGAATCAAGGATGCCCTTGATCGTTTTGCCCTCCACATCGCAAGCTCTGTCGCCAATGTCGGATTCCCTCTGGGTTGCGGTATCCCAGCCCGTATCGCGGCAGATATAAAAGATTTTCCCCTTATAATCTCTGGTTTCGCTATCGATCATTTTGCCGATGCGGTCACAAGGAACATTCGTTGTCTTGATTTCAAACTGAGTTGCAATTTTCCATTTTGAATCTTTGCACAAATAAAACCTGGTAGAATCCGTCGGGCTCGGCAATAGCATTGTTGAATCGCCACAGGGAATGTCCTGCGTTTCGTAATCCAACTTTGTCGCAATATTCCAGCCATCCGTTTTGCAAATGTAGTACCGTTCTTTTAAAGACGAGCTCTTGAACACTTTACCGATTTTATCACAGGGAACATCCTTGGTATCATCCTCGTAATTCACCAGAAGCGTCCATCCCATTGTACCGCAGTAATAAAGCGAATCGCTAATGACATTCGCTAAACCGGCGCGCCTCACAGAACCGAACAAGTCCGCATTGCAATAAGGGAGCCCGATGCATCTGCGATAAACATTGCCAATGATAAGCGTAGGAGCAACTTCTTCGTTACCAGAGTGGAAACATCCTCGCGAAGCAAGATTTCTCACCCATTCTCTTAATTTTTCATAAGGAGTGTAATATTTTTCTTCATTGCTCGCGCCCCAGCCCCGATTCATATTCCAAGTCGCATTCCAAATTCCGCAATATTCAGAACGATCGAGCGTTCCTTTTTCAGAAAACAATTGAGCAACGCTATAAAGCGTGACCGTATCATAACTAAAGATCAGGTTTAACGCATCTTCGACTTCGGCTCTTACAAAAGTGAATTCGCTAAACAAGGAATCCAGTCCCAAGACTGTTACAAATTCCCTCTTGGCAGTCTTTTCGGCATCCTCCGCAGGGACCCCATCCGAGACGAGTTTTGCAGTTCGGCCTTCAACAATCAACCTGTAAGGATAAATGTAATTTCCAGGAAGGGGTTGATCAGAAGGACGGAATCCGCCACCCCCATCAGAAGCCGCAACCGCACTAAATGCAGCGCCACATCCACCGCCAGAGCCAGGCACACCAATATCTAGAAAGTCTAAATAATACGAGCTAGAGGAAGTTTGCGTTTCATTGCCGCTGGACAAAACCGCCGTAACGGAAGAACTAGACGAAACGTTTTCTTTTGAACCGCTGGATTCAACCACACTTGAAGAAAGAGCTTCACCCGTCACCGAAGAACTTTCATCTATGCTCGACGAGCTCTCTTCTATGGCAACAACGTCCCCGTTATCAACATCCGCGATTTTTTCCGATTCCGAGCAAGCAATCAACGCCACAGCCAACAACGGAAATGCAAAATTTTTCATTTATCCCCCTTCTTATCCCAACACTCCAAAAACTCTGATGCTCACCTTTAAAAATACACTCAAATTATTTGGAATATTTGCAAAAAATCTCAACGCCCTGAATAAACGTTGAGAGTTACGCATTTTCACAAAGCGGCGAAACCAGCTAAAAAAAGGCAAATTTTTAAAAGTTCAACTTCACAAAAGACTCGTAATGATCGCTTGTGTAGTAAATGTTGCAACCGCTAGTATAAACTAAACGTCTGGGACCTCGGTTCGTTTCAAAATAGTCTACATCAGCTTCGCGATAATCGCCCGAAGGCAATTTTCCCTCGCGGTTGCTAAAACGATCACCGCCAATCATCACGCCGAGAGTCCTCAACGGATTGAAATTCCAGCGTTCAAAACGTTTTCCCGTCTTGGATTCGTACATGCGGATGCCTTCGCTCTTGCTGACGTAATTCGACGGCAAATAGCCATTATCGCAAATGAAACGAGCCACTTCATCTTTCGACGTGTACTTTGAATCGCTCACGCTCGTCCGTGTTGCGATAACACTCGGCTGTGGAGAAGACGACCCCTGTTTACCGATAAGGGTGTAAATGCCAGAAATAATCGCCAAGACAATGCACAAATTGAACATGAACTTGCGCAAAGTCTTATTTTTGCGAGGGCGAGCAAAATGCGTTTGACGAGGACGCGAATTTTCAAGAGTCGAGACGCCTTCGATTAGCCCCTTCTCGATTCGCAGCCCCTTTTCACCCTTTCCAAACGAAGAAACGACAATCGTATCGCCTACGCGAGGTGCTCGGGACGGACGCCCAAGCGCACTCACATGCACAAAATACTTGATTCCGTTTGCCGTTGCAAAACCGAACCCCTTTTCGTTATTCCACTGTATTATCGTCGCTTTATTTGTAATAGTCATGTTAGAAAGATAGGTATTATTAAAAGGATTTTTGTGTTTTTAAGGCAAGGCAGCCGCGAAAATCCCCCTAAGACCGCAAAAATTCCAAGATTCGTCACCGCAATTCCGAGATTCGCCGCCAGCCCAAAAGATTGCAAAGTAGCATTTTGTGGTGTAAAAAAGTATTGAAAAGTAGTATTTTAAGGTTCAAAATTATATTGAAAAGTAGCATTTCTATTGCCAAAACGGATTGAAAAGTGTAATTTTAATGGTAGAAAAGGTATTGAAAAGTAGCATAGCAGGCGAAATTCGTTTAAAAAAGGCAAAAATTATGCTTTACCGAAAGATACAAGAACGGATTGACGAATACTTCTCTAACGGCTCCAACAAGGTGCTAGTTATCGACGGCGCCCGCCAGATAGGAAAATCGTTCATTATCCGCTACATGGGTCAAAAGCATTTCCGCAATTATATAGAGTTGAACCTGCTAGAAGATTCACTCAACAAGCGCCTTTTTGCAGACATTCAAAACACCGAAGATTTCTATCTGCGCCTCAGCATGTTCGCTGGCGATAAAATGGGCGATAACCAAAACACACTCGTATTCCTCGACGAAATCCAGGAATGCCAGCGCCTACTTACCCTGCTCAAATTTTTAAAGCAAGAAGACCGATTCACCTACATCGCCAGCGGCTCACTCCTTGGCGTAGCCTTGTCAAAGACATCATCCATCCCGATGGGGAGCATTGAAACGGTACACATGTACCCGCTGGATTTCGAAGAATTTCTAATCGCAAACGGATTCAATGAGTTCGCCATCAGCGGATTGAAAAATCGTTTTTTGAGCAAACAAGCGCTTGACAACGCAATGCACGAAAAGGTGATGGACTTGTTCAAAAAATTCCTGCTCGTCGGCGGCATGCCGGATGCAGTGAACATGTACGTTCAAGAAAAGAACATCGTCAAAATTCGCAAAATCCAAGACGACATTCACAATTTTTACGCAGCAGACGCAAGCAAATACGACGACCAAAACAGGCTAAAAATTCACAAGATTTACGACTTAATTCCGTCGATGATGGGGAACAAGAAAAAGCGACTTGTCGCGAACAAGATTGAGTCCAAAAAAGTTAAGCTCGATAAATACGAGGACGAATTTGAATATTTGACCAACGCTGGCGTGGCACTAGAAGTGTCCGCGATTACAGACGTCAAATTTCCGTTGGTGCAATCAACGACCAAGAATCTGTTAAAGCTCTACCTCAACGATGTCGGAATTTTAACAGGAATCCTTTACGGAAACAACATCAACGCCGTAATGGGAGATGTTTCGAGCATAAATCTCGGAGCCGTTTACGAGACTGTGGTCGCCAGCGAGCTAAATGCCCACGGTAAAAAGCTGTACTATTACGACAACCGCCTAAAAGGCGAAGTTGATTTTCTAATTGACGATTTCGACACCCTATCCGTCGTTCCTATTGAAGTCAAATCCGGTCGTGATTACAAAATTCACAGTGCACTCAACAATCTGCAAAAAACAAGCAGCGTTCAAAAGGGAATCGTTCTTTCAAACAGCCCTGAAATAACGCAAAAGGGAAACACGTTGTATTTGCCAGTGTACTACGTGATGTTTTTGTGAAGGCTATTTTTCACCTCCGTTACTCTTTTACACAACGAATCGGTAAAAAGTAGCTATCACTTGCATTCTTATATGATATTAAGGTATTGTGAAAGTGCATTTGCTTAACGTCTTTCACATTACGATCACCATAAACCCAGTAATGGCTCATACCCAAAGCATTCATTTTTCCAGACGCAACATCATAAACACCAAGAGCCAAAATAGAGGTTCCATACGTATTGCAACCATACCCATTACAGTGATTACCAATTTCACTCTCAAATTGCTCTAAATACGCACTCATCATATACCCGCTAAGTTTATCAAAGTCAGAAGGAAAGAACGCATTTAAATCAGTTGTATCAGGGAGTCTCCAACCTGCAGGGCAAGCATTCTGTGCTGCACTAGCCGAATAGAATCTTCCAGCAATTTCACAGTTGTCATAAAATGGCACACTTTGAGAAACATCCGTTACCAGCCTCAAGTTTTCAGCCATCCAAATTCTACCATTTAAATCAATTTATCTTATGAAATTTCTGCGAGACTTTTTCGTTATGAGCTTTTTTCTCGTCATCACTCAATTGAGTATAAGGCAATAATTTTCTATACCAAGAATCGATCGTTTCCGCACTATAAAACACCTTTTCAGCCATCATTTTCTTAACTAAATCCGTTTCCAAATTATAGACTTCATAAATTGACATCAACGATGTATTCTCGGGAACAGCCTTTAGCTTTGCCTTAACACCAAAAACAATTATGCTAAATACGCGAAACTGATATTTATTTAGCATGCTGTCCAAACAACTTTACTTACTTCATCCTCACCTATTTTCCCAGCCATTTCTGTAGCCGATGGAATTTGCCCCACAACATCTTCGTAGGTTGCGGGATATACATGAAGCGGATCTTTTACAGGAGCTTTTTCTGATTGAGTTGTTTCTTCAGAAAACAACGAATTTTTCGAACCTTCTATATTCTCTGCAGAAGGACTACTACACGATTCCGCAGAGTTCTTTTTTTCAAGAGATTTATTTTCAGAACTAGAATCTACGCTTTCTACTTTTGCAAATAAAAAGAGAATTACAACAATAAAAACAATAATTCCAGCAATTATGAAAAATTTTGCACCATGGAAAGACCGATTGATATTATCGCTACAAGAACTAATATCGGAATAATACCAGATACAAAGTTGCCCGCAAAATCTGTTGCGGCTTTTGCCATTACGTCGTTTGTACCATTTGCAACAGCATTTACTGACAGCAACAGCAATAACGAAATAAGACTTTGAAAGACTCTACTCATACTTTTTCTCTCAAAAAAATAATGAATCTATCGGCTTTCTTGAATCACAATTTTGCCGGAGCCACTTTCATTAATAATAATTCCTGTAGCTTTGCCGTCTTGAATCTTTTTAGCACGACTTTCACTCACATAATTGAATGAGCCTCGTATATTTTGAACCCCTCGTGTTGGCTTAAATTCAAATTCACCATTCTGTTTGCGATATTCAAAGCCATTCGATTATACCAATAAAGACTGGGCAACAATTCCGAAGATTTCCATTCACTCCACTCTTCGCCCACATTTCGTGTACGGAATGAATTTCCTTCAACCCAAACAGTTCCTTTAACATCGATACCATTCAAACGATCCGCTTGAGAATAAACAGTTTGTTGCGTGTAATCAACACGACATTGGTCAATTTCATATTCAACATCCACATTGCGAGTTATCTCTATATAATAGCACCGCTTATTTTTTACAACGATTTTATCACCATACATTTTATCCAAGGTTTTAGCAAGCGTTATTCCATGCTTATCCTTAACTTGCAAAAGGAATGGACGATACTGCAAATCGTAGGCAAAGGCAACAGAAACCGTAAAAATAGAAATAACAAATACATTTTTTATATTATACATCATACAACTTTTCCAATTTTTCACATATTTCTGTTTGAGTTCTTTCTGATAAAATATTCTTTTCAGGAAAATTTCCCAATTCATCCGTTAAATACTGAATGAACCAAACTGGTACACTTGGATTATTCAAACGACAAGAAACATCCGCATTTGCCATAACAACAATCGGGCAAACCCATTTTCTTTCATTATTTCTAATAAAATCAGCTTGAAGATATTCAGCAAGCCTTGCCGCATTTTTCTTTGCTTGAGCAGTCGGATTATCCTCAATTTTTTTTCTCCTTTTCCCCAAAAGGAAGGACCAATCATCACCACTATTTTCGTATTCTCCACTATAATTTTTTATTTCAAAAACAAACACACCCTGAGGGGATACAAGAACAATATCTATATCGCCCTTTTTATCTGGTAAAACCAAATTTCTAAACGCATGACAAGATCCATCCAAAGCTTCTCGCATTTTATCAATAACTTTGTCTTCACCAGCTCTACCTTTTTTGTGATTACTTATTTGTAATCCAATTTCATCAAATTTTCGTTCAGCGGTATGTTTCAAAATAAAATTTCCCACAAAAAAAGAAATAGCAATCACAACAGCAATAAATAAAACACCTATAAATTTTGTTTTCATAATAAAATCAATAAGCACAGGAATAGCTCCCGTCATATACATATAAATCACATCAGCAATAAACAATACGGCACAAACGGCAATTATCGCCCCCCAAATACCACCTTGCCAAAAAGAAAGTCTTTCAATTTGAGTTTCCATATAACTCCTATTAGCCGTAACTTTAAGAGCACCTTTCGGTTCACACATTTTTTCTTTTTCCAATCCAAGCAGGGAACAAAGAATAATATGAGATGCTACGCGAACCTGTTCATCCCAAGCATTTTCTAAAGCATACGCTAAATCTGATTTTGTAATATCACGATCATCCACCAACCTCCCCATTGAACACCCATTTTTGCCAACACGCTTACTAAAAGGCCAAATAACGGCCCTAGCTTCATCAATATTTTTCGGAATTTTACCCTTTTCAATAGAAACTTTTGAGATTTTCTGTTTTTGTTTTAATAGAACAGAACATGCATTTTTGATATCTGGATCATAAGCATTATTAGCTCCCCAATTTAAACGGCGTGCATTCAAATAACCACAATCAAACAATTCACCCATCGGTTTATGATATGTTCTCAACCAATAGACGTTTCGAGCCTGTTCTAAAGTCATATCAGCCATTTTAATCATCCTTAATAAAAAACATACACATATTCAAACTAAGCATCAATAATACCCATTGTTATTTCCTCAATTGCTCTTTTTTATAAACACCTTTTACGCTGCACTTATCAGCAGAATATGTACCAAGAGAAAGTCCTCGACCTATACAATTCGCGATAAGTCCATCGCCTTTACGAACTTCATTTAATTTTTTTGATTGTTTATTAGGGAATTTCAATTCTATTTCAGTAACCTTACTACCTAAATTGAAAATATTTATCCCGCCAAGCCCTTCAAACTTAACAACATAATCACCCCAAAAATCTTTTTCAACAGACCGAACAGGGCCTCCTATAGACAATCGTTTACCATCAAAAGTATCATCAGCTACAACCTCATTCTGATTATAAGTATCAACGATTTCTCGCGTACTAGCTAATTTTCCAGTATCCTTTTTTCGATTATCAACGAAATCAAAGCCCGCTGAAACAAGAAGTTTAATTGCAACAACAAAATATATAAGAGCAAAAAAACTATTCAATCCATTTGCTACAGGAGATGACTCCTTATTTTTAAAAAAGCTCCCATCATTAATGTTTATCAAATCGCCAAATACCCAAAAGCATAACACAGCAAATATCAACGAAGATACAATATAATAATCATTTTTATTCAATAGAAACGCGAAAGAAAACAAGCCGCATTTTATCCAACCAGAATTTTTACTACCCCAATTAAAACCATGCCATCCACCTAATCCAAACACCCCAGCAACAATTGTTGCTGAAGTTCTACTTATCTTGGGCCCATTTGCAATTGGAGGCATAATTCGTTCATGAAAATCTGTTTTATTTTCTTTTGAAATAGATTCTTCAGCATCTTCTTTCGGCGGTACAAAACCATTTTCCTTTTCTCTCAACCACTTATTTGCCAAATCAGCCATAACCTTGACGGCTTCTTTTTCACAATTGTCAACAACAATCAATCGGCTACCCAAATCGATTGATATTTTTCCCAATAGAAATCCTTGCGAAGCAGAAATAGCTTGAACTTTATCTAATCGAATTGTTTGTGTATCTATAGACGATGTAAGCAAAGCAGCATCCATAAATAAAAAACGTTCAGAAGTCAAAACAACAAGCCATGTATTTACACCAGAGTCTGAAAAATTTGACATTCCCGTTTGCTTCATCAAGCCGGATGCTAAAGCAAAAACAACCTCACCAGATTCAAGATATTTTGGTAAAGCCTCGAATTCTTTATTTGTGCCGAAAGAATCAAAATGTACTCCGTTCAATTCGCAAATACCACGCCAATCCGCTTTTTCGGTCAATGATCTGTAACGAGCGTAATCAAACATGTCTATCTCCGTTCTTTTTTTGTAAAGATATACTTTACCATAAAGCAAAGCAACCTTTTAATAAAAAAGCGTTCCAAAAAGGAACGTTTTTTGAGCATTAGACGGCATGGATTCCCTCCGCTTCGCTTCGAGAATGACTGCAGAGAAACCCTTCGGCCTCAAGAATGCTTAAGCTCCAGTCACGAGAATGGCAAAAAAAATTTCCCGGTCACAGGGCCGGGAATGACACGCTAAAAATCTTGCACAGGCTCATTCGCGATGCGCAGGATGACATGTTATGCTTTACGCGCGGTACTCATTTATTCCATCATTTCGCGGGATTCTTCGTAAGACGGGCGGCTGTCTTCGTAGTCCTTGAGGCTCTTGTCGCCTGGAACAACGATAAGGCCGAGCGTCACGGGTTCACCCTTCAGGTTGATGTAAGCTTCCAAATAAAGTGTTGTGGAGAGTCGAATCAGGCGAAGGTCCATCATCGTACCGCCCTTATGAATGCTCATCGGATTGCGATTGAAGAAGAGGAACTTTTTGTTGATGTATTCAAAGCGGTCTTTTTCGTAGTTGATAGACCATTCGGTATCGCCATCGTTTTCTTGGCGGTAGGTGCAACGGTCATTATCGATATCGCATTCGAAGCTGGCGCTTTCTTGATAGCGTTTGTTCCATTCGCGGCTGAAGGCGCAAGACTGCACGCGGGAACCGCCATTACGATTCTTGTTCAACTGGTCATTGATAACAACGTAGTCCATCTTCAAGTTCTTGACTTGATTATAGACGTTCATGAGGATGATGTAGGCTTCGATATCTTTAGGGCATTTACCGGTGAGGTTCACGTCTTCGTGGGCCTTCAAGAGAGTTTGTTGCAAATCGATATCGATTGCGTCCGGAATTTCGCTCTTCTTGATTTTTTCAAGAGTTTCCTTGGGCGGGACATGGATAATCTTGTCGCCTTTTTTGATAGCGTAGCCGAGCTGGTCGCGAACGTAATCCAAGCACTGTTGCACGTGAATATGCACGGTATTCGAGCCTGCCGAAACAAAGTCCGCACCTATGCGCACGTTCCATTCATCAGCTGTATTTTTGGCATCCTTATCGAGTTCACAGAACGGATCTTCGCGAGTACCATCCACAAAAATCAAGCTGACATGGAGCTTAGTCACAAGAGATTCTTCTTTGTTGATGGCGCTGCCCAAACTCCAGAAATTCGGATTCAGGCGGAGCACTTCGGCAAAGGCCTTGTCGCCATCGAAAGCGGGTAACAAAGAATCGTTTCGAGCATTTTTTTCTTGCAAAAGTTCAGAATAAGACGTTTTAACATCCATATTGTCGAACGAATTGCGGGCAACAGCCGAAAAAGCATTTGTCGCCAACATCGAACACGCAAAAAACACTGTCAAGTGCAATTTTGAAAACATTTCCCTCTCCTATTTTTTAATAATCTTTTTTACAGCAAAATTGAGCAGATACAGAACGACTCCGCCTGCAATAATCGTTGGCCCCACAACAAAATTAAACTGGCACGCAACCAAAAGTCCGAGCACCACAAGCACAAGCGATACCAAAACCGAAATCACCATCATCTGCAGCAAATTTTTGGCATAGCATTCCGCAATATACGCAGGAATTGTCAAAAGCGCAATCACGAGAATCATGCCCACCGCCTGCACGGCAATCACAACCGTAAGGGCGATGAGCGCAATCAAAAGCATGTAGTAATTCAGCACCGGAATGCCACGGACGCGCGCAAATTCCGGGTCATACGAAATCGAAAGAAAGTTGCGGTAGCAAATGGAAACCGACGTAAGGATAAACACGAGCAATGCGCCCATCCACCAAAGAAGTTCCGTCGGCACTGTCAACAGACTACCGAACAAAAAGCTCATCATTTCGCCACTGTAGCCTGGAGTCAAATCCGTGAGAATCACGCCAAGCGCCATGCCTGCGGCCCAGATAATCCCGATAAACGTGTCGGCATGTTTGCGGTCGCGCCACGTGAGCATTCCCATGAGCATCGCGCAGGCCAAAGCAAATCCAAGCGCGCCAAGCATCGGCGAAAAACCTATAAAGCAGGCCAGCCCCACCCCACCAAACGAAGCATGCGCCACGCCGCCCGAAAGCGAAACAAGGCGATTTACGACGACGTACGTTCCCATAACACCGCAAGCAATGGCCACAAGCACCGCTGCAATCAGGGCGTTCTGCATAAAATCCATGGAAAGTAAATCGAGCATTTTTAGGGATTAGGTTTTAGGGGTTAGTAACTCTTTTAAATTTAGTAAATGTGGAATGTGAAAATCCACCCAATCGGGCGCTTGTACGTTCGGATTCACAAGAATCGTCGTCCAACCGCGTTCATGAGCGGGTTCCAAATTGCGGAGCGAGTCTTCTAGCAGCACAATTTGAGACTTATCCTTAGCGTCTTTTTCCAAAACGCCTCGCGCCACAAGCCAATTTTCAATTTTTTCGTAGGCGCTTGCGTGCGGTTTTCCTTCCCAATCCATTAGCTTGAGGTCAAAAACATCTTCAATTGCAGGCGCAATTTCCATGCGGGCCATACCGGCGCGGCTCCAATCCCCTCGCCCATTCGTAAACACAAAGCGATGCCCCGCAAGCGATTTGAGCAAAGCAAATTTTTCGGGCGATACTTTTGGGTAAACTAAGTACTCCGGTTCATGGATAAAGTCAAAGAAATCATCGGGCGCAGTTCCGTTCATCGCCATGAGTCCCGAAAGCGTCGTACCAAAACGATGCAGATAATCCTTGCGGATTTCCGTTGCGCTTTCGAACGTTCCGCCGACAGTCTTTTGGACAAATTCAGCAATGCGATGGTCCAATGAATTTAAAACAAAACGTTCCTCTTCGCCGTAAAGCGTGAGGTCGTAATCGAACAACCAAATTTTTGAAGAATCGTTTTGTATGCCGTCGTTCAACGCACGCACCATTAGTAGCCCATTGCAAGGCCGCCAATTTGGCGAGCCAAATACGTGGCATAATTGTCCGTCATACCGCTCACAAAGTCGAGCACCTGGTGGTAAGCTTCGGCGGTCGTCACACTTTGACCAATTTTTGCCTGCCCAATCAGGCGCACAATTCTATTCGCGCGGTACGAGTTACGACCATTTTGGCGGTAATCGTAAACACCGTTGATAAACGCATCGAGCACAGTGCTCAGCGTCGTGTAGCTACCGACTTCAAGTTCGGTCTTGCGGCGGTCCGGGTAAATGCGTTCAACGCCCAAGCGCTTTGCAATGCGAATGCCTTCCATCGTATCGGAACGGGAAAGATCAATCAAGTGCTTGTCAAGCGAACCTTCCATAATGCGATCGTAATGCTTCACGAAAAGCACAGCCACGTCATCAATCAAGTTCTGGATAGCGCGCCCGCGAATGCTGCTGAGGAAGTCTCTAAAGTTCTGGCCGTTTTCTTCGAATTCACGGTCGATATCCACCTCCGGGCCGCACAAGAAACTGAACATGTTGCGCACATCGCCGAACGTGAGAATGCCAAGTTCAATCGCATCTTCGACATCGAGAATCGAATAGCAAATATCGTCAGCGGCTTCCATCAAGTACACCAGCGGATGACGCGCCCACACGCCGTTTTCAATTTCCGGGATGCCAAGGATTTCCGCCGTTTCGCGGTAAAGTTCCGCTTCGGTGCGGAACAAGCTCGTGGGGCAACCGTAATAGGCAAGGCGCGGGTACTTGATCATCGAGCCAATCGTCGCATACGTGAGGCGCATGCCGCCATCGAGGAAGTGGTATTCCAGCTTGCTCAAAATGCGATGGCCTTGAGCGTTACCATCAAAATTTTCGAAGTCCGCAATTTCCTTGTCGTTCATTTCGGACATCGGTGCGGAATGACGATTCTTGCGGAACCATTCGCGGATTGCAGCTTCGCCTGCATGGCCAAACGGCGGGTTTCCAATATCGTGCGCCAAGCATGCCGACTGCACAATCGTTCCGAACTGGTATTCGTTCACATACTTCGGCAAATGCTTTTTAATCAAGTGATACACCGTAATCGCAAGGCTACGCCCAACGCTCGAAACTTCGAGACTGTGCGTCAAGCGGCTGTGAACGTGGTCATTCACCGAGAACGGATGTACCTGAGTCTTG
>JAEEGL015886782.1_pt1 | contig 17676 bp, 17 predicted proteins | sample 9134231 | NCBI WGS metagenome assembly JAEEGL01 (sample SAMN16246548, study PRJNA631951) | gut metagenome | biome: gut microbiome; feature: rumen; material: fiber-attached | host: Bos | place: Iran: Karaj | collected 2018-10 | reverse complement strand
GCAGGCACATCGCCTTAAGAACTTGGTCGCAGGGGATGATCTCAACTGGATGTCTCGTGAAATTCTCATCATCGCCCACATGGATGCCCTTTCGCCATTTCTGCGCCCGGCAACCGACCATCACCACGTTCGCGCGGACAGCCACCTCGCTTGTAGCCACAGAAATCAAATCCGCCAAGCAGGTGGGCAACATGCGGTCGTCATCAAAAAAAGGCTTAATCCAGTCGCCTGCACATGCCCTCAACGCCGAATTCACATTGTAAATCTGCCCATGTTTCCCTTGTTTATTCTTGAGAACCTTTATGCGGGAATCCGTCTTCGCAAGATCTGTCAGATACTTCCATGTCTCGCCATCCCCCTCCTCATCGTCTGAAATCACCAGTTCCCAGTCCCGCCACGTCTGCGCGAACACATCCGCCACTGCTTTTTTTAGGAAAGGCAACCTTTTATAGGTTGGCATCGCAATTGAAATCAGCATTGTTATTTTCCCTCGTCTAGCCGTCTATTGTGGCACAAGGCGGGACATCGTGCAAAAGGGCGTCGCGCACATGCTCGGCGAACGGTTTTTCCCTTAGTGGCGCCAGCAACTCATTGGCAAAGTGCGCATGCAACTTTGTTTTCTCCTCGTCACGCCATCCATTTCGCAATTTCTCCGCAAGGTCTATTGTGGTCTCTACGGAATTCGAACAATACAAGCCCCTCATAATGTCTATGATATAAGCCGTTACGTCTTTGTTCGTTCCGCTCCCCACCGTGCAGATGATTGGTTTGTTGTATGGCACAAACAAAATGCACATTGAAGTTCCAGGCTCGGATATGACCAGGTCCGTCATCGAATAGGTTCGCTCAAAGAACGGCAAATCATCAATATGCGTATTCGGCGATTGCGCAAACGCAGACTTCAACTCATCAAGTTCCTGTTTTGTCATGAACCCCTGCTTGAGATATTCCGCGAACATGGCTGGATGTGGTCGGAACACCAACTCCACCGACTTAGGTTGCGATTGCGCCCAATTGAGCAACGGGCGCCACAGAGCCATGAAATGGTGTGACTCGTCCGGCGTCCACCTTGGGGCCCAAAATACACGGAACACTTTATTCTCGGAATCGGCCATGCGCCATGCGCTTTCCTCATTGGGGACACCTCGCACAAGGCTCTCAAACTTTGGGCACCCAATACTATAAACGTTAATCGTCTTATCGACATTTGGCACAAGCGCGGTTAGCTCCTTGCGGGCATTGGCCGTTGCGAGAAAGGCGAAATGAGCGAAGCTGAAGAATGGCTGCCATGTTACCACATAGCGAAGACGGTGGGATGTGTTAATCCCGTCATAAGGTATGTAAGCCTGAAAGGCGTATGTTGCTATCTCACGAATATCAAAAATGCCTTTAAAGAGAACGTCGACATAGGGCTGTTGGAAGAAGACAAAATCCGGTTCAAAAGCTCTCAAATCACGGAACGACCCATCTGGTAGCACAGCATCCACATACGGCAATCCAAGTTTCTCCAAAAACGCTTTTACGCCTCCTTCGTGGTACTCGCCGCTTTCGGAAGTCGCCCCACGGCATGGTGCCGCCAAAAGCGTGACCTCAAAGCGCGAATCCTCACGCAGACAGTTAATCGTTGAAGCCACAGAGCCATAGAATTTGGGTTCATGCAGCACAAATACGACATGAAGAGGTTCGCCCCTTTGCTTTTTATCGTCAATGCGCTTTTGTATCTGCGGATCGTAAAGGCAATGATGACGATGTGCCGTATGGCTTAGCCGTATGCGATTGATGAGAAGATATGGACGTCGAAGACTTCTCCAGTATAGGATTGTCTGGATTAGAGGGAGACGGGCAATCTTATTTTTCACCACGGACAGAACACCATGCCTCTGTTTCAATCCCTTCATTTTTGCGAAGCCCGCTTCCCTTTTTGCCGCGCACGCTCAACGGCATTCATCGGCAGGTGATTGTCGGTCTTTTTCTTCATCTCTTCAAACCGTTCGGCAATCTGCTGTTTCAAGGAGGATGAGGAGGTGCCCTTCCCGTAAGGCGTATAGACTACCGTCACCCCCTGCTCCTCCAGGTAATCGTACTTGCCCACCCAGTCATCACCCACGACAAACACGTCGAATTTGAGCTTCTTGACCTTGTCCGCATGGTCAAGCGAGTGCTGCGGAATCACAAGATCCGGCCCTTTTAGCGCCCGCACCAAGGCAATGCGGTCCTCGAAGGGAATCATTGGAAGCGACTTATAGCTCGCCACGAGTTCGTCCGTATTCACGCCGACAATCAGTATGTCGCCGAGTCCGCGCGCATACTCGATGAGCCGCAGGTGGTTGATGTGCAGCATGTCGAACGTGCCGCTCGTGTAAACTACTGTTTTGCCTGCAATCATATCATAACCTCTCGGAGTGCTACCAGTAGTTTATCATAATCAGCAGTTGTCAAGCAACCCATGTGTCCCACGCGAAACACCTTGTCCTTCAGCTCCCCTCCATTCGGGCACACCCAGATGCCGTGCTCGTCCTTGAGCTTCAGGAAAATGTCATACGCAGACATTCCGTTCGTCGGGCGGAGCGGTGTCACGGCGTTGCTGAGGCTATCGCTGATGATTTCAAGCGGCAAATCCTTAATCTTGCTTCTGAAGTACCCCGCCAGGCTTTTCGCCTTAGCCACCTCCGCCGCAACGCCTCCCGCAGCTTCGATCTCCTTCAGCCGCGCATGAATCTGCAGCAGCGTCCCCACGGCCGGTGTAAAAGGCGTCTGCCCTCGCTCCTGATTCTTGAGCGCATCCTTCAAGTCAAAGTACATGCACTTCGGGTCATTTGCGGCGACGCGCGCTAACGCTCTCGGTGAAAGCACGATTATGCTCACTCCAGGCGGACAAGCCAGCGCTTTCTGAGACCCGGTAATCATGACATCCGCTCCCAATGCAGCCATGTCGAACTCGTCACAAAGGAAGGAGCTGATGTTGTCTACTATCAGCAACAGATTGTTCTTTCTGCAAAAGTCTGAAATCAACTCCATGTCATAGTGAACGCCCGTGCTGGTTTCGTGCTTGTTCACCACAAACGCCGTGTATTTGACTCCTTCATCTTGCTCCCCTCCTCCATCACTCTCCGCTTCTCTGCGCCTCTGCTTCTTTGCGTTAATTAAATCTTCCCGCTTCAACGCCTTCCCCGCATCAAGCCGTATCTCATCATGCGGGACGCCATGCACCTCGCAAATCTTGCAGAACCTGGCGCCGAAGCTTCCGCCATTCACCACTAGCGCCCGGTCCTCCGGCGTCAGCAGATTCATCACCACCGCCTCCATCGAGGCCGTTCCGGAACCCGTAATGAACACCGCGCGCGAACCCTCCGGCGCGCCGGCGAATTTCAGCATCAACCGTTCATTTTCAAGCATGACTTCGGAGAACTCCGCCGTGCGAAAATACGGCACATCCGCCGCGCCAATTGCGTGGGTGGTCTCACTAGATTGAACAGGACCGACTGTAAAGTTCAGCATTGGTAAGGACCTCCTATAAATCAACATACCCACCATATCCCAAACAACGCTCCCCGTCAAATGGACCAAAGAACCAGCCTTCATTTCTTTGCAAAGATTCCTTAACGTTCGCGTCATTAGCCTTATACAAAAAGGTTGGATGCCCCTCATCCCTAAAGAGCCTAAAAACACCATTAAGCCACCGGTCTTGCCCTGGCAGCGCACCGTTGTATCTCAATTTCACGCCATGTGCCTTCCTAACGACATCAACCATAGCCCGTGCCAAGGCCCTAAGACAGGTTTCGTTTCTGTCAATGGCACAGACATCGCAAACAGCAAAATCCAATAAAGATGAGGCGTCAAATTGCGGCATCTTACGCACTATGGCATATCCTTCAATTTTTCCACTATTTTCTGCCGTGATCAAACGAACAGTGCCTGCCGCGATTGAATCGTTGAACATCCATGCCAATCGCTGCGGATCTCGCGATATGACAAGTCCATCGTTGCTTGCGAGGAAACGCCTCCAGAATAGGCCGAATTTTACCTCGTCAACTTTCTCGTAGGAGACTATATCATATTCGCTTTTACGGCGGAACAGATGGCGCAAACCCCATTCCAGCCAAGCCAAAGGACGCGTACAGGCCCAAACCCAATTCAACAAATACGGTTTAATCCATCTGATATGTCGGAGGGCAGTAATGATATAGCTGGTTACATCCGGCATCGCGAATCTGACTTGCCGAGTTTCAAGTGGTGCCTCCACCATCTTATTTACAACGCGAGAAATTTTTGCAGCTTTGCCATTTGCTATGCAATTTGCGGAAGAAGCGGAACCTATCACCTTATGTTTTTTGTTTGCGTCAATACAGCATAAAAGCTCCTCTCCGTACTTGGCATCCGCCCCCATGATGCAGCCCGAATTGATGAGTATTCTTTTCTGTTTGATGTTTCCCGGCATGTAATAATAGCATAGAATTGCGACAGGCTCCCCATCCTCACGCACGGACATGTGCCCTCGAATCTCGTCTTTCACAAGATCTTCGACAGTGGGATCGAACATACAGCGCTCAAGCCATCTTGCGCTGCGTGGCATACCCCATTTCAATGCTGCCTTAGCGACAAGATCGAGGTTTGATCGCGTAATCGGTATTGATACTATTGCCATGTCAATCCCTTTTACTTGGACAAAAAAGTCTTAACTTGCATAAGTAGAGCATCTTTCCTTTCTTGCCAGCCCCCATCCCATAGTCATACATTACGACAAGCGCATCCGCTGTGTCCTTAACCACAACTAACGGGGGGCAGGCCATAGATGGGTCACTTTCCTGACCACCTTTCGCAAGAAACGTGAAAAGACAGACGATAGAACCAGCCAAAAAACAAATTTCGGAATTGGAAGCAACCATGCAGGAACGCGTATCAACGAAATAATGGCTTTGTCAACTTTTGATGTTTGGTTCTCGATCATTTCTGCAACGTATGGCAGGTATAGTTCTTTATTCGGAATGCAAATGTGCGTGACATTCCACAAGACATCTGAATGTGATCCTATAAAACGATATTTGTCGTATACTTTGCGCCAACTGCTAACAACACCGGCACTTTCTATGGCCTTGCACATCCGAGCATAACCCACGTAAAGGTAAAGAGGCCAGCTGGCAATATATTGAGGTGAAATCTGCCTTTGAATCAAGTGTGGAAAGCCCAGATAAGCACATTTGCTCCCTTTTAAACCACACAAAACCGGAGCTTGAAATTGGTATCCGAGGTGCTCCTTGCTGTAAAAAGCCATCCCCCGTATCCATGCGAACCTGCTTATGACAAAAACGCCCAAAAACCCAAAGTCACGCGCATGGTCATATATAAACTCTTCCGATGAATTGTATAGAATCGCTTCGCCATCATAAACAGTCTTCAGAGGTTCAACACCGTGTATTGGTAAAAGAGGTAATAAGCGCCCCTCTTTCGTCCACCCATGGAGCCTGTTCATCATAATGCAATCGATATCAGGATACTCATGAAGGGCTTTCACTATGGTGTCAACCATAAAAGGACTGGGAATATCATCGTCTGACCAAAAATGTATGAACTTTCCTTCACCATTGTTTGCAGCTCTTGCGATACTCTCGCCAATATCTTCTATTCTATCCTGATATTGAACGATGCTAAAGAAGGGATTCTCACGACACATCTCCTGAAGAATATGAACGGTATCATCTGAGGAAGCATTATCACAAACAATTAGCTCGACCTCATCCTTATGCCGTTTGATTTGGTCAGACAATAGAGGTAATGAATCGCGCAGTATTATCCCGCGATTAGAAGTTGGAAGCACTATTGTCAAAAGCTTCATTGTCAAACCTTATTTTGCCAAGACCGTACCCAGTCAATCATCATGCGGATACCATCTTCCTTAGACACACTAGGACGCCAGCCAAGACCTTCGGAGACCTTGGTTATATTGGCGACAAACACTTTTTGATCACTTTCGCGGGGTGGCAAATTCTTATAATTCAGCTTAATGGACAACTCGGACTCGAGAAACGCAAACAGTTCCAATAGAGAAAGGCTATTCTTTATGCCGCCACCTATGTTAAAAACATTGCCAGATGCGAGTTCAATCTTCTGAGCCGCTTGCAAATACAATCGAACCATATCCTTTGCGTGCAGTACATCCCTCACTTGCTTGCCATTGCCAGAAATTGTGAAAGAAGAATGAGGATTCGCTTTTGTCTCCAATGCTTTTTGGACAAACCAACTAATCCAACCTTGATCAAACGTGCCAAACTGACGTGCCCCATACATCGAAGAATGACGAAAAACAACTGTCTTCAAATGGAACATTCGTGCATAATCAAGCATATACTGATCGGCCGCCCCTTTTGAACAACCATAGGGGGAATGGAAGTTTAAATTCACAGATTCATCAAAGCCGTTCGGATGCTCTCGGCATACGTAGCGAGTGGGAGTTTCATCATAATGAAAATACTCAAAGTCACCGTAAACCTTATTCGTTGAAGAATAAATAATCGTTGACTCTGGAGAGAATTGGCGTACAGCCTCTAGAATATTGAGACTTCCCATGGCATTTGTCTCGAAATCCAATCTTGGATTTGAAAGAGACGTTGTCATGGCCACTTGTCCCGCAAGGTGATAGATTACATCAGGGCGTTCGTCATTTATGACGTGATTTACAGTCTCAGAATCCTTTGTGTCAGCCTGGATAAATCGAAAATCTCCCATGCTGTGAAGCCATGCGAGATTCTTGTCTCCCCCCACGCGTGAGAGATTGTCATAAATGACAAGGGAATCCTGATTACTTAGGACCTCCGCTGCGATGTTCGCGCCTAGAAAGCCACACCCACCAGTAATAAGATACTTCATGTTATTCACCCTCCGTTATGATTTTCCTGAGCCCTTCATCAATGAAGGTTTTAGGCCTCCATCCTAATCCTTGTAACCCTGAAATGTCGACCTCATAATCAATCATTTCATGCGAACGATAAGGAATGGCTCCGAAATTCAGTTTTGAAGTTGATCCTGTTAAATCCTTCAATTTCATCACCAAGGAACGAATACTTGTTTTGACTCCACTTCCAACCTCATAGGTCGATACTTTCCCAGTCTTCATTAGCTCAATATGATCTATAACTGTAACAAAAGCATCTACCACGTCATCGATGTATATAAAGTCTCGTTCTTGGAAACCATCAGTCAGGTCTATTGTCGGCTCATTTCTAAGCAGTTTCTCTAAAACCATCGCCACAAATTTAGTATTCTTATCATTCGGCCCATAGAAGTGATCCAATTTCAGATTAACCATTTTCATTTTTGAAGCATATAGTTCCATCCAATCAACAGCTTGAGACTTTGTCAAGGAATAACAACTCGTCCACTTACCCAGAATAGACCCAGTGTTGATAAAGAATGACACATCATAATCAAGACATGCGGAAATAATCTCAGCTGGGAAAATCACATTTGCAGAAATCATATCTTGCAACGATTCGTGACTGCGGCCATAAAGCGTCGCCGTATGAATTACGCCATCTATCTTATTGTGCGCCACAATATCTCTAGGAGTCGCCTCGGACAAATAGACATATACGGCCCTCTGTGAATTAACGGCAATGGTCTTTTTTTCATCGCGGCTAAGACATACGGCCACTACGTCATGACCGATCTCGGAAAGTCTCTTGCATAATCGACTTCCAAGATATCCAGATGCACCTGTCAGAAGAAGTCTCATCTTGCACACATCCCCTTAATGACATCGACCATGTAGTCTAACTTAGTATAACTCATTCCTGGATAAAGGCCGATCCAAAGTGACGAATTCATTATAGTATCTGTGTTTTTGAGGTCGCCGACTATGCGATAGTCAACGCCTTCAACCAAAGATTCGCAGCACGGATGCTTCGTAATGTTTCCGGCAAAGAGAGTCCGCGTTTGGATGTTGTTGTCTTCAAGATACTTTGCCAAGTCGTTGCGGGAGAACCCAGCGGTTGGCTTGACGGTCATTAGGAAACCGAACCAGGACGGGTCGCTTTCGGAATACGGGCGGAAGATGCTGATTGCGGCAACGTCTTTCAATCCATTGTACAATCGTGCGTAGTTCTCCTTGCGCCTTTCCACAAAAGACGGGAATTTCTCAAGCTGCGCGCAACCAATAGCCGCTTGGAGATCCGTGGCCTTGAGGTTGTAGCCAAAATGGGAGTAGACGTACTTGTGGTCATAGCCAAGCGGAAGCGAACCGAACTGCTTCGTGAAACGGCATCCGCATGTGTTGTCCACTCCCGATTCGCACCAGCAATCGCGCCCCCAGTCGCGTATGGAAAGCGCTATCCTCTTGAGAAGCGGGTTGTCCGTGTAGACCGCTCCGCCTTCGCCCATTGTCATGTGATGCGGAGGATAGAAGCTTGATGTGCCTATGTCGCCCCAGGTGCCCGTGAACTTGCCTTCATACTTCGATCCAAGCGCGTCGCAGTTATCTTCGATAAGCCACAGGTCATGCTTGTGGCAGAAATCCTTGACAGACTTGACGTCGAACGGATTGCCAAGCGTATGGGCGAGCATCACCGCCTTTGTCCTGGGCGACCGAGCAGCTTCAAGTTGCGATGCATCGACGTTCGCCGTGGTGAGTTCAACGTCGACGAAGACGGGAACCGCGCCATATTGGACAATTGGAGCGATTGTCGTGGGAAAACCGGCCGCGACTGTTATCACCTCGTCTCCACGCTTTATTCGGCGGTCTTCCAGAAGCGGCGAAGTAAGCGTGGCGAAGGCCAATAGGTTCGCAGAAGAACCAGAATTGACAAGCAGGGCGAAGCGGACGCCGAGATAGGCGGCAAGCCCCTTCTCAAACTGCCGCGACCAATGGCCGTAGGTAAGCCAGAACTCCAGAGATGCGTCAACAAGATTCGTCATCTCCTTTTCGTCAAAGACACGCCCAGCATAGTTGATACGGGACTTTCCTAGTGTAAACGGCTCATCCTGTTTCGCTTTGTGTACCAACCGATAGTACTCGGCCGTCTTCTCCAGAATGTCTTTCCTTAGCTCTTCCGCCGTCTTCTTTTCCATGGCATTTCCTCCACACTCGCAGATCACAGGACGCTAACAACCGACTCCATAGTCCTCAATCTGCTTCCTCGTCATCTCAACTGGGTCACCACTCTTCCGAACCTCTTCATACCACTTCACGGTTTCCTCTATCGTTTTCTCAAATCCCCATCTTGGCTTCCATCCAAGTATGCGCCTTGCCTTGCGAATATCAAGATTGAGCAATCCAGCCTCATGGAGTGCATTGGGATCGGACTTGTCCACCCAAGTGCCCGCTGCCCACTTCAGTATCTCATTGACGACATCCTCCACCGTACGATTGGCCTTGGGATCAGGACCGAAGTTAAAACCAGATGAATAGTCCGAGAATCGCGTCCGCGATGCAAGGGCGGCGCCAAGGGTAAGATAGCCGCACAGCGGTTCAAGCACATGCTGCCAAGGACGTGTAGAGGCTTTGTTTCGGACCGGAACCGCCTCTCCTCTCGCTAACGAGCGTATGCAATCGGGCACGATTCGATCCAAAGCCCAGTCACCGCCGCCGATGACATTGCCCGAACGGGCCGAGGCGACCCATACGGGGGATTCAGACGAACCAAAGAACGAACGGCGATATGACGCGATCACAAGTTCATCGCACCCCTTTGAGCAACTGTACGGGTCATAGCCCCCCATCGGATCGTCCTCTCGGTAAGGACGCTTCGTCTCCCTGTTTTCGTAGCACTTGTCCGTCGTCACGCATATGACGGAACACTTATTCTTGAGAACCCGGCAAGACTCGAGCACGTTCACCGTCCCCATGACATTTGTCTCAAAAGTTTCGACAGGATGTGCGTATGAATATCTTACCAAAGGCTGTGCGGCGAGATGGAAAACAAAGTCCGGCTTGGTTTTGCGCACAAAAGCCCTTAGGACAGTAAGGTCTCGAATATCGCCAACAGCATGAGACGTAATCCGATCGGCAAGCTTCAGCTGCTTGAAGAGGCTCGGTCGAGTTGGAGGTTCCAGAGAATAGCCATAGACCTTGGCACCAAGTGCAAGCAGCCATTCGCAAAGCCACGACCCCTTGAAACCGGTGTGACCGGTCACGAACACCCGCTTGTCTTTATAAACGTCGAGCATTCTGTTCACCACACTTTCCATGGTGCCTGACCGCTCGCCCAGAGTTCTTCAAGTGCATGCTTCTCACGTACAGTGTCCATGCACTGCCAGAAGCCGCGGTGTCGATAAGCCATCACCTGTCCATCTTTGGCGGCCCTTTCCATGGGTTCGCGTTCCAACGTCGTGGAATCGCCGGATATGTAATCGATGAAAGCTGGTTCGCATACCATGAAGCCTGCATTCATAAGGGCACCGTCGCCCTTCGCCTTCTCCCGGAATTCATAGACCTCGCCCTCCTCCGTCATCTCGATTGCCCCGAAACGCTGCCCAGGATTATATGCCGTGATTGTCAGTAGCTTCCCATGCTTGTTGTGGAAGCGAAGCAATTCGCCTATGTTGACATCCGAAACGCCATCCCCGTATGTGAGGAAGAACCTTTCGTCCTCAAGATAGTCCCTCACGCGTCGAATCCTTCCCCCAGTCATCGTGGCCAACCCCGTATCGACGACGGTTACCTTCCAAGGTTCGGAAGCAGTTCTATGGATTGTCACATCGGATCTGCCTTGCGAGAAGTTGAAGGTGACATCGCTCGTATGGAGAAAGTAATTGGCGAAATACTCCTTTATTACATGTTGTTTGTATCCAGCGCAGATTATGAAGTCGTGGAAACCGTAATGGGAATACAACTTCATTATGTGCCAGAGGATAGGCATGCCGCCGAGCTCAACCATCGGTTTGGGCTTGAACTGGCTTTCTTCGCTTATCCGAGTGCCGAACCCACCAGCTAAAATCACGACTTTCATAATTGCCTTACCATCTTTCTTGGTTTCTTCATCACATTTCCACAATGGGAGAAATGGTCACATTGCCAACCGTAAACTCCATGCTTGCCCAGGCAAGTCCAACGCCAAAGCCGCAAGCGATACAATGTCTTGGCGGTCCAGAAAATGCTTCAGAAGTCCGCGACACCATCGTGAGCGGAATGGATGCACTTGTAACATTGCCGAAATCCTCTATGCAATAGGGAACTTTCTCAGCCGGGACTTTGAGCGACTTTCGAATCTTCTCGTCTATGAACTTGTTCGCCTGATGAAGATAGAGGAAGTCTATTGAATCAATGTCAATGTTGAATGTCGCGACAAGTTCTCGCAACGAGGCAGGAGGGCGTTTGATGGCGAACCCGAATACATCCATCCCACGGACCTCCATATCCACCCCTCGACGTATAACTCCTGGTTCAATCTCGATTTCCCTCAGAGCCTCAACCGTCGTTGGATGACGCATTCCCCCATATTTCGCGATGATGGCCGCCGCCCCAGCACCATCAACTCCAAAAACGAAATTCATAGGATGATTCCATTCCTCATCGTACTCCAACGCGGTAACAGTAGCCGCATCTCCGAAAAGAGGCCGTACTGTCCGATCCTTCATGCTACGGTTTTTCGTGTTCGTCTCTGCAGCAACGAGGAGCCCGCGCCTGAACGCCCCAGTCTGCATCATGGACGTTATCACGCTCATCCCATAAACCCAGCCGGAGCAACCAAGCGGCAAGTCCATAACAAAACAGTCGTTCCGAAACCCAAGCCGGTCCTGAAGAATGCAAGCCGTCTGTGGCGCAATGTAGTCACGAGACGTGCAAACATAAAAAAGGCAATCAACTGATGTGGCAGACCATTTCATATCTGCAAGCACCTTCTGGACAGCCCTCACAGAAAAATCACTCGCCGTCACGCCATCGTCACAGACATGATGGCGCGCAATCCCGGTAGAGGCAATTACCTTCTCGGCTTCCTCGCGATTTGCAAAAATAGGCAAATCTATGGTTTCTTCAATTCGGCTTGGCACACAAGCCGCCATGCCGACGATTTTCACATGCTTTGTCGTCAATGCGGCCATATTTATTTCTTAAGTTGAAGCCGTTGTTTCTTACCCGACGCAGTTTTTGGAATCGCTTCTATCCACTCCCACGAAACCGGAACTTTGTAGGGTTCAAGTCTGGCAGCGACTTTGACTTTTATTTCGTCAAGCGTCAATCCTGTACCGCCCTTGAGGACATACGCCTTGGGCACCTCACCAAGAATTCCATGCGGGTCTGGCATACCTACAACGGCACAATCCTCGACACCGATTTCGAGGATTGCATCTTCAACCTCGACAGGGCTAACCTTCTTTCCCCCTACATTAATAAGTTCCTTCTTTCGGCTGACAAGATACAGATTTCCGTTTCCCCCACGATATCCCTCGTCACCGGTTCGGAAATACTCGCCGAAATACGCGGCGGCTGTCTCTTCAGGCTTAAAGTAACCTTTCATCACCATATTGCCCTTGATGCAAATCTCCCCTGACTCGCCCTGCGTCACCTCCCGACCCTTTTCGTCGAAGATTTTTATCTTCACCTTGTCAGAAGTCTCTTGCCCGATTGTGCGTAAGTCGTTTGCACAAGAGTGATACTCCATGAAAGCCGCGCGACTGGCCTCTGTAAGTCCATAGTGATGACAGATGCGAGTGGTCGGGAAAAGTTCGCACAACTCCTTCTTGGATTCAAGCGGCATTGCGGCGGAGCCGATCTCAATGTATTTAATTTGAGGAGCGTATTTGGCAATACGCGTCCCGCTGAACTTTCGAATATATGCCCAAACTGCCGGCACGATGCCAAACCCTGTTGCATGGTATTTCTCTATTGCCGTGAAGAAAACCTTGAGGTTCGCAAAGCTTGGCAAAACGACAAGAGTCGCCCCTTTCAGCAATGTGCATCGCAGACGCCCAAGACCAAACGAATGGCAAAGTGGCAAACCGAGGATTTCAACTTCATCGGGGCCGTTGCCAATGAAACCGTTGATGTTGTCGGCAGATGAGAAGATGTTGAAGTGTGAAAGTAGCACACCCTTCGCCATGCCTGTCGTTCCGGTGGTGAATACAATGTCCGCCGTATCATCTTGAGAAAGACCTTCTATCGGCACAGGCTTCGCGTTATTGACAAAGTCCAGTGTGTCGACAATTAACTTCGGCCTTGTCAGCGAACGAATGTAGTCAAGTCGCTTTTCGTTAGACTCTGGATCGAGAACGACATTCACAACACCAATAAGATGCGCCCCCAAGTAGATATAGACGAAATCAAGCCCTTTCTTCGCGACAATGCCGAGACAATCATGTGCGACGAGTCCCTTTCCCTGAAGCGCGGCTGCGGCGGACAAAATCCGTGTCCATAATTGCGAGTATGTAACGGACTCATCGCCCCAAATCAGCGCAATTTTGTCTGGTTGTGACTCGGCGTGTCGGTGAACACTGTCAAGAATAGGGCTATGTTCAATCATCTATTGCACCGCCTTGAGTTTTTCCACCTCATCGACAATCGCCTGGACACTTGTGAGGTCAAACAAATCATCAAGAGGAATTTCTATGTCCAGCCTTGACTCCAGAGTCGAGATGATCTCCATCTGGGCCATTGAACTCCACTCAGGGATGTCGCCTATAGACAATGACGGCACAACCTTGTCCGGCGTCACCCGCAGAACTTCAGTAACTATGGCCATAATTTCTTGATTCATAGCATTTTCCAGAAAAGTCACTTCAAAGATCTACCGCCGTCCACAACGATTTCCGTACCAGTTACCCACGATGAAGCATCGGAAAGAAGATAGATTATCGCATAGGCGACATCCCTAGGGTGACCGAAACGCTTTAGGGGATAAAGAGTCAAGTTTGCCGCCCACTGTTCTTCGGTTATGTTCTTGGCCACTTTGAGGGGTGTTTCAATCATTCCCGGTGCAACAGAATTGCAACGTATCATTTTCCCAGCGAGATCGACTGCCGCTACACGCATGAAGCCGGAAACTGCCGCCTTCGTTGCCGCATAAAGGCCATTTGCAGGCGATGCGACTCCTCTACCCGCTATGGATGACGTAAAAACAATAGAGCCGCCCTTGTTGATTTTCTTCTTCTTCACAATGAGATGCGTCAACATAAAGGGAGCAAAGGCATTGACCTCAAAAATGCCACGCATATCTTCTTCCTTGATAAAGGGAACAAGTTGCATGACATTGTATCCCGCATTGTTTACACATCCATCAAGAATCGGAAGACTTTCGACAAGTCCTTTTACCCCCTCGGATGCCGAAAGATCCGCAAGAAGAAACTGATGCCCCTCCCCTTCCAACTGTCCGAATGTCTGCTGAAGCCGTTCGGCATTGCGCCCCGTGATTACGAGTCGCGCCCCCATCTTCGAGCATTCAATGGCCGTGGTCTGGCCGATACCAGACGACGCTCCCGTGACGAGAATCGTCTTGCCTTCAAGAGAAAATGGATTGTAGTTGGTCATAGCTTATACCCATAGTTCACAGCGGAATCGTCGACTTCCACTAGTTCGCTCACCTGAATCGCATCCTCGAACGCGACCGTGCCCCAAGACAGCCCGACACCGAAACCGCAGCACAGGAATTTCTGCTTATGTCCGTTTATCTGATCACGGATTTGGGTCACCATCAAGAGCGGGATTGATGCTGAAGACGTATTGCCGAAGTTGTACATCTCGCTCGGAACCTTTGCGGGATCAAGCTTGAGCTTTTTGATAATCATGTTGTTCATCTTCATGTTTGCCTGATGAAACAGAAAGTAATCGCATGTCTGATAGTCAAATCCGAAATGCTCGGCAAGTTTCTTTACTGACTTTGGAGCCGTCGTAATACCAAACCCAAAGACGTCCATACCCTTCATGTGCGTTTGCATGCGGTGCATCATCTTGCCATCGAACAGCTCTGGTTTCAAAGTCTCAGAATTGACTTGATTCCGACTTCCTCCATCTGGAATAATAATAGCATCATAGCCCGAACCATCGGTACCAAAATGGAATTTGAATCCATCCGCCCCCTCGGCGAACTCGACTGCCGTAGCCGTGGCAGCATGCCCAAATAGCGGATCAAGCGGCTGGGGGGCACGACGCCTTGCATCGCCAGCAATCAAAAGCACCCGCTTCATCACGCCAGACGAAACAAGCGAACAGGCCATGCTAAGGCCATAGACCCAACCGGAGCATCCCAACGCAATGTCCGCCGCATAGCATTCCTTTGAAAGGCCAAGCCTATCTTGGAGAATACAGGCCGTAGCTGGCAACACATAGTCGGAATTTTGAGAAACAAAGAGAATGGCCTCAATGGTCGCCTTATCCCATGCCAAGTTTGCGACAAGCCGTTCCGCAGCCGCAAATCCAAGATCTCCAGTAGTCAACACCTCCGAAATGCGACGTTCCTTAACACCCGTCGTCTCCACAAAAGCACCCGGCGAGTAATCAGCTGAAATCGCGCCATCGCCAGACTTGAGGTCAAGGTTGCTGACGATGTTTTTAGGGACGCCGGCCGCAACACCGACGATGCGAACGTTCTTGAATTCACAGAATGCCATATTTAAGTCTTAGTTTCAACCATTCAATACACAAAATACACGGAATAAAAGACCGACTTCCTTCCGAGCATTCAGTGTATTCCGTGGTTTATTCAAATCAACCCTTCAGCGCAACAACACGGTTGAAAATGTCCTGAACGGTATAGGCGTTCTTGATGTCATCGCCCTTGAGCGTAACGCCATACTCCTCGTCAACCATCGCTATGATGGAGAGAGCAATCAGCGAACTCCACTCGTCAAGATCACGGAAACTCGTATCCGGCTTGATCTGGTCGGCGGGCGTATCTTCAAACTGTTCGGCGAAGTTCTCTACGAACGTGCTAATCTCCATAGTCATTCCTTTCTGGCTTAAGCCCTAAACAGGTAGAAGAATTATACCACAACGCGCTCGATTGTGCTAAAGACCCTCATTATCTAGCCACTAGCCACTAACCACTAACCACTAACCACCAACCACTAACCACTAAATACCCCATTCCGCCTGCACCAGTCATCCACGACGAACAAATGCCAGATGCGCATCCAGCTGATCTTGCCAGCCAAGTAGCGTTTCCAAATGGAGGCGATTTCCGCCTGTTTGAAGAGTCCCGTGCCGCCTGTCCGCACAAACGCCTCCAGTTCGTCCTTGAGACCCGCGCGACAGTACTTGCCGAGCGGCAGTGCGAATCCCTGCTTTGGACGATGGACAATTTCGTCGGGAAGACCCGTTCCAGCCGCCTTTACAAGCAGAGGCTTGGAGACTTGCGGATCGCACTTCCACGCGCCGGGAATCGTGAACAGGAGTTCCGCAAGCGAGGCATCCATCAGCGGATAACGTCCCGCGAGGCCAACGGCCTCCCCCAGCTGGAACCCGTCGCGCATGTACATCGAGAGGTTGTCATGGCGCACCTCCATCCACGAGCAGCGGTTGATGACATCCCCTCGCCAGTCAATGCCCGCCGTATCCACGGCCGCCATCTGGTCCGCATAGAGCTTCTTAAGTTCCGGCCGCACATCCCGAGAGAGGAGACGCGCGATCCAAGCTGGGCTGAACTGCCGCCGCGTGAGGAAATAGGGGTCGTACCGGCATCCGAACATCTGCGCGAGCTTGCGCACTTTCTCGCTGCCCCCATGGATGGAAAGAGCATTCCCCATCCATGCGGGGATCCAGCGGATCCAAGGCGACCACTTGTACGCCATGCGCGGCTTTGCGAATTGGTTGTACCCGACGAAGAGCTCGTCACCGCCCTCGCCCGAATAAACCGTCTTGGCGCCCGCCTCGGCCGCGAACTTCGAAGCAAAATAGACATTGAGGCCGTCCAGACTCGGCTGGTCGTAGGCAGCCAGGGCGTCGGAGATTCCATCCCGCATCATCTTGTCCGTGAGCAGGAATTCCGTATGGTCCGTGCCGTTTCGCTCCGCGACCATCTTCGCCCACTTGCGCTCATCGGTGCGCGGATCCTCGTGGATCACACAGAATGTGCGGATGCGTCCCGTGTGCTTCCGACGCAGCAACGCGACAATCGTGCTGGAGTCAATGCCACCGCTCAAGAAGGAACAAGGCACCTCGTCGGTACCGAGCGACAACGCGATCGTCTCCTCCAGTTTCGCCGCCACGGCCTCCTCGGCCTCCGCGCGGCTCTTCCATTGCGCCAACTTGAAGGACGGACGCCAGTAGCGCTCCATCTTCTGCGTGTCGTCTTCCGCTACAGTCAGCACGCAGCCCGGCGGCAGACTCCGCACGTCCTCGACCACCGTGAACGGTTCCTGCATACAGCCGCCTAGCAGACACGCCCACAGTCCCTCGACGCTCAGCTTGCGTGGCGCGCCCCGCGCGAGCACCTGCCTTACACCCGTCCCGCATACGCGCGGGTCTTTCGTCCAATAGTAGAGCCAAGAAACACCCATCGGGTCGCGCACAAGTACGGTTGTCTCCCCCGCCTTGAAACAGGCGGCGAATGGTCCGCGTATCTCCGCAAAACCCACCGCCCCCTTCTTTGAATAGAGTGCGGCCAACAGCTCCACGCCGTCGGCATCAACGCCCAACCGCGCGCACAGTTCGCGCCGGTTCTGGATTTCACCACAGAAAAAGGTCTGACTGGTCTTCATGGATTAGTCACCTCCAGATTTACTTTCGTATCACTTTTAACACGATGCACCTTC
>JAEEGL017206658.1_pt1 | contig 17677 bp, 16 predicted proteins | sample 9134231 | NCBI WGS metagenome assembly JAEEGL01 (sample SAMN16246548, study PRJNA631951) | gut metagenome | biome: gut microbiome; feature: rumen; material: fiber-attached | host: Bos | place: Iran: Karaj | collected 2018-10 | reverse complement strand
GAATGACAAGAAACTGTCCCTACATATAAACAATGTGGAGCATTTTTCAAACTTCGCCGTTGATGACACGACGTTCCAAAACGTCACGATAAAGGCAGGCGTTGGGATGACGAATTTTACGATAAAAGAATTTAAGGTAGAAAGGACTTATGGCACAGATTAGACTCATACCAAGTGTTTCTGCTCTTAGTAGTACGCAATACATAACTACTACTAATCCTGGGAATGCACTCACAAACACTGATAGTACAACTTACGGACAGTTTACACATAATAGAAATAGAACTACAACATATTATGTGTATTTTCGTGGGTTTAATTTTAGTGATGTTCCTTCTAATGCGATCATAAACTCGTTTACGGTAAAAATTAGGGGACTCGAATCTGGGCTATCAACAAGTTATTATTCTCAACTCTGTAATAACACAACCGGAATAGCCAATACAAGTGCTTCAACTGCGTTTGGAACAAGCGTTCAAACGATAACAATTCCTAACGGTAATCTCACGTGGGACACTGTTACTGGATACGGTTCCAATTTCGGAATAAGGGTTCCGTTGAGAAGGGCGAATCAAAACACAAGTGGCTATGCACGAATATATGGTGCCGAAATACTTGTTGACTATACCCTTCCCGTTTATCATAACATATCCGTCACCGACAATTCTGCAATTGCCACAGTATCCCCAACAGGAACGAACTCTGTTCTTGAAGGCACCGATCAGATAATTTTCTTCGATGGAATTCAAGATCCGGCGGAAATAGTGGTAATGGACAATAACGTCAACGTTACAAATTCATTAACGCCTGGCGGAGGAAACTCCGCATCCGTAGGAACGGTTGCCGGTGCATCGTATGGGTTCTCTCTTGATGGGCAGTATTATAAATCTCAAAATGGCGGGCATGCAAGTTCTGCGGCATTGTGTAGACTTAACCTTGATATTGTAACTCCGGCAACTTTGACGCTATATGTTATAAACTATGCTGAGGCAACTTATGACTATGGCGTCGTCGGAAATCTTGATTCCGCTCTTAGTACCACATCTGCAGTAACAAGTGACAGTCTTAAATGGGCGGGAAGTGCGGAAACGAGTAATCTCAGCACAGAGCAAGTTGTTACTTTTAACGTTCCAGCTGGCTCACACTTTGTTGACTTAAAATACAGAAAAGATAACTATACTGACAGCAATAACGACGCGCTTTGGTTTAGGTATGAGCTTACGGGAACAGGGTCTACAGGATACCAATATACAATATCGAACATATCTGCAGATCATACGATTGTCGTAACAGACGGAAATGTTACAAAATACAACGTAAACGCAACATCTTCTTACGCCGGGGCTACGGTTTCTCCTGCCGCTCAGGAAGTGATAGAGGGACGTTCTGCTACCGTCGATATTGACGTTGATCATCTATATGAAATAAGGGTAAAGGATAACAATGTCGATGTAACATCATCTGTCGTCGAGTCTCAGGGTGAAAGCGCATACGATACGTTCATTCCTTCCGAGTATGTATCTTCCGCCTCTTCGTATAGCAGTGTATATAATAACAACGAACCTTCAAACGGTGTTTCCAACCATACATCTACGACGAGGGCGTGCGTCTATTCAAACACAGGAAGCGGCGCTGAATCAAAACTTACCTATAAGTTCAACTGCTCGTCAGTACCTGAGAACGCAACAATTACGAGCGTGGTTTGTTCGGCGAAAACTTCCGTATATCAGACTACATATTTTGCGACAAGAACCGTCCAACTGTATCACGGAGACACTGCGAAAGGAACTGCCACGCAAATAACTTCAACGGGAAGTAGCGGTGGAAACCATAACATTAACGGCGGCTCTTGGACGAGGAGCGAGCTCAACGATATAAGCATAGTTGTTCTTGTAACAAGAAGCACGTCAAACCCGACAAGTGACGCATCGTTCAGCTTCTGGGGCGCGACATTAAGGGTTGACTACACAACCCCTGACGGATGTTTCTACACACTCACGAACGTACAGGGCAACCACACAGTTGTTGTTGAGGAGGCCCCGTACTACACAATTTCAACTGCAAACACGTATGCAAACGCATCTGTTTCCGTAAGCCAAACAAAAATTTACAGTGGAAGCGGAGTGAACTCCGTTATTACGCTGACGGTCCAGAACCTGTATGAAGCTGTCGTAAAGGACGGAAATACGGACATTACAAGTTCCTTCGTCGGTTCGAACGGAACTTACACCTATACGTTGACGAATATAAATGCAAATCATACGATTGCCGTTTCCGAAGCAGTAAAATATCTTGTCGTTGCAAGTTCGAAATATGGTGGTGTGACAATATCCCCATCTTCTGTTTATGTCTATAACGGGCAGGCGGCAACATTTACATTGCAGGGATCAGTAGCAAAAATCGTCTTGAAGGATAATGATGTTGATGTAACATCTTCCATTATTCAAAGTGGAAACAATTATCTTTACACCATTTCTAACATATCTCAGGAACATGAAGTAGTTGTTTATACTGAGGCTGATTATGTTAAGGTAAATGGAACCTACAAAGAGATAAAGAAATTCTTCAAGAAGGTAAACGGAGAATGGGTAGAAGTTACTAAACAACAGTTTGACTCTCAAATTTCTGAGCAAGTGTTTATGTACGGCGGACATTTCACAGGAGCGACAGTGGTTGGTGAGGTCATTAAGAGCCAAAACGCAATTGAGATTGTTCTTAACGACAATGCACTTGAACCCGGTACATACAAGTTCGTTTATGAAGATGCGGGTAAGACACCGCTTGACAATGTTGACGAAATAACACAATTTACAATATCGTAACGGTATGGCACAGCACACCTTCAATGATTTTATCAAGAATAACGTAGCCCCAAGAGAGGCTAAATATATTGGCGTATATGATACGAGCGGAAACCGTGTCGGAGAAATCCCAATCGGCGATCTTGAAAACACGGACGGAACGCCAATATATAAATTTGGAATATTGTCCGATATTCACGTAGATACTACTGACTACAATTATCAGCAGTACCTTAATGCGTATCCATATTCTGACGAAGGTATGGGCGATTTAAGACGTGCTCTTAGGTGGCTAAGGGACGTAGAACACGTTGATATGGTATGTGCTTCAGGTGATTTGTCTCAGTACGGAGATGACAGCGAATTTACATTATCACAAACAGAAATAGCCAATGAAATTCCGAACATACCGTTCTACACTTGTACGGGAAACCACGATTGCTATTCTTCGCATGCCGGTGCTGCTACTTTTAGGAATTTTTTCAACAATAGGACGATTGACACAACTTCTCATACGTTAGTAACATCAACTGCATATAACAACAGTTTCTATTTCAACCACAGTTTCCAAAATTCAAGTGGGGAAACACAAACTGACGTATTTGTGTTTTTCTCAATGTACAACTATAGTGCAAGTAATGCGTATTTGACTGCAGACATTACATGGCTTGAAGAACTTCTCAATGCTAACAGGGATAATCGCGTGTTTATTTTCACACACCTTTTCTTCCCTGAATACGCAGGAAACCTTGGTAGGGTGAATGGGACTGGTGGTATATATCCTACAGGAAACTGGCTGTCAGGAGACGGACTTACAAAACTTATGGCACTATTTACGGGACATGCAAACACTTTCTGGTTTTCAGGGCACTCACATTGGAAGTGGGACTTGCAGCGTTTCCAAGATAACGTAAACATAGCAAGATATGGTGGCGGCGGTGCTTGGAGTATTCATATTCCTTCTTGTGCATTACCGATTGATTCAGACTATACGAACATAACACAGCAAACAGACAACAACCGTGTTGAGAAACCGTTGGAAACACAGGGCGGAGTAGTTGATGTGTATGAGGATCACATTGTAATCAGGGGAATAGATTTCAACATCGACTCGTCTCAGAACGGAAGTACCGCTCAAGGATATACCGGAGACACTTATGTAAGGTATCTTCCAATTGCCAACTATTCAATACACGCCGGCGTTAACGAAGGTGACGGAGAAGATATTGATATCGGACTTTGGGAACTTGGTGGATTTTCATCGAGCTCTTCTGCGGAAACCGAATATAACGGAACTACACAGGTTATCAGGTCACATTACATACCCGTATCAGCGACTAACGCCTATCTTCTTACTACAATTGCGCCTATTGGCGATCAAAGCAACGAGAACTCTATCCGTGAATTGTCAATATGGTGTTTTGACGGGGAAGAAAATGCGAAAAATATACTTGGTCGTTTAAGTGGAGATACTACGCTTTGTACGGCAACTTCAAAATGGGGGTCAACAAACACAGATTTGAAATATTTCGATAGAATTTACAACGCTGAAGATATTTCAAATCTCATATTTGGAATGTACCCTACGACAAAATGGATAAGAATGAGGCTGTATAGAATGGGTACGGAAGAGGATCCTGAAGGAAGCGGAACGACTATCACCGTTGATTATGGAGACAGGGTGCAACTTACCGAAGTTATTGATGGACGTATTGGCGCTGATACGGGAGAGACACAGACAAGACCTACGAGCGAATATATCATAGCGAGCAACTTTGAAACTAACTCAAGCAAAACAGGTGGTACTGTATATGATCCTTGGGAAAAATTTGGAGATGATTATGCGGACTATGTGGCTATCACGTTCAGTGGAACAAGGCAGGGATTCTGGGTTACTTCTCCCACATACGACTCTGCCGCCGGTACGAGCCAAAGCGCGTCGCTTGTTGTTGACGACATCAAGGTATATAACGGAACGTATAATAGCATAGTTCCCGGAACGACTGCAACAATATCACTTCCTTCGTACGTCGGATTTTACGGAACGAGCGCTTATACGGGTGACGCGAAGTATCAAATTGCCACAGGATTTGCACCTTCAACAACTGAAAGTAGTTCAAATGGACGCGTTCAATTCCAAACGAGTTCAAGTTTCACTGCGGGAACAATAACAATATTTATGAAAGTGAAAGTAAACTTCAGTTAATAAGAAAAACCTCGGAGAAATCCGAGGTTTATTCATTTACAAAGATTGGCCCTTCCCCAAGGGCTTTTCCCATTTCGTTCAGTTTGTCTTGACCGTCTTCCTTTTCAAGAGCATTTACGCTTTGGTAAAAGTTGACAAGAAATTTCCATACACGGCTGTTTGAAGGTTTCTCCCCTATATGGCATAGGCGATAGTCCCTGTCCCAACCAAGATCCTTTTGCAGTGGAGGCTGGATATAGTTTTCAAGAAGAATTTTCGTATTGTTCTTGTTGTAGAAGCTCATAATGTCTTTATCTTCCTTGTCAATTTCAAGGAAAATGGTTTCGTCATGGTACGTTTGACGACCCTGATGAAGAAGTAAACTTCCAATTCCGAGCCTCCTGTATTTTTCGTCAACAAACAGATAGATTAGGTGTATTGACTCATAGACGTTGTAGTATTCGTTAATTTTTCCGACACCATAAACGTCATAGATAGCGGCACCCAATATACCGTATTCGTCGGAGTAGGCAATGTGTATCTCAGTCTTTGGAACTGAAAATTCACCGCCTACTCTTGGAAGTATTGAGCCAAAATAACTTTCCTTACCGTCATTATCCTTAAAAGATTTATCATACATTTTAGCCAATTCGACTAATATGTTGTAATATCTTTCTTTTTCGGCTTCTGTTTGGACTACAATAGTATATAGGTTTTTAATCTGCATACTAATCGTTTTTGGCGGAAAGCCTGTTAACTACACCGACGAGTTCCGCAGCCTGCCGTACAACCGTGGAAAGGGTACTTCCGAAATACTTCTTGTAACTGTCGTCGTCCGTGTTCCTGTCAAGGATACCCATAGCCTCGTATTCCGTAGGACTGAATTTTAGTCCTGCGTTTGCACAGATAAGGATGCTACGCTCGCTTGTTCTCAGGGCACCTTCAAGGGTGTTGTACTTGTACACCATACCCCTGTTAACGACTTCCCAATTGTTGTCGTTCTTCGAAAGCATAACCACCTTCGCAATCTGATTGAGAAGGCATACTTTGTAAATGGAAGAATCATCCGCCTGAAATTTTTCAGGAAGGAGTTTGTTGATACCGCTTGCTGTGTTAGCAATCTTGATCGCGGTTTTCACGAAGCTTCCATCAAACGCCGAACCACTGTCAACAAGATTTGAATAGGAAGCGTTCATTACTGCTTCAGCACCGCCGACGGCTTCAATGATTTCGTCAGCGATTTCAGCACCGATAAGGTTATCAAGTGCTTTCTTGTACTTTTCGTAATTCCTTACGAGAATATCTTTCTGCATAAAATAGTTTGTTTTTCAGGTTTGTACAAATATACGAAGTATTTATCAGTATGGGAAAAATTAAGACGACACAAAAAGACCTGAAACGAATGATATACGAAAGCATTTCAAAGGTTTTTGAAGAAGCACGTTTGGATAAATACGGTGCTGAGATACCGAGATACGGACAGGGTTGGGGTAAAGATGAGACTCTTAGAAACCGTCAGGGATATAATCAGGACGGTACGAAAGGCCCTTGGTTCAGCCGTTCAGTTGCTGTTGCTACGGGTGTTCTTCTTCAGGACACTGAGACGGGTAAATGGTTCATACTTGCAAACCAACGTGGAACGGGAACGCCCGATTATCAGGGGTATTGGAACCTTCCTTGCGGATACCTCGACTATAACGAGGAAGCGGAAGAGGCTGCAGCGAGGGAAGTGTATGAAGAAACGGGTATCCGCCTTAACTCAGTAAAATATTTCGGACACAGCACAAGTCCAAACGAAAACCGTCAGAATGTGTGCTTTTTCTTTGTGTCGTTCCTTAAAGGCAAGAAATCACAGTTCAACTTCTCCAAAGACAATATGGAAGAAGGTGAAGTTGAAGGAATACAGTGGCTTCCAATAGAAAAAAGCGACAGCCTTAAATGGGCGTTCGATCACGACGAACTCGTGAAAAAAATCCTGTCAAGATATTCAAATACCATTTACGGTTCAAAGCCTTTTAACGGGCAAGACAAAATGGCAATCATTGACAGGGCTATAGAAACGTTGGAAAATGGCGGGGATATAGAATATGCAATCAAACTCTTGAAAGCGTATAAACAGTATTTCTCAGAATTTTAGATTGAGTCATATAGTTCTTCCAAAGTCGTAATGTTCTTGAATGTGGTTTTTCCAAACCAATATTGGGTCATTACGGCTTTTTCTATTTTCCCGTCCTTGTAATCTACGTCGAATTTCTTTGCACAGTCAGAATACAGGAAATCCATTTTATCAAACTCGTAGAAGACTCTATGTCCTTCCGTAGTTTCATAATCTGAATATCCTACCTTACGAAGAAATCCAGCAAATTCGCCGAAATCCATTATTGCTGTTTATCGTAATCTGTTTTATTGTCTCGGTTTTTACCGATATGGTAGCCGTCGCAGAACAAGCATTTATAGTAGCTGAAATGCGTGTTATTCTTTTGCCCCATTTTTTCCGCACATTTTCTTGCCGTTTCAACGGTGTTATACATTACCTTTGGCTTTCCGTTGTGCTGATTGATGTGTGAATTTATACTGAAAGCGCCCCAAGCGTTTCTTGTTATGAAGAAATTTCTGAAGAATGTTTTTCTCTTAAACTGGTCAAGAATCCATATCTTGAAGTTTCTCCATTTTATTTTCGGTTTCTGTTCGTTTTCCATTATTTCTCTACTACATTTACAAATCCTTCGGCATATTCTCTCTCACACCTGTCAAGAAGTTCCGCATAGTTGAACTCCTTTGACTTGCGTTTCTTTTCCTTAACGAAAACAAGGAATTGGGAAGTGAACGAGCGTGAATGTTTCTGTCCGTCCTTATACTTTGCATTGGAAATCAGTCTCGCCTTCGCTTCCAAAATAAATTTGTCAACCATTTTGAAACCAACCCTTTCAGCTGCCATGTAACTGAACTCGTCTGTGTTGTGACGGATACCGCCACTGATAACCGACTGTTCCTTGAACACGCAGATACCACCCTCGTCAAGCACCCTATATGCGTTCCTCAACCAGTTATAATAGGAAAGATACAGATTATCAACAGGATAGTAAGCGGCGAAACGCCGTGCAATCAGTTGGGAACCCTTGTTAGGATTTACTGCAGACGGAGAATTCGCAGGGCTTACGACAAACGGAAGATCAATCACAATACTGTGAATGCTGTTATCTTCAAGCGGAAGGTCGCCCCATTTCTCAATTTTCTGAATGTTCTCGCTTTGCGGATATACGTCGAAAAGTATCTTGGGAACAGGGATTTCGTACTGTCCACGACCAGGCCCATAGAACTTCAACTCACTTGCAGTCATATCGCAATCGAACGGCTTTCCGTCGTTGTATAACTGCATGATATTCCACAAGATTTCGCTTTGGTCAAACGAAATGTTCTTGATAATGTTCGAGTTCGTTAAACGTTTCTTTTCCTTTGGAAGTTCTTTCTCAGGCATTTCAATAGCCTGCTGTAGAACAGAAGACTTAATATCCGCATCAACGGTTACAGTCTCATACACAGGCGTAAGGGAAACATCTTTGGTAATCCCGCTCACTTCCTCGGAATTCACGTCGTAGTGAATGTATTTTGATAAAATTGAATTTGACATCTGCTTAATTTTAACAGTCATTTACGGTTTTTCACAAATATACGAAAAGAAAACAGTTTTGACAGGTATTCAGATAAGTGTCAAAAAACGGCGAAAATTGACAGTCGCAAGATCCGGCCATGTTATTGATTCAGAGAATATTGTTTCAAGAAATATTGATTCTTTTTTCAACTTTGAGGGCCCTCCTCCTCAGAGGACCGGTCCTCGCACGCATGTACGATATTATTATATTGTGAGGTTGAATTGTCCGTTTATCGGACAGATCGAACAAATTGTCCGATTATTTGTATATTTGCCCTGTTATTAAAATTTAGATTATGGCAAAGTATTCACGTGAATTGGATGAAGCCCTTGAGAAGAAGGTTAAAGAACTCGCTTCTGCAGCCGGACTTCGTGAACAGGGTATCACAATTGAGCCGATTGCGCTCAACAGTAAGAAATCATACGGAGAAGTGATCAAGGCGAACGAACTTGTCACGCTTTTCACAGGAGACAGCGACATGGTATGCGTCGCGATCAACGAGAGGCTTTTCCTTGAACTCGACGATCAAAGTCAAACCGTGCTCATTGAAAGCCTGCTTTCACAGATTTGGTACGACGACGAGAAAGACAAGATTGTCATTACCAAGCCTGAACTCAACGTAGGACTTGGAATGTACCACAAGTATAAGGAAATTGCAGTTCAGAAACTCGAACTCGCCTACTACACCCTTCAGCAACTTGAAGACAAGAAGAAGGCAGAGAAAGAGGCAAAGAAGGCTGCGAAAAAGAACAAGAAGAATGAAGTGTAGTTGGCACGAATGCCTCATTCCATTTTCAGACGGTTCTGAGAACTATGAGGTTGGGGACAAAGTTCTCGTACTTCCTGGGCTTTGTAACGAAACACATTTCTGCGTGGGAACAGACATACACGTTCCCGTAATGATAGAAAGGAAGTACATTTCAAATGAAGGAACGGTGTCTTACACGGGCGAAAAAATAACTGTTTAGCGGTTTTGAAGAAAAAAAGTTAAGCATTGAAAGTTTTATTTGAATTTTTTGAAACTTTTGTATATTTATAAAAAGAAATAGCGAAATTCCATATTTAGTATATGTTGATGAACAACTCATATCGCCTTAGTGATGTTAATAATGATGCACCCAAATATTTTGGTTGCAGAATTTGGCATACATAGGAGGTAAGGAGTTAAAAACGCACCCAACTACGCAGTAGTACAACATATATCACAAACTCCAAACCTCCAGCCTAAAAAGCGGGAGGTTTATTTTTTTTAAGGGTGTGGACAGACGGAAAGCATAATTTCATATAAAATGGAGACATTGAAAGAACTAGTAAAGGGGACGGCGACAATGGATTGCGTCCGGACAGGCGGAATTGCCGAGTATGTAATTACTTCCTGCAACGGCAAGAAGTATATGTTGGAAATCAATCTTGCAGATAAGGTTGACTGCGGAGAAAGCGCTTCTTTCAAGCCATTTTACGAACGTGCAATTATCCTTATGAGATGGATACGCAGGGCAATGGATAATGGAAATTTGATTGATCTTAACGAAGATTTGGAAAATTAAAAAATTATTCTTATCTTTGCAAAAAGTTTTCGGGGAAACGATAAAGAAACCTTGTGATGAAGCAAGCGAAGCCGGAAAAACCGAGTGGTTTAGGTGCAATTACGGTGGATGAGTGGAGCAAGGAAGTGCCCGGTGAATGAAGAACCACAATTTCATTGGGCTTAATATGGGCAAGTGGTGAAGCGGCTAACACATCAGTCTGCAAAACTGACATTCGGGGGTTCGAGTCCCCCCTTGCCCTCAGAGTTATTTGAAATATATGGTCTCATAGCTTAATGGAGTATGGCTAGCCGATTAAGGAACTGAAGTATCGTTCCGATTCCGTACACAGAGCAGCCCCATGTCGGGGGTTGGGTCTACGTTCGAGTCGTAGTGGGACCGCAAAATGGGAGTGTAGCTCAGTAGGTTTAGAGCAGCGGCCTGTTAAGCCGCGGGTCGTGGGTTCGAGCCCCTCCACTCCCGCAAACTGTATAGGACCGGCCGTTTCTGATATCAGGGTATGTAAGGTTCGGGGCTGATCACCCCACGTGAGTTCGAGTCTCATCTATACAGCAAAAAATTGAAGATCTTTGACAAGTCTGAAAGAAAGCCGAGCAGGTCCAACCGGGTCCCCTGCGTCTATAGTTAAAAAGGAGTACGGAAACGGGTAGGTACGCAAGCGGTCAAATCAGCCAGACTGTAAATCTGGTGCCTCAGGCTTCGGGGGTTCGAATCCCTCTCTACCCACATAGATGCTGGTTTTCCCCTTCCAGGAGTAAAGCAAAAAAACGGGAAAGCGTCAACGGAGAAGCTAAGTCCCTAGACGTAACTTGCTGAGAGGTCGAACAAGAGTTCGGGGAAAGGGGTCGCTCCCCTTCCAGCCTCAAAAAGAGATATTTTTTTCGAGATGTTGTTTTCACTCTGCTCACTTACGATATCGGGCAAGAAAATAAATCTCACCTGCGGGTATAGCACAACGGTTAGTGCACCAGCTTGCCATGCTGGGGATGGCAGTTCGATTCTGCTTACCCGCTCAAAAATTTGTGTTTTTATGAAAAAAACTGTATGCGAAAATTGCGGTAAAATTTTAGAAAACAGGCAATCTAAATTTTGTTCAATAGAGTGCCAAACAGAATATAGGTACAAGAAAGACGTTGAACGATGGAAAGCAGGAGAGCTTAAAGGTTGTGACAAAAGCGGTGCAATGTCTCCTTTTGTTCGAAAATATATGCTTGAAACACATGGTTATAAATGTGAAAAATGCGGGTTTAGCGGTTTTAATACGTTTACGAAATTAAGCATTTTGCAAATACATCATGTTGACGGCGATTGTATGAACAATAAAGAAGATAATTTGCAGGTTTTATGCCCAAATTGTCACGCCTTGACTGATAATTTTGGAAGAAGAAACAAAAAAAGTAGTAGAGTTAATAGATATAAAAAAGCAACGGACAAGGCTTAGGCGTATGAGCAACAGTGTATTGTCCCTGTCGGCTGCGCAGGAACGGCGTAAGTGAACAGTACACGGGTACTTCCGATGTGGGAGCCAATTTAAGAAGCAAATCTCGGCAGGGAAGAGTTTCGGGCGTTATACCAATAAGAAGGAAAGCAACAGGACGGTGGGACGCGAGTGGTTGCAAAATTATATCACACATTAACGAATCGGAGAACCAGTGTTCAAATCTTGGTGCCCGCTTGAGGGTATAGCTTAGAAGGGGTGTGTAAAGCGTCGATGTTAAAATTTGGGAAAGTGTACATTATCCCATTGATTGTGTGATTGAAATATACGGGATGCGTGGTGTAATTTGGCTAGCATATCACACTGTCACTGTGGAGGTTGGGGTTCGAGTCCCCCGTGTCCCGCTAAAACGAACTTTTATTACTTTTTCGTATATTTATAGTAAAATAGGGTTCGTTTATGATAAATTGGAAAGAAGAGAAAGAAAGGATAAATCATTTACTAAATGTGGAAAACCTTTCGTACGAAGAGGTTGGAAGATTGTATGGGTGCTCCGGCAGTAACATACGAAAACAAGTAAAAAAGTTGCATATTGTTGTTGAAAGTAGGAGAAGAATCTCTGATAAAGAAACTTTTAACAAAGGAAAACGGATAAAAGAGAATGCGAAAACAGTATGCCCTGTTTGCGGTGGCAAAAAAAACCATGCTTCAGTTCTTTGTAAGAAATGCTCTGACAAAGAAAAAAGAACCATAAGAAAAAAACTTTTGGGAGATTATATTGGACATAATGTGAAAGAACAGTATGTAACGCATAAATGCTCTCAAATTAGAAAAGATGCAAGACGGTTTATGGAAGAAGAAAGCAAACAGGAAAAAGTTTGTTTTTACTGCAAAAACCATGAGTTTGACGATATTCTCGAAGTTCATCATGTTAAAGGCATTTTAGAGTTTTCTCCTGATACTAGAATTTCTGATATAAACTGTGATGGAAATTTAGTGTGGCTATGCCCAAATCATCATGCAATGGTAGAAAAGGGGCTCATAGAACTTTGAAATTTTATGGGGCGGTAGCTCAGGTGGTAGAGCAAGGGACTGAAAATCCCTGTGTCGGCAGTTCGACTCTGCCCCGCCCCACAAAATAGTCTCGAAGGCTGAGGTAGTGAAGGGGCTGAACACAGTGGAGGGCGCCAAAAGTGCGACTATGGTGGAGACCACGATCACAGTTTCGGCGCAACGGAACTGACACGCGTTGGTTCGAATCCAACTCTCAGCATACTAGGGAGACATTTAGTCTGTCCAACACTCATTAAGGGCGACCTAAAAGGATAAGAGATAGACATTATGCGGCAGTGGCGGAACGGTAGACGCGCCAGCTTGAGGGGCTGGTGGGAGCAATCCCGTGGAGGTTCGAGTCCTCTTTGCCGCACAAATAAACACCCTGATAGGAACGTAGTAGTTCCTTGGAAATTAGCCTGTTGCAACGGGTTGGTTTTGGGCACAGACAATAAGATGCATATAAAACTGTTGCAACCACAATCGCTAGTGTTGAGCCGAAAGGCTGTCAGGGTTTTTATTAAACGCTCTCTTAGCTCAGTTGGTAGAGCACCTGACTCTTAATCAGGATGTCCAGGGTTCGAGCCCCTGAGGGAGCACAAAACTGTTTATTTTTTCGAACCCCAAACTATTTATTGTATATTTACAAAAGTTATGGGTTCGAGAAAAAAAAGAGGCGCCGAACTTTTCATTGAGAAGAACGGATTAAAATGGGAATGCCAATCGTGTCACAATACGGAGTGGCTGGGAGACAAAATTCCATTGGAAATTCATCATATAGATGGGAATAGACGAAACAATGATGCAAGTAACATAAAAATATTATGCCCAAATTGTCACGCAAAAACAGACAACTATAAAGCTAAAAACAGAAAGAAGAAGCTCGCTGAAGAATTTTTCTGTGAAAAATGCGGAAAAAAACTTTATGAAAAAACGGTGAGTGGACTTTGCCGAAAATGCAAGAACGAAGAAGAGATCAATAACTCTAAGTGCAATGACAAAGAACGTTTGGAGTCGTTGTTGCTAAAATATGGTACGTATAGCAAAGTTGCAAAAATTTTTGGTGTGTCTGACAAAACCATTGCAAAATGGTGCAAAAGATTTGGGATTAAGAAGGATTGACCAGGCAGATCAGTTGGCAGAGCACCTGATGGAGCACAAACAAAATTTTGCAACTTTATGTATAGTTTGAAGGAATATCCCAACGAGTTCAAAAGAAGTAAGGGAAAACAGTGGGCAAGGTTCAAAAGAGTAATGAAAAAAATTGCCCACACCCAACTTCGACGTGGAAAAATGGAGAAATACCATTTTGAAGGAAAAGAAATTGCGTGGTAAGCAATCGGAGAGGTGGGTGAGTGGCTGAAACCACCGCTTTGCTAAAGCGGCTAGCCGTTAAAGGCTACGCGGGTTCGAATCCCGCCCTCTCCGCAAATAAGATTTGGATTTTTGATCAAAAATCCCTATATTTGCAAAAAGTTCATTGAAATAGAAAATCTTGCTTCATCCAAGTCCCATGGCGCGGACCGCTGGATGTGACATGATGTGACAAAGAGTGCTACCAAGTATAAAATTGCCGCGAAGAGCTCTCGTGTGAAATGGTATAGTGGGAAAAACAGTAAGAGCGGTGCCTTAAAAATCCCTTAATCTACTGCCGGTTCGAAACGGCCGCCGGGGGGCGAAAATATACGCTACCTGCCCTGAGAGGTGCAAATCTAAGGTAAGCCTGCATCATTGCAAGATTTGAAATATGGAGGACCTCTTAGCTCAGTAGGTAGAGCACGACACTTTATAAGGAGCGGTTCACCGTAACGAACCAAACCGTTAGAATTCGAGCAGTGGAAAACACTTTGGAAACAGGTGTGGCGCGGGTGCAAGTCCCGTTAACGGTTCTAATGTCGGGGTCGCGGGTTCGAGCCCCGCAGGGGTCACAACGTCCGGGTGAAATTCCGTAAACCTGCAATTCCGCAGGAGCGGGAAATCTGAAATTACGAGAGACCGGAGCAAGCCGTTGAGTAAAGGGACGGCAAAACATAAGTGTCGGTGGGCAAATGGTAAAGCTACCCGTCATGGGGACGGGGGGAAGGTAATAGTGCTCGTGTAAAGAGTCGCGTCTTGCACGTCCGGAATAACTTCAAAGGACTGTATAACGCGACCGAAGTAGTCCTGATTGCGGGTCCAACTCCCGTTCGGCACACGAATTTAAACAGGCTCGTAGCTCAGTTGGTCAGAGCACTGCCCTGATAAGGCAGGGGTCATCAGTTCAAATCTGATCGAGCCTACAAGAGTGGCGGAAATGTTTGCAGAAGTCACAGTCCGTTACAAAATCTGCATAGGGGTATGTTGTAGCGGTAGCCTGCTGGTCTCCAAAACCATGCGGTGAGAGTTCGAATCTTTCTACCCCTGCACTGTCGGTGAAATGATATATCCGACGCTGTAGTTCCCGCTTTTGGGTGCGGGCGGGAACGAATTAAACCGCCGTTTTATCGGCGCTGCTTAGTACTCACGCAATGCGGAAGCGGTTCCTAACGCCTATCTATACATTGGGGCGAAACACGGAAAAGAAGCAACGTTCAGTCTGATGGAGAACAACTGTCCGCCGACCATTACTGTGCGTTAAGAGATTTGACATTAGAGCGGAGAGTGTGGGAATGCGGAGCGCTGACGCAGACACTATTCATGGAAGGGCGTTGGTTTCCGGTGACGTTAACAGGAACCGGGTAATCGGGGTGTAGCTCAGTTGGTAGAGCGGGTGGTTTGGGACCATCAGGTCGCACGTTCGAGCCGTGTCACCCCGACTTTTTTGCCCACGTGGTGTAATGGATCAGCACTAGACACTACGGATGTCTCGGTAGGGGTTCGAATCCTCTCGTGGGTACGAGTGCGAAAAGGAGAGGAGAATGGCGTCACAGCGCCACCAAACTGAGGAATCGCCAAATACGGCATTAACGGTTGTGAACGTTAGTGGAAGGGACCAATAGCAACGTAAATTCGCCCTTCAAAAAGCAAGCTTTTAAGCAGGGTAGTAAGAAGCAGTACTATGAACCCCGCACCTGAGTTGCGTACTGTCCGATTCAGGAGACAGGTTAGCTTCACCTGTCAAACGCTCCCTTAGCTCAGTTGGATAGAGCAACAGATTTCTAATCTGTGGGTCACAGGTTCGAATCCTGTAGGGAGTACAAAAATTTCTCATTTTTTTCATTGATAAAGAACGTTTTTGTATATTTATGTCTAGATATAATTTTCACAAAAAAGTTTTATTATGAAGAAAATTTTTACACTTTTAGCAGTTATGGCTATGCTTATGGCTACGGGTTGCAAGCACAAGGTTGCTTCCGTATTGCCTCAGGCGAAGGCCGACGTTGAATTGGCAAGACAGGAAGCCGAGCATCCTGCACTTGTCGGGTATTTTGAACTTGAGATGCAGCTTGACAAACCTGTATCAGCAATCTCAAAGGGCGAGGACGTTCAGCTTTTGAAAGCTCTCACAGTTTTGAGGACAGCCGATCAGACGGTTAAGTTCATTGACAGAACCTACGACGAGAAGGGTAAGGTTGTTGCTGAGGACTCAGAACTCGTAAAGGGTGATTGGTTGGGTGATTGCGTTATGCATCTTGATTCACTCGTTCTTGATCTTCCTGATGCTATTGAGAAACTCAAGCAGGCAAATCAGGTTCTTCCTGACGGCGATAAGGTAACCCTACGTCAGCCCCTCTCACCTCCGTTCAAGGCAATGTATATTTTTGGTACTGTCGGAACGTTCTTCGTATCAGTTGACGCTGTTACCGGTGAGGTTGCACTTCTTGGAGAAGGGACAACTGAGGCTCCGCAGCTTCAGAAGCAAGAAGATGTTGAAGAGACTGTAGAAGAGTAATCTTCAGCGATATGCAACTCCGTCTTACGTGACGGTCCTTGCTGAAACAGTGCAAGGGAAAGGGCGTACACTATTTGGCTGTTGGGTGTAATAAGAACAGTCCATAGGAAGAAGCAACGTTACTTCCGGAGGTGGTTTATGTCTTTGGTAGGTGTGAAGATGCCGCTCAGGGTTCTCCGTCCACAATCAAAAAGAAGAACTCTGGAAATTTCAAGTCCCTCCCGCATATAGGGGCGTAAAATTGGGGTATGGTGTAATGGTAGCACTACAGATTCTGGCTCTGTCAGCGAGGGTTCGAGTCCTTCTACCCCAACATGAAACTCGAATGGAAAATAGAGACAAAAACAACCAAGAAAGGTGAAGAATATCTTTATCTTGTTTTGTGCGGAATTGGCAGATATCCTATAACCAATATTGGAAAAGACGAAAATGGGAACACTATGATAATGTTTCCGTGTCTTTATCTACCAAAACGTATGAAAGATGAGTGGGGAGAAGATGCCGAAGCGTACAGACAGATTGTTGAAAAAATGTCTGATTATGGAAGGGTTGAGTTCGCTGAAGATGAAGAGTGGAATAAATTATGGGGAGACAGAAGGCTTCTGCCAAAGTCAGTGGACGAAAGAATAGACGGAGAAATGGCATTCGTCTACAACAAGAAAGAAAGCAAGGCGTGGCTTGCGAGAGGATATATGGCATAGACGGCGGGGTAGCTCAGCTGGTTAGAGCGTCGGATTCATAATCCGGAGGTCGTGAGTTCAAGCCTCACTCCCGCTACTTTTCGTATATTAGTTTTACTATGTCGAAAGTACAAACAAGAGAATATAAAGGATATACTATTGAAGCAAGCAAATTGTTCTTCAATGTTATTTTTAAGGATGGAACGTATCATTCTTGCAGAAGTATGACGCAAGCGAAAAGGTACATTGATGCGTTGATCAAGTGTGACGGAGATCCAAATCTTGTTTGGGAGAAATACAGAGAGGTTGAAGACGGAGAGTGGTAAATTTGGAAAATAGAAATTTTGTTAGTATCTTTGCAACAGAAAACGAGAGTTCATTGACAGAAATATTGATTTCACCCATACCTGAAATTCAATGGTAGTTACATTTGGTGTTCTCAGGATAAG
>JAEEGL016556482.1_pt1 | contig 17677 bp, 11 predicted proteins | sample 9134231 | NCBI WGS metagenome assembly JAEEGL01 (sample SAMN16246548, study PRJNA631951) | gut metagenome | biome: gut microbiome; feature: rumen; material: fiber-attached | host: Bos | place: Iran: Karaj | collected 2018-10 | reverse complement strand
GTATTCAAATACATCGGAGTTCCCATCGAGGATATCAACTACAATCAGCCCGCTTCACTTCCTTATCCTACAGAGAATCCTTTCAAGTAAGATAAAATTGGACAAATTCAGATGCCCGGCTTCTTCAATGATGCCGGGCATCATTTGATTTATTTAAACCTTTCGAACTTTTCTAAAACAGGCTGCAAATAGTTTAATCCCGTAATATCGTCAAACCGAAAAATATGGTACAATAAGAAGGATATGAGAAAATTCTTAAGGGTGTTAATCCGACCGGTAGAAAAAGTACTTAATAACATGCGATTCAAACACAAATTCTTTGTGCTTTATTTCGCATGTGTAATTGTACCCATTCTGGTTACCGACTCAATCATCCTTAAGGCTGTTTACGATCAGGAAATAAACTCGATTAAATACGACATGGAATACATCGCGGGTGTATACGCGAACTATTTCGAAAACATGCTCAGTTCCGATGTTACGCTTGCAAACAGTGTTAACATGAACAGCAGAATCAACGACACTGTTGAAGCTAATTATCCTGATGCGTATGATTTCTACAATGCTTATTATGAAGTCATTAACGATTCATTCCTTGAAACAACTTCCGGTTTGAACAGAAACAGTATTGTTCTTTATGCAGATAACGACCAGATGCTGGATGCCCAGTTTATCAAGAAGTTATCCGGAGTTTACAATGAGAAATGGTATAAGGATTTCATTGCAAGCGGAAGAAAAGAATATATAAGTGCGTACTTTGACGAAAACGAGACGAACGAATTCAGAAGCAAAAGAAAGTTTTATTACATTCAAAGACTTGATTATTACAAAAGCGAAGTTGCCAAAATCGTTGTAATCGGACACGATTCTAGTACTCTTCAAAGTACTTTAAAGGCGTTTAACTCCAAGTATCCCGCTTACATTATTGTAGATGATTATGTTGTTTTCTCGACACTCGGTGACACTATTGTTGATGCCAACGATCTTCACTTAAACGAGAATAAAATTACTGTCGAAAGAAACATTACCATAGCCGGTACAACTGTAGACATTGTAATCGTAAACGATGAGCAGTTTATCGGAACAGCTATAGAAGAAAATCTCGGAATTCTTTTGATTTTGCTTTTTATAACGGTCATTATTCCTCTTTTTGTTTTGACCACAATTGAGCATACCGTTATCAAGAGAATCACTATTTTGGAAAACGCGTTCGGAAGTGAAAAAACGAATACGTTTAACTCAATTAAAAACGTAGAGGGAAATGATGAAATCGCATCCCTCATGAATAAATACAACAAGATGGTTGATATCACGAACGAACTTATCACAACCGTTTACAAGGATAAGATCAAAGAACAGGAAAGTGATATCGCCAGACAAAATGCAGAACTTCTGGCACTTCAGAGCCAGATTAATCCTCACTTTATGTTCAATGCTCTTGAGAGTATCAGAATGCATTCACTTCTTAAAGGTGAGACCGAAACAGCCTCAATGGTTGATAAGCTTGCGGTTATGGAAAGACAGAACGTTGAGTGGGGCAAGGATTTCGTAACCATCAAAAAAGAAATCGAATCCATCGAAGCATATCTTGCACTTCAAAGTTACAGATTCGGTGACAGATTATCATTTAAGATTGATATTGATGACGGTTGCGATAATTACATGGTTCCGAAACTTACCATAGTTACATTCGTTGAGAATGCATGTGTTCACGGAATTGAGTCGAAAGCTACGCAGGGATGGATTTTTGTGCGTGTATATAAAGGTGACGGCGTTCTTATTATCGAAGTCGAAGATACCGGCGAAGGTATGGATGAAGATAAGGTAGAGGAAATGCTTGATGACATTTCGAAAGTCACCATTGATACCATTAAGGGAAAGAAGCATGTAGGTATAATGAATGCTTGCTTGAGACTTAAGATGGTAACAGATCACAAAGTTAAGTTTGATATCGAAAGCGAGCCCGGGGTGGGACTCAGTTTCATTATAAAGATACCTTTTGATAAGTTGAAAAAATCGGAGGACAACGAATAATGCTGAAAGTAATGCTCGTGGATGATGAACCGTTTATATTGCAGGGCCTCAAGATTCTTGTGGACTGGGAGCAGGAAGGTTACGAAATCGTAGCCGCTGTTTCCAACGGAAAAGAGGCACTTGATTTTCTGGCAGATAACGAAGTCGATTTGATTATTTCCGATATTCAGATGCCGGTAATGAACGGTCTTGAACTTCTTGAAACGATTCAGAAAAAAGGAATATCCAATGCCAGATTCGCAATCCTTACGGGTTATGATGACTTTTCGTATGCTCAAAGAGCCATCAAAAATAACAGCATGGATTATATTTTAAAGCCTGTTCAAAAGAATGACATTCTTTCGCTTTTGCGAAATGTGTCTAACCTTGACAGGGAAGATAAAGAAAAAGAAGATGACAGAATCAAGATGGAAGATGCGTATCTTGCCAGAAACGTTATCGCGTTAATTAAGGGCAAATACGATGAAAACAATCTTGAATATGTCAAAAAACACATGCAGCTTTCCGGCAAAATCAGATATGTCGATATCGAGATTGCAGATGAATACAACAAAGAAAACGATGAGGATGATTCCGATATGAGAATCTTCCAGCATCAGCTTCATTCGGCATGCCGTGAGATTCAAAAAGAGAATCTCAACCATTTCATTTTCGATGTTTCATATGATGAATCAAGCTATGATGTCGGATTCATTTATTGCGACAATATGGCTACAAGATACGATATGAGCGACGAAGAATTCTTTGAAAGCATGACCAAGAAACTTGAAGGAGTTATCCTTAAGCCCGTTCGAATGATCTGCGGCAAGAAGGTTAATGACATATCACAGATTGCGAAGTCTTACAGCTCCTGCAGAATGCTAAACAGTATCAAAGGTTTCCATGATGAAAGAAGAGTCTACATTTACGAAGACGAAGTTCAGATAGAACAAAAGACCGCGTATCTTTGCAAGAAGAGTCTTGATGATTGTATTGCTGCGATTGAGAAAAACGAAAAAGAGCAGATTGAAAAGAGTGTCGAAAAACTCTACGAAGAGATATATACCGGCGGAGAGAATTACAACCTTGTAAATCTTAACATCAACTATCTTTTGTTCCAGCTTATTCATTTGGCGAGTGAGCAGGATGACAATGTCAATCAGGAAGAAGTTATCCAGTATATTTCCGAGAATTCATTCGAAGAAACTCTTTCGAGAGGCAGCTCACAGCACCTTAAAAACTTCGCACTCCAGTATGCGGATTATCTCATGAGCCTTCGAAAGAACGTATCGAGAGGTATTCTTTCAAGTATTGAAAAAGAAATCGCAGAACATTATGCGGAAAACATAAGCTTAAGAAACTTGGGCGAAAAATACTACATGAACAGTTCTTATCTCGGACAGGTATTCAGAAAGAAATTCAATGTTTCATTTAAGGATTACCTTACCAACATAAGAATTAACGAAGCAGCCAAGCAGCTTATCATGACTGATAAAAAGATTAATCAGATAGCTGAAGAAGTAGGCTATATGGACTGCGATTATTTTATCAGAAAATTCATCGAGATTAAGGGATGCACTCCCTCAAAATACAGAAAGAACAACAATCTTCAATAAGAATCTGACCGAAGCAAAAGCCGAAACGGGAAATGGAAAAGTATAAGAAAATAAGAAAAATATCCACAATTGCATATGTTATACTTACTTTTGCATGTCTCTTTTTGTTTTTGTTTTCAAGAAACAGAAATGTTTCGGGAACCGTATTTACGGATTTCAGTGTCGCTTCGGGAGAAGAAAAAATCGTTTTGGATTCGATTAAACTCTCACCCGGAATCTATAAAGTGAGAACTAATTACGAGCAGAATACGAATTCTTTATACGGCGGTTTTTTCTATGTCCTTGATGATAATTTAAGCGAGAATGCGCTTAGATGCTCGGGATCTCCTGTTTACGACGGTCTTAATACCAATGAGTTTACGTTCTATCTTTTGGAACCGACGGATTCTCTTAAACTCGACCTCGTTGCATTCGATACAGATATAAGAGTCTTTGATTTTGTCATTGTTAATACAGGAAAACAATGGCTTGTTTTACTTACTTACATTACATTTATCTACTTATTATCGCTTTTGGCGATTCTTTATTTCCAAAAAGATTCAGAAGGAAAAATATCCAAAGAAAACAAAATTGCGATTGTCGCACTTAATTTAATAAGCATTGTTTCCGTAACTGCTGCCCTTTGCAACAATACTTTGTCGACGGCAGATAACGGATATCACATGCAAAGAATCGAAGGTGTTGCAGAAGCGATTCTTTCAGGTCAGATTCCCGTTCGAATCGAGCCGCACTGGGTTCAGGGTTACGGTTATGCGAGCGCAATCTTTTATTGCGATTTGTTCCTCGTATTCCCCGCAATTCTTAGAATTATCGGATTCAGCGTTACCACGGCATACAATGCGTATTTGATTTTGATAAATATCGCGACCGTACTTATAGCATACAAAGTATTCAAGGAGATATTCCGGAAACAGACAATAGCACTTCTTGGTGTTTTCTTATACACATTTTCTTCGATGCATTTCTTCAAACTTATCCAAACAGGTGCTATCGGAGAGGGTACGGCGATGTGTTTTCTTCCGCTTGTGGCGCTCGGAATCTTCAGAATCTTTTATACCGATACCGAAGCAAAAGCATATAAAACGGCATACCTTCCGTTATCCTTAGGTTTTGTCGGAATCATCTCATGCCATGTTTTATCAAGTGAAATCACAGCACTTTTTGTTCTTTTGATTTGTATTCTTAACATTCCGAGATTCAAATCTCTTAAAGTATTCAGAGAACTTATTAAGGCTGCAGTCTCGGCGTTCCTTATGTGTGCGTGGTTTATAATTCCGTTCCTGGATTATTACCTTCATGCGGATATTCATGTTAAGCACGTGTTTGCCCGTACCATTCAGGAATTCGGTTACGATTTATCGCAGATGTATCTTTTTATAGCTGACGGTAAAGAATACATCATGGGAATAGGTCCCGTTCTTTTTGGCGGACTTATCATATTCGCAATACTTTTTGTTTTGGCTCTTGTTTCCAAGAATAAAAAAGAATTGCCTTCTATGAGATTCGCACTTCATTTCTTCATAATGGCCGTAATAATGATGATCTTCAGCCTCGACTTCTTCCCTTGGAATAAGATCCAGTCATTGGGCGGATTTTTGGGAAGCGTCATAAGCAGTATTCAGTTCCCGAACAGATTCTTAGGATGGGCTGTGCTTTCCGCGGTAATGGTATTCTTACATGTTTGCGTATATTTTGAAAAGAAGAATTATAGGAAGGATTACAACATCCTTTTCTCGGCAGCAATTATTCTTACGCTTTTCTCATTTATATATTTAAACGACAGTTATTTATCGAACGTAAAGCAGTATTACATCGCTAATTCCGAAGGAATGGGTAATGGTTACATCTCCGGTGGAGAGTACATTTTACAGGGAACCGATGAAGAGAGACTTCATTACAAAGAGGCGACTCCCGGAGCAAATGTTCACTACAGCGATTTTGAAAAAGACAATTTGAAAATAACTCTTAAAGCATACAATGAGAGCGATTCGGAGGGCTGCATCGATTTGCCTCTTCTTGCATATAAAGGTTATAAGGCAAAAGATGAAAACGGTAATGCTTTAAAGGTGGGCATCGGAGAGAACAATACATTAAGAATATTCCTGAATCCGAATTATGAAGGAAAGATCAAAGTTTCGTTCGTAAGTCCCGTGTATTGGAGAATAGCTGAGATAATAAGCCTGGCAACAGCACTTCTTATTCTCTATTTCGAATATTTTAAAGTTAAGAAAAAGCAGCTCGTAAAACAGGAGAGAGAATCTCTTTATATACGAATTCCTTTGCAGGAAGAAAATGAGAAAGCATTAAAGAATGCACAGGTAATCTTTGTATTTATCGGAGCATTCTTAATATTCACGACACCGGCATTTGTGCTTGAAAGATTCGCGACACTTAAAGACAAAGCGATTCTTTTTGCAGGAGTTATCGCATTCTTTTGGGCATGCTACGCATTACTTGAATTGATATTCAAAAAGGAGAAACTTATCGCTGCATTCGGAGCATTAAGCATTCTTCTCTCACCGATTTCGATTTACGTGATCAACACAAAGGGAGCGTTGGGAGACTGGATGTATGCACCTGCAAAGCTCGCACTAATCTTTAACTTCTTCGTACACGAAGGAGCAGGAAACATTAAGCTTTACCTTGCACATCCGATTCAGATTACGCCTTTAATTACGGCGTCATTACTAGCATTTATTTATGTACTCGTTCTTAAGATAGCAAAAAATGAACAGCCCGGCAAAGAAGAAAGAACAATCGGTATCTTCATGGCAATCAGTTTTGCTTTGGTGATTGTAAGCGCACTTCCGATAAACTGGACAGCAATCGGCAGTGGCACGTTGGGAATAATTTCACCGGCAGTTATAATAGGAATCGCGAACATAGTAGGAATAATCGGATCCTTGTTGTTCCTTAGAAACCTAAAGAACTCATCCGATAAGAAAACGGCCGTAACAATTATTGCTATTTTGGTATTAGTTACCGTGTGCATGGGTGCGTTCCATGTGAATGATATATTCACAGCCAATTATGTATTTGAGTTAGTTTAATTAGGATATTCGTTAATGGAAAAAACAAAAGTTAAAGACAAAAGAATATCGCTTAACTTTTTAGGGATGCTTGGCATTCTTCAGTTATCATGCATTCCTCTCCTGAGAACCTATCTTCCTGATGCAGAACTTATTCTTTATTGGAATGAGAAGGCATTTTCACTAATCGGAAGAAGACCGGGATTTTTGATTTGGACTGCGGCACTTCTTATTTCGCAGATTCTGACTTTGTTTTCTGTTTATTTCATGGGATCAAGTTTCTTTGACAAAGACGAAGACGGAGAGAAAAAGGTATTAATCGCAACCCTTTTAATCATGTTTGCACCTTCAAGATTTTACATGACTTTTGTAAAATACGATGTCAGCGAAATAGTCCTCTGGATTTTGATACCGATTGTAATAGGTGCGTTGATAAAAGGCTCCGGAGAAAAATCCGTGTTGTTCATATTTATTTCCGTTTTGAGTATGATGGCAGCAGTTCCCGTATTTGCATTTAAATACGTTTATACTGTAAAATTCTTCTCGGAAAACGGATACGCATTCGGTCAGTTGTTCTCAACACTTTTCTTTAAGGATGTTAAACCCGGAATAGGAATTCCCATAATACTTGCGGCATGCACTGAATCCGGATGCATTATGGCAGGATATGAAAAGAAAGATAAGAAGGCGTTGGTTCTTTTTATCACGGCGATTGTTTTAACGGCGATGTCTCTGATATGCTTCCCTTGGGACGTAATATGCAGAATATCCGATTTATTCAGAAAAGTAATTTTGCATTTCGGAAGTCCTGCGTTCTTTATTGGTCCGGCATCCATGTGTTTTGCAATTTTGGGAGCAAAAGGAATCGTCGCACTTAGGAAAAGCAAGAATGATTTTATATCCGAATGGCTTGGCAAAATAATATGTGTACTTGCAGTTTTGGTTTGGATTTTCTTATGTAACGAAACGATTTATTATCAATACATGATTTAGTTTTTCATAAGTAACGAAACCATTTATTATCAATATATGATTTAGGGATTTAAGATTTCTAAATAATTTTGATAGTTTAGATTTATCTATAGGATTAAATATTTCGGAGGAATAAATGAAAAAGATAGCAATAATTACCGCAAGAGGCGGAAGTAAAAGAATACCCAGAAAGAATATTAAGGATTTCCTTGGAAAACCGATTATGGCTTATTCCATCGAAGCAGCAATTAAGTCCGGCATTTTCGATGAAGTTATGGTCTCAACCGATGATGAGGAGATTGCAGAAATTGCAAAGAAGTACGGGGCAAAAGTTCCGTTCTTTAGAAGCGAGAAAACAAGCGGGGATTTTGCGACCACCAACGACGTATTGCTTGAGGTAATTGATGAATATGAAAAAAGAGGCGAAACATTTGATTACGGCGTATGTATTTACCCGACCGCTCCTTTCGTAACACCTGAGAAAATAAAAGATGCAATGGAAAAGCTTATCGAGAAAAAGGGAGATTCCTTAATTCCCGTGGTTGCATTTTCATATCCTCCCAAGAGAGCGCTTGTTATCAGAGATGAGAAACTCGTTTTCGAATATCCCGAATTTATCGATGCGCGTTCACAGGATCTTGAGAGCGAATACCATGACGTCGGACAATTTTACTGCTTTAACATAAATGCTTTTAAGCAAAACAAGAAACTTATGCTCGGAAACATCGTTCCTTACGTGGTTGATGAGATGGAAGTTCAGGACATCGACAACGAATCGGATTGGAAAATTGCCGAGATAAAATATCAACATATGTTATAATTGTTTTGTGTTTCTTACAAATATTAATGAAGAGAATAACGAATAAATAAAATATCAATTAATTCGAGTCGGGTAAGATTAAATTATTCGGATAAATAAATCCAATGAGGGAAAAACAGTGGTCATTTTACTTACTGCAATCGGAAAAAGAGTAGAGCTTGTTAAACATTTGAAAACAAAGGCAAGAGTCATCGGTGCGGATGCTTCAAAGCATAACGCAGCGAGATATTTTACCGATGCTTTTTATCTTATTCCCAAAGCATCCGAGCCTGAATATACCGATGCACTCACGGATATTTGCAAAAAGGAAAATGTTGATTTTGTCATTCCCTTACACGAGGCGGAATTCGAAACATTATCCGTTAACAGAAAGCTTTTCGAGAGTATCGGAACAACACTCGTTTTATCCGACGAGCCGATAATAGATATCAGCAAAGACAAATTCAAGACAGCAGAGTTCTTTGATAAATACAAGATTCCCTGTCCTTATACATATCCTAAGGGTGAAACTTCCGGCATAAAATTCCCTGTAATTGTTAAACCTTCAGACGGCATGGGAAGCATGGGCGTATTCGTTGTAGAGGATGCTGAGGATTTGGCATATGCCTTAAAGAAAACATCCAATCCGATTATTCAGGAGAAGATGGAAGGAACAGAATTTACCATGGACGTTCTTTGCGACATGGAAGGAAACGTAATCTATGCTGTTCCCAGAGAAAGACTTGAAGTAAGAGACGGCGAAGTAAACAAGAGCCGTGTTGTTATAGACGAAGGCATTATTGCCTTAAGTAAAAAAGTGGTTGAATGTTTAAAGAATGAAGCTACTGTTAGAGGTCCTTTGACTTTGCAGTGCTTTAAATCCAAAGAAGGCACTTTGAAAATGCTTGAAATCAATCCGAGATTCGGAGGCGGTGTTCCTTTGTCATTTGCTGCCGGAGCCGATTATGCACAGTGCTTTTTGGATATTAAAGAAAACAAAAAGATTAAGAGTAACGAAATCGTCGAGAAGTCTATGCTTCGATACGACGAATCGGTATTTATATAATTTGAAGGGGATTAGTTTCCCCTTTTTCTTATTCACAAAATGAACTAAACCATAAACGAACGAAGCAGGTAATAAACTGCCGGATTGTCATCAAGCATTCCGCTTCCTTTAATCGCTACAAGGAATTCGTAGAATAATCCGAATACTCCTGCGAAGAGAATGAAGAAATAAAGAAGCTGAGCTATCTGCTTGTCCTTGACGTTTACAAGTAATTGCGCGAGGACTGCGAATGCAGGTATTGCAAGAAGCCAGAGGAAATCAACATAGTATCTGGTTAATACGCCGGCCATTTCCGTATCAGCAATTACAACGACAACGCTGAGAATCAAACAGGATACCAAAGCAGGAATAATTTTTTTGGATTTAAGATCCTTACGTACAAGAACCATTCCGGGGATCGAGAGTAATATGGGATATAAGAAGAATGCTCCTCCGTATGTCCAGTCGGAAATCTGAAGTCCCATGTATTCCGAAAAATGAATGGTAAACTGAGCAAAAGGGAAAATAACCGAGCTGTTAATAGGCTGAATGTAATAATAGAACAAACCTTCCAAACCTCTCGGAAGATTAAAACCTCGATATCTCATGTCATTGGTGGTCAGGTTGTAATTCGCACCGAAATCAAATGGTGAAGAGAATCGGGCATAGTTATATATCATCAAAAGTGCTGCAACAATTACCATAGGAATGATGATGTTGGGAAGGTACTTTTTGAAATCTTTAAATTTGGATGTGGTTAAAAGGATAATAACCATAAGGAAGATTGAAATCAGAAACTGCGGACGGCAGCCTGCGGTAAGTGCGATAAGCAGGGAACCAAGAGCATACTGAAGTCCTCTTACGACAACCTTTTCGTTATTAAAATATGTGGCATGCATGATTAATCCCAATCCCCAAAGCACGAATGCAAGTGAGGTAACGATTGGAAGATAATAGAAATCCGCATGAAGCATACATACGAAAAGATTAAGGCTGTTGCCTAAAATGATTGATAAAACCAAATATTGGAAGTGACTTAACGAAGCGAAGAACTTCTTTTTAATAACATAAAACAAATAGAAGCTGCCGCATAAAGCCATTGATGCTGAGATAAACACACCGAACCAGGTGGGAAAATCTTTATGGAAAATAAGATAATAAGGCAGGTAATAAATAAATACGGGAACCACGCCGAAGTAAACGTAGAAATGTCCGTTGAAATATGCGATGTCCCAACAATTGGACACATCAGCGAGTGAAGAACGCATAACCGTATCATAAGGATTCGGGATTGATTGAAGTGATACGATAATATCTGTATAATCTTCATTGATATAAAGCTTCCCTTCCATTATGGCGCGGGCAAGCTTCTGGTACTGGAAATGATAATCCCAAACGGGATGAAGGAAAGCTTTTCCCATACGTGCCAAAACGAAGAAGAAAACGATATTTATAAACAAAACAATTGCAGTTGAGATAATTGCTTCGCTCTTTGACCATTCTTTTTTCCAAATAGGATTCTTTAATAAGAACAAATCCGTTAAGCATAAAAGGAGTGCTACGAATAAGAATCTTGGCAAACTAAAGAAAAGCGGTGTACGAGGATTAACTACAACATCGTTTACCTGAATATATGCCGGATATTGAGAAGCGATTGAAATATCTAACGAATGAACATTTCCGTAAGGGTGGATGGTAAGATATCTTTCCTTTTTAATTCCGGGAAAGATTCGCTTGGCAGAAAGAGTATACGGAATGGAATTGCCGTCATCTGTCAAAGTGACGGTAACATCGACGGGACTTTGCTCACCGTTTTCCATGACAGCGGAAAGATCTAAATAAATGGTTTCGCAGTTGATGTTGCAATCACTAAGCGAAGCACTCGCAACGGACTGTCCCGAATCTATTGAGAAATTACCTAAAATAGATAAAGAACTTCCTTTGTGAGAAAGATTCAAAAAACAAAAAGGATTGAAAACAATAATTTCAATCAAAAATGCTATAATAATAAACAGAATGTATTTACGAAATGATTTCATTTATATATTCTTCTTTCCGAATTCCGATATATCAATAATTATAGCATATTAAAGAAGCTGCTACCAATCAATAGGATTTGAATATATTTTATAAGGATTAAAATGGATACGAAAAAAATAAAAGCTTTCATTTTCGATTTGGACTACACACTCTATGACGAGATGCAGTTTTTCAATTCGGGAATGAAAGATGTAAGCGAATATGTAAGCGAAAAATATAATATCCCGGCAAAAGAAGTGTATGACTTTTGCATTGAGTCGGTAAGAAAAGAAGGACGAGGCAAAACATACAACCGTCTTTGCGAAGAATATAATCTTGACGAGGATCCGATGAATCTTGTTGAGGTTTACAGGGCAACGAGACCGAAACTTTCTTTATATAAAGAAGCGGAAGATGTTTTGAAACTTCTGAAAGATGAAGGGAAACTAATCGGTGTAATTACTGACGGCAACGCCACGGTTCAGGAAGCGAAGGTCAGACTCCTCGGACTTTTTGATATTATCGATGCCCTGGTTTTACCGGATGCTTTGGTGGTAAACGGAGAGACGCATCTAACAAAACCCAATCCGGTTGTTTACGAAGAATGCCTTAAGAAGCTCGGAGCAAAACCGGAAGAAGCAGTATATATAGGAGACAATCCGGCAAAAGATTTCTGGGGTGCTAAGAAAATCGGAATGAAAACGATTCAGATTGTAAGAGAAGAAGGATTGTTTATGAGGAAGGAAGCGCCTTCCGAAGAATACGAGGCGGACGAATCCGTCAGAGACTTAAGAGAAATTTTTAAAGAGAGATAATTATGAAAAAAGTTATTGAAATCGATGGCAGAAAAATAGGAGAGAACAATCCCGTATATATAGTTGCTGAAATGTCCGCGAACCATAACGGAGATTACAACCGTGCGGTCGAGATCCTTCATGCGGCCAAAGAAGCAGGAGCAGATGCGGTTAAGATTCAGACATATACAGCGGATACGATTACTTTAAACAGCAACAAGTCGTATTTTCAAATTACGCAGGGAACTCTTTGGGACGGAAGAACTCTTTATGATTTATATAAAGAAGCTTATACTCCCTGGGAGTGGCATGCGCCTTTGATGGAAGAAGCCAAGAAAATCGGAATCACGCTTTTTTCTTCTCCGTTTGATTTAACTGCTGTTGATTATCTTGAGAACATTAACGTTCCCTGTTATAAAATTGCATCGTTTGAGATTACGGATATCCCGATGATAAGGAAAATTGCAAAACTCGGAAAGCCTATCATATTCGCAACCGGTATTGCGTACGAGAAGGATGTTAAGCTCGCACTTGATGTTTGCAAAGAAGAAGGAAACGAGGACATAATCCTTTTGAAATGCACATCGGCTTATCCCGCACCTTTTGAGGCTGTTAATCTTGAGATGATTCCTTTCCTTTCGGAAAGATTTGACTGCATAAGCGGTCTTTCGGACCACACCATGGGTTATTCGGTTGCGATTGCATCCGTTGCCAAGGGTGCGAAGATGATTGAAAAGCACATGACACTTAAGCGTTCCGACGGCGGTGCCGACAGTGCATTCTCAATGGAACCCGAAGAATTCAAGAAGATGTGCACCGGAGTTCGTCAGGTTGAAAAGGCAATCGGCAAGGTCGGATTCGAACTCTCGGAAAAACAGGTAAGGGAGAGAGAACACACCAGAAGTCTTTTCGTAAGCGAGAATATAAAGGCCGGAGAAGAGTTTACCGAACAAAACGTAAGATCGGTTCGCCCGGGATACGGTCTTCATACCAAATATTATGAAGAGATTCTCGGCAAGAAAGCACTTACGGATCTTGAGATGGGAACCCCGCTTGACTGGAAATATATCGAAGGGTTTGAAAATCGAGAGAATGACGACTGCCCTGCATACAATTAATTCGGACTAGGAGCATACGGATGAGTAAAGACAGAATTTATGTTTGCCATACGTTTTATCATTTATATATATCTTTCTTAAAAGAGTTCTCACTTCCGGAATCGGAATGGGGTAACGCGGACGTTGTGTTAAGTAAAATGTCCAACGACTTTGGAGATATCAAAGACAGAATCCCTCAAAGCGGATATTTTAACGAGGTTTTCGAATTTGATGAGAAAAGGGAAACCGAATCCCCGGAACTTGCCAAATACAAGAAAAACCGTGGAAACATCGTACTTAACATGATTCCGAGAATCATTTTTACATCCAAATTCGCCAAACTTCAGGAACAGTACGTACCTGTTGATTTCAAAAAGTACAAGGATATCTACGTTTTTTGCGATAACGATCCCATAGGAATATATCTTAATAAGAAGAGAATCCATTATCATGCGGTTGAGGACGGTCTTAACTATCTTGCCAGTTTCGTTAATGCGCTTGCCGACAACAAGGGTCATTTCGGAATCAAGAAGTTCATGAGCATGAATCTTAACCTTATATTCATGCAGGACGGCTACAGCAAGTACTGCCTTGATATGGAAGTAAATGATTTGTCGCTCGTTCGCGATGACTTCTATAAATATAAAGAAGTTCCCAGAGAAAAACTCGCGGCAGCAGTTACCGATAAACAAAAGGAAGTTTTGGTAAGGGTATTTGTTAAGAACATCGATGAACTCAACGAAAGAATAAAGGATACGCAGGATGTCGGAAAGAAAATCCTTATTCTTACCGAGCCTCTTTGCACCCTTGATGTCAGGGAAAGAATCTTCAGGGATTTATATAATGAATATTCAAAAGAAGGAACGGTATTTTTCAAAATTCATCCGAGAGACGAGCTTGATTACGATGAATTGTTTGCCGATGTCCTGAAGTTTGACAAGAAGGTCCCGATGGAGATATTAAATTTCTTCCCGAATCTGCATTTTGACAAGATAGTAAGCGTGTTTACACAGCTCGGAAGCATCAAATTTGCGGATGAAAAAGTCTATCTCGGTGTCAAGTTTATGGATAAGTATGAGGATAAATCTGCACATGCAAACATCGTAGAATGACGGATTTTAGTGCATTTATCACAAAGATTTCAAGAAACGAAAAAATTACTTGAAATGCCGAAAAAACACTGATAAAATCTATAAGTCTTATGAACCTATATTTTATCGGGTTTTTTATATAACTTTATCGGGTTATAAAAAAACATCCTCGAAAGTATAATTGAAAATACAATTAGCCGTAGAGACGGTATAGTTTCATAGGAGGTAAAAAAATGAAAATGAAGAAATTCATTGCACTCGGCATGGCTGGTATGCTTAGTGCGGCAACTTTGGTGGGTTGTGACAATAAGCCTGCAGTTGATCCTGTAGATCCCGTAGATCCCGTAGATCCTTCCGGTGATCCCGCAGTTTCAACAACAACTGACAAGGAATATAGTGAAGACGAAATCGTTAACTTCACAATGTTCTCTGCAATGCCCGGCGCTGAAATCAACGACGGCAACGATGTACAGGAAATTATCGCAAAGAAGACTGGTGTTAGAGTTAAGGAGACTTGGCTTACAGGTCAGACAGCAGCAGAAGCTGTTGGTTCAATCCTTGCTTCAGGCGATTTACCTGATTTCATCGATGGTGGTGACGGTATGATTCAGCTTTACGAAGCTGACAAGCTCGTTGCTTGGGATGATTATCTTGACAAATATCCTAACCTTAAAGAAATGTACACTGACAAAGAATGGGAATTCTTCCGTCAGGAAGACGGTAAGATTTACTGGGCTAACGTATTCAACAATACATACGGCGAGTCCAAGGCTACCGGACACAACGACGAAGCATTCTGGATTCAGGTTAGAGTACTTGAGTGGGCAGGATATCCTGAAATCAAGACTCTTAACGAGTACTTCGATCTTCTTGAAAAGTACTACGCTGAGAACAAGACATTCGTAGACGCTGAGGGTAACACAATCAACATTATCCCTTACACATGTCTCTGTGATGACTGGAGATACTTCTGTCTTGAGAACGCACCTGAATTCCTCGATGGTTATCCTAACGATGGTTCAGTTATCGTTGATACAAAGACAATGAAGATTGTTGACTACAACACAACTCCTACCGCAAAGATGTACTTCGGAAAACTTAACGAAGAATACAACAAGGGTATCGTTGATAAAGAGTTCGCAACACAGACATACGATCAGTACATTGCTAAGCTTTCTACAGGTGCTGTTCTTGGTATGTGTGACCAGAACTGGGACTTCAACTACACAATTACACCTATCTTTGCTTCTACAGGTTTAGCTGACCTCGGATGTGAATATGTTCCTTTAGGACTTGTAGCAGACGGTGTTACAGAGCAGAGATGGCATACTTATGGTGATACACTTAACAACTCTTCAGGATGTGGTGTTACTACAGACTGTGAAGATCCTGACAGAGCATTCCAGTTCTTAAGTGATATTCTTAACCAGGACATTCATGATCTTCGTTTCTGGGGCGTAGAAGGCGTTGACTACTTAGTAGATGAAGACGGTTTATTCTACAGAACTCAGGAAATGAGAGATAAATTAAACGATACAAGTTACAAAGCTTCTCATATGTGTGGTTATTCTTACATGCCTCAGTGGCTTGGAACAAGCCGTGACGGTAAGAACGCAATGCAGCCCGCAGAGCAGGCATCAGAGTTCTATGCAGGACTTTCAGAGCCTCTTGCAAACTGCTTCAAAGCATACGGTGCAGAAGGTTATCCCGACATGATCGGTTCAGTTGTAGAAGAAATGGGTATCTGGTATCCTATGTACTCATACTCAAATGCTATGACAAACGATACAGCCGGTGGCGTAGCTTGGGGTAAGATGGGCGAATGTAAGCATAAATGGCTTCCCGCTGTAGTTATGGCATCAGATTTCGAATCTGAATGGGCTAAGTACATGGATGCATACAATGCATGTAAGCCTGAAGACTTCCTTAACGAAATGCAGGAAGAACTTGACAGACGTGCTGCAATGGCAGACTAATCAGTCCAATCTTATCAAGTATTAAGTAATAAAATAGATGGCAACCACGGTTGTAAAAGAGCGTGGTTGCCATTTTAAAGGAAAGGGAGGCTCTAGCTTATGACAAACGAAGCGGATCAGATTGTCAATAATGAAGAAACAGCAGTTGAGTCGGGTTATTATACTGATACTCCATACGAAACTTACAGGACTGAAGAAATCGTTGTAGACAACAGTTATGCCAGAGAGGCATTGAATCACAGATCATCACTCACTGATGACCAAATCAAAGAATTATCCAAAAAGAAAATTTCAAAGGGCGAGTTAAAAAGACAGGCTGTACTTTTAATTATCAGCGTTGTTTTCGTTCTTTACGGATTATTGTTCTATTATCTGCCCCTTGGTGGATGGATAATGGCATTCCAGAACTATAAGATTAAAACAGGTTTGTTGCATTCGAAATTCGTTGGACTTGATAAATTTAAGTTCATGTTCGAATTTGATACGATTACGTACACATTGGAACAGACAGGTTCTATTTTTACAGCTCTTAAAACCTGGATTAACAATGTTGTATTTGTAAGAACAATCAGAAACACCGTAGGTATGGGTGTTTTGAACTTAGTTACGACAACAATAATGGCAATTTTATTTGCTATTTTACTTAACGAAGTTAAGAATAAATTAGGAAAGAAGTTCGTTCAGACAGTATCTTACTTACCTCACTTCCTTTCATGGATTATCGTTTGTGGTATTATCAGCGACTCACTTTCCGGTACAGGTATTGTAAACGACGTATTAAGATTATTCCACGTCGTTGACGACAGTTATAACTTTTTCGCACATCAATGGTGCTTCTGGCCGATAGTTGCCTTCTCCAATGTTTGGAAGGAAACAGGTTGGAACGCAATCATTTACCTTGCTGCTATTACAGCTATCGATCCCAGCCTTTACGAAGCTGCTGAAATCGACGGTGCAGGCAGATGGGGTAAGATCAGATATATCACTATTCCCGGTATTACACCTACAATCATGATTCTACTCGTTATGAATATCGGTAACGTACTTAATGCAGGTTTCGAAGTTCAGTACTTGTTAGGTAACGGTCTTGTACAGGACGTTTCACAGACTATCGATATCTACGTACTTAACTGGGGTGTTGGTCAGATGGACTACTCACTCGGTACTGCGGCAGGTATTTTCAAGAGTGTTGTTGCTATTTTGTTAATTGTAATTTCTAACACCAT